>Ga0335070_10001788_pt1 | contig 24945 bp, 20 predicted proteins | sample Lox_Sample_13_FD_206722 | JGI IMG/M metagenome (GOLD analysis project Ga0335070, IMG submission 206722) | Soil microbial communities from Loxahatchee National Wildlife Refuge, Florida, United States - Lox_Sample_1.3 | ecosystem: Environmental > Terrestrial > Soil > Wetlands | place: USA...
GGCGACTCCCGAACCGGGTTCAAGCCGCGCAACCACGCCCTCGACCACAAGGGTGGGATCGTCCATGGAAAATTGCAGCTTGAGCTTACTGCCGGGAGAGACGATGCTGCTGGTCTCGACATAGCAACCGCCCATGCTGATGTCGGTGAGATTGGCGAAAACCGGCGTAACGGCGGGATCGGTTTGCAATTCAATCGTGACCCGGCACTTCAGACGCGGATGGGCGCGGCGGTCCTTGTTGTTGTTATTGAGATGTTTCTGCTTCTCGACGTACATCCGCCGGTCGGCTTCGGCCAGGAGTTGCTCCGCATCTTTGCCGTCGGTCGGAAATACGGCCCGTCCAATGCTGAGCGAGAGGATGTCTTCGCCACACACTTCGTGACCGGCCTGACGCGCCAGCGCCCGCATCTGCTCCGCCTTCTTGATAGCGGCATCCGCGGCCAACCCCGGAGCAATCACGACAAATTCGTCGCCGCCCATGCGCGCCACGTAATCGTACTCGCGCGAGGTGTCTTTCAACGCCTGCGCGAACAGGCGCAGCACCCGGTTCCCCTCAAGATGCCCGAAGCGATCGTTGATCTGCTTGAAACCGTCCATGTCGGAGACCATGACGGTTAAGGTGGAATTGTCGCGCTTGCAACGGGCCAGTTCACGGTCCAATTCCAGAAAGAGGGAGCGTGCATTCGGCAGGCCAGTCAGGTAGTCGGTGATGGCGGAGTTTTCGGCCTGCTGATATTTCAAAGCGTTCTCGATCGAGAGCGCCATCTTGCTGCTCACTGCCAGCAGGATGCGGAGGTGATCCGACGTAAAGGCGTCGCGCTCACCACGGTAGAGGGCGAGTACACCGATTACGCCGGAGACGCCCTCGAGGGGTACGGCCAGCGCCGACCGCAGGCTGCTGGTTTTGGAGGGATCGTTCAGGTAGCCGGGCTCAACCGACGGATTTCCGTTCACGATCGGCTTGTGGTTCTGTGCCACCCACCCTGATAACCCTTCACCGACCGGAATTCGCAGCGATGAGAACAGACGATAGTTATCGCCGTTGACGTATTCGGGAACGAGTTCCTGATCGCGAAGGATGTAGATGGCGATAGCGTCGTACGGCACCATCGGCTTGAGTTTCACCGAAAATACGGAAAGCGTTTCACCCAGGCTGAGCGACGCGCCCAGATCCTGGCTGAGTTCGAAGAGAGATTGCGCTTCCTGCCGGGCGGCGGCGATCGAGGACAAGAAGGTACCTTCGCGTCCGGCATAGTCGCTGGAGGTGGCGTTCTCGAAACCTGCTGCGGGCTCAAGACCGCGCTCGATCTTGATCGAGGTCGAGAGCGGACCGTTGGGATCGTTGGCGGATTTGGCCTGTGCCATCCACTCCAGTTGCTCGTAACGTTTCTGCAACACATCGACGACGCGCGGATCGAAGGATTTACCCGATTCCGCGCCCAGCTTTTTCATTACTTCTTTGAGCGGCAGAGCTCGGCGATATTGACGGTCGGAGGCAAGTGCGTCCAGGTAGTCGACAGCCGAGAGAATACGCGCGCCGATGGGAATCTCTGCCCCTTTCAGGCCAAGCGGATAGCCGGAGCCGTCCCACTTCTCGTGGTGGGCGCGCACAATCGGTACAACCGGATACGGAAAGCGTACACGCTCGAGAATTTCGGCACCCACCAGCGTGTGAATTTTCATCTTCTCGAATTCTTCCGGCGTTAAGCGTCCCGGCTTGGAGATGATGTGCTCTGGAACGGCGAGCTTTCCGATATCGTGCAGCAGCGATGCGGCGTGCAGTGCCTCCAGCTCCGGACCGTTGATCCCTAATTCCTTCGCAACTTCAATCGCATAGATGCGGACTCGCTGCAGATGCTCGTGGGTCGTGTGGTCCTTGGCCTCGATGGCAAGAGCCAGGGCCTCAATGGTGCGGAGATGGAGATTGGCCATCTCTTCTACGTGACGCTTTTCGTCCTCGAGTTTGCCCAGATAGAGGCGATACGACCGGTAGATGAGATAGACCACCGGAACCAGGAGCAGCGAGGTTTCCCAATTGAAGCTGCGATTCAGCCACGAGATACAACCCGCGATGCCCGCGCCCACCAGGTAATAAGGAAACGACCAGAGATAGCAGTCCACCAGGATGCGCTTCAGCGGACGCCCCTCTGTCAAAGAAATTACGGCAGCAATGGAGCCCGCGTTTGCGACGAAATATGCACTCGCCGCAAGTCCGAGCAGTACCGGGCTGCTATCGATCGCCATCTTCGAGATGGGATGGTGGAACACAACATAAGCCAGCGCGGTGGAAATTGCCCCTGCGCAAACGTTGAACGTGACCTGAATAGCGTTCGGCCGGTCCGGATAGAGACACTGGGCCAGCATTGCGATGGCGCCCAGGATTAGAGTCTCGGTGAAACTCAATTCCAAAACACCCAACAGGATGAAAAGAAAGTTGACCGATAGAGTGCCGGTGATGCCCGGCAGCTTTACCTTGAGCCGGGAGGCAAGCAGAGCAATTCCGAGATAGCAGATGAATTCCGCAATGTTCTTGCTGCTCTGGTGAATGCCTCCGTAGACCAGGACCGCCGTCCCAGCCACGATCACCAGGCCAATAAAAACCTTGGCCGCCAGGGACAGTTTTCCCCACGATTGCGGATAGCTGGACAGACCTTTAGTGGGGCCGCTTTCGACGGTCATAGCGTAGCTCCGGGAAAAGTCCCGGAACTACTATCAATATCAGCTAACGCTTTTAGAAACAATCGTTTGGCAGGAATTCAAAAAACTTCGGTAACTAATCGCAGGGTACGATGGATGAAGATTTGTAGCTCTTTTCTTGACAGCATTTTGGGCCCGTGGAAAAACCAGCATTTATACAGAGTAGGAAACGTCTTCTCCCGGCAAATCAGCGCTGATTTCCGTGCCATTTGCCGCTGTTCCGACCGAGGAGGCCTTGCCGCGACGCATGGCGACGATCCCGGTACGGACCATTTCCAACACTCCGTAGGGCCGCAGGACTTCCAGCAAACCATCGATTTTGTCTTCGGCTCCAGTGATTTCGATGGTCAGGGATTCGGGAGCGACGTCGACCACCCGGGCGCGAAACACACTGGCGAGTTCCAGCACGTGCGAGCGGGCTTCGTGCGTGGCCGCAACTTTGATCATGGCCAGATCGCGGACGATCGAAGGCTCGTTGGTGATGTTCTCGACCAGCAGAACATTCACGAGTTTGTAGAGATTGGCCTCGATGCGTTTGGCCTGGTCGTGGTCGGCCTCGACGGTGATGGTCATGCGCGAGACTTCGGGCTTTTCCGTGCGGCCGACCGTGAGTGAATCGATATTGAAAGCACGGCGGCGGAACAGCGACGCCACACGGGTCAGGACGCCGGGTTTATTTTCGACGTAAACGACATAGGTATTCAGCATATTTTTTCTCTACTCGTCGGCTGCGGTTTCAACGATCTTGCTCGGCCGCCGGATCATTTCGTGCAACGAAGCTCCCGCTGCCACCATGGGGTAAACGGTGTCTTCTTGCTCGACACGGAAATTGATTAACACTGGCCCGTCGTGCTGCCGCGCTTCGCGCACCGTCGGCACCACCTGCGAACGCTCGGTCACCGTCTTGCTGCGAATGCCGTACGCTTCGCCGAGCTTGGCGAAATCCGGGTTTAGCAGCGGCGTGGCCTGATAATTGCGCTCATAGAAAAACTCCTGCCACTGCCGCACCATGCCGAGGAATCCATTGTTGATAATGGCGATATTCACCTTCAGCTTTTCCTGCTGAATCGTCGCCAACTCCGACATCGTCATCTGGAAACCTCCGTCGCCCACGACGACCCAGACTTCCGCTTCGGGCCGCGCGACTTTCGCACCGATGGCCGCAGGTAGGGCGAATCCCATCGTGCCCAGGCCTCCGGAAGTAATCAGGCTGCGCGATTTTTCGTGCTTGTAGTATTGCGCTTCCCACATCTGGTGCTGGCCGACGTCGGTGACAACGATCGTGTCTCCCTCGCGGGTCTCGCGCCACAGATCGTTGATCACGTGGGCGGCGTACAGATGGCCGCTGTCGGGCAGACTCTGAATGTCTCGAACCGCGGCATCCCCTTTCAGCTTGTCGATCGAGTCGAGCCACTCACTGCGATCGATGGATTCGACGTGTGGCAGCAGTTCGTGCAGAACTTCCTTCAGATCGCCGACCAGCGGCACATCGACTTTCACGTTCTTGTTGATTTCAGCGGGATCGATCTCGATGTGGATCTTCTTTGCGTTGGGCGCGTAGGTTTTAAGGTTGCCCGTCACGCGATCGTCGAAGCGCATGCCGAACGCCAGCAGCAGATCGGCTTCCTGAATGGCGTGATTGACCCATGCTTCGCCATGCATGCCCATCATGCCGAGATTGAGCGGATGCGATGCAGGAAATGCTCCGATGCCAAGCAGTGTGAGAGCGACGGGGATTCCAGCCTTTTCAGCAAACTCGCGAACTTCGTTCATCGCGCCGGAAATCATGATGCCGTGGCCAGCAAGAATCACTGGGCGCTTCGAGTTGCGGATCAGTTCCAACGCCTCCTCGTACTCGCTTGGAGCCGGAGAGAGGTCGGGGCGATAACCGGGAAGTTGCGGCTTCGCAGCTTCCCAATCGAATGCGCAGGTAGTCTGCTGCGCGTCTTTCGTGATGTCGACCAGAACGGGGCCAGGCCTACCGGATTTCGCCACATAAAACGCTTCGCGGATCGTGCGCGCAACTTCACTGGCGTGAGTCACCAGGTAGTTGTGCTTGGTGATAGGCAACGTAACGCCGGTGATGTCGGTTTCCTGGAACGCGTCGGAACCGATCAGCTTGCTGCCCACCTGTCCGGTGATGCAGACGATTGGGGAGGAATCGAGCATCGCCGTGGCGATGCCGGTGACCATGTTGGTCGCGCCCGGTCCTGAGGTGGCGACGGCCACACCGACTTGTCCGCTGGCTCGCGCGTAGCCATCGGCCATGTGCGTCGCGCCCTGCTCGTGGCGGACCAGGATGTGGTGAATCTTGCTGTGCTTGAGCGCGTCGTAGGCGGGCAGAATGGCGCCGCCGGGATAGCCGAAGACATGCTGCACGCCTTCGCGCTCGAGGCACTCCCAAAGAATGTTTGCACCGGTCAAATTCTTCTTTTCTGTCATGGCAATTCTTCCTGCTGCCGAAAAAGCAAAACCCACCGAGCCAACGTTTGGCGGGGCGGGATTCGAGAGCCTTTAGGATTTCTTTTCTGTCAGCTCGCTGGGTCCCTCCACACCGAGACGGGTACAACGACTCGTACCCGGCAGACCGCAACGCTAATTCGGTGTAGATAGCGAATCTTCATAAGCCTTTGAAGGTGTTGAGATGGTATCGAAGCCGGGGCTTGGGAGCAAGCGGAAAAGTCTTTATCAGGAAATGCGGATTTTCAGATGCGCACGCGCCCCTGTTCGACGTCAACCACGGCCTGAGAGATATTTTCCGGCTTGCCCAGGTCGCGCCAGTAGTATTCGTCGGCGCGAAAAGCGGCGATTTTCCCGCCTTGCCCAGCTAATCGCATATATGTGTCGATAATGGAGAAGACTCCAGTTTCGGAGATCTGTGGCAGCAGTTTCGGCGAGATAACGTGGATCCCGGAGAAAGCCAGCGGATGGCTTTTCTTTGATGCACGAGCGATTTCGGGCGCGTTGTCGCTTCCCTTTTGTCTTCCGCAGAGTTCGTTGTGTTCATCGAAAATCAAATATCGTGAGGACTTCCGAACCTGAACGGCCAGTGTGGCCAGTGCGCCCTGCTCGTTGTGAAACTCCAACATCCGCTGCAAATCGATCGTGCTAATGACATCGACGTTGTGCAGCAGGAATGGCTCGTCGTTGTTGTCGGCGAGAAAGAACCATGCGGCCTTCTTCAAGCCACCGCCCGTGTCCAACAGGACGTCCTCTTCACGGGAAATCGCGATGTTCATCCCGAAGTTAGCATTTTGCGAAAGGTAATCAACCACCAGATCTCCGAAATGGTGAACATTGATGACGACGTCGCAGACGCCACATTCACGGAGACGGCGCAGGCTGATTTCCAAGAGGGTCTTGCCGGCGACTTCGACCAGGGCCTTCGGACGATCGTTCGTGAGAGGACGCAGGCGGGTACCGAGGCCTGCGGCTAGGATCATCGCCTTCATCGGCCGGCCGTCTCCGCCTCAGCTTTCTCTGACTCCTTCTTCTCAAGTTCGAGGTGACGCACGACAACGTCCAGTCCGTCCCGGCTCCGCAGGTGCTTCGCAAGCTGCTCAGCTAAATACACGGAACGATGCTGGCCACCCGTGCAACCGAACGACACCATCAGATTCTTGAAGCGGCGTTTCTGAAACACGTCGACGTGATCATCTACTATTGATATCGCGTGGCTCAGAAACCGGTGCACGCTCTCCTGCTGATTGAGGTACTCGGCTACTGGCGCATCCTTGCCCGTCAGCGCCTTGAACCGTTCTTCCCGTCCGGGATTCGGTAACCAGCGACCATCGAACGTAGGCCCACCACCATTTCCGCTTTCGTCTTTTGGTTCAATGCCGTGAAACGAGAAACTGAAGATGCGCACGACGAGATTATCTGCATCCGACGCGAGCCCCTGCAACTTCTCCGACGCCAGCATGCTGTGGAACGCTTTCAGCAGCGTGGGCAGCGCGATGGGCAGCGTCACATTGTGCAGCAGCCAGCGCAGGTTCTTCAGCGCGTACGGAACGCTCTGCAGAAAGTGCGCCTTGCGCTCGTAGAATCCGCGAAAACCGTAAGCGCCCAGCGCCTGCATGATGCGGATATACACGAACGCGTAGTAGTGCTGCATGAAGACTTCCGGCTTCACGTCCGCGAACTTGGGCAAAGTTTCGAGGTAGTAATCGAGTAGTTGCTGGCGCAGCTCAGGCGGCAGGTCGGCCTTTGCATCGTACAGCAGTGAAGCGACGTCGTACTGCAACGCTCCCTTGCGCCCGCCCTGATAGTCGACAAAGTAGGGCTGGCCGTCGCGCAACATGACGTTGCGCGACTGGAAATCGCGATAGAGGAAGTAGTCGCGCTTGGCGCTGAGCAGAAATTTTGTAAGCCGGCTGAAATCGTCTTCCAGCGCCTGCTCGCTGAATGGAATCCCGGCCAGTCGAAGGAAATAGTATTTGAAGTAATTCAGGTCCCACGAGATGGACTGTCGGTCGAAGCTGCCGCGCGGGTAGCAGACTTTGTAATTCAAGTCGCGCCCAGCTTCGATCTGGAAGCGCGGCAGTTCCGCGATCACTTTCCGGTACGCTTCTACGGCCTCAGGGGCAACGGCATTGGCGTCGCGATGCTGCGAGAGAAATCCGAACAGCGTCGTATCACCTAAGTCCTCTTCTAAGTAGGCGCCCTCATCCAGTTTCTCCCCGTAAATTTCCGGGACCGGCAGACTGTGTTTCTTGAAATGCCGGGAGAATTCGAGGAAGGCTACGTTCTCTTCGCGTACCCCGTAAAGAATTCCAATCGCGCTCTGCTTGCCACTCTGCAGCCGGATGATTTTCCGTCCCGAGCCGCCAAGTTCTCCCTGCACGGGTTGGACCTGTTCGACGGGCGTACAAAAATGCTGCTCGAAGAGGGATTTCAGGACGTCCATGGATTTCGCTGGGCTTCGCGGTTCTCCCAAAGATACCATCGTTACGCGCCCGCCGGACGAGAGATCAAAATCGAACGTAACCGGCGGTACAGGGCATCCGCGTTGGCAATATGGCTCGATTTCTCGTGATCGGTTTTGGTAATCCGCTGCGCTCAGACGACGCTGTGGGGTGGGTCGTGGCTCGCCGGCTTTCCACGGAACTGCCAGGAGATGCCGCAAGGGTGATCGCCGCGCACCAACTTCTCCCAGAGATGGCGGAGGAAGTGAGCCGGGCTGAGCGAGTAGTATTTGTCGATGCGACCGAGACCGGGAGTGCCGGAGATATCTCCGAGAAGTTAGTCGAGGCTAGCTCAACCCGCACCGATACCCATGAACTGTCTCCCGCAGCCATCTTGACGCTGGCGCAAGAGCTCTACGGAAAATGTCCGCCGGCGCATTTGCTGACCATTGCCGGAGAAACATTCGAGACGGGAGAACAATTGTCGGCGAGCGTGACGGAGTCGATCCCGCGGGTGATCGAGCGCATCAAGGCGCTCCTGCGGGAACAGGCTTAACGACCTCTAGCGAATCCCCTGATCGACCATCCGCCCTTCCGGATCCAGAAGCTGAATCCGCAGACCGAGTGAGCCGTCCGCATGCGTGGAGCAGCTCAGGCAAGGGTCGTAAGCGCGCACGACGGCGGAGACGTGATTCAACATGCCTTCAGTCAGCTTGTTGCCGTCGACGTAGTGTTCCGCGACCTGCTGCACGCTGCGTCCGATGGCCAGGTTATTGTGGCCCGTGGCCACGATCAGGTTAGCCCAGGTGATGGCCCCTTCCTCATTCACTTTGTAGTGGTGAATCAGCGTGCCGCGCGGTGCCTCAATCATGCCGATGCCTTCGAGGGCATTGACTCCGGCGATGGCGCGCACGTGCTTATCGAAAATCTGCGGATCGTTCAGCAGCTGCTCAATGCGTTCCAGCGCATACGTGATTTCGATCAGGCGCGCATAGTGGTAGAGAAACGCGCTGTGCACAATCGGCCCGAAACGCGCATGGAATTCGTCGAATTCGGTATCGGCCTGCGGCGTACCGCAACGGTCCGCGGCGTTGAGACGAGCAAGCGGCCCGACCCGGTAGACGCCCGCTGGGAAACCGAGCGGCATAAAATACGGGGCCTTGAGATAGGATTCCTTGACGCTGGCTTCCCCGATCCACCGCTTATAGTCATCGGCAGCGATCTGGTCTTCCACCACACCGCCGCCGGCACTGCGGAACCGCAACATGCCATCGTAGAACTGTAAGTTGCCGGTCAGATCGACCATCCCGGCATACATCGTGGGGAACGAACCGAAAACAGAAATTTCTTCCTTGTATTTGTCGAGTGCGTCTTTGAAATAACGCAGCGCGCGCTCAGTGACGGTCTTGGCGGCCGGCAGGTCGGTCAAAGCGCGATCGCGAATATCCATCCGCAGCGGCGTGGCTACACCGCCGGGGACAATCCACGAAGGGTGCACCCGCTCGCGAGCCAATCCTTCGACGATCTGCAATCCGTACTTGCGTAACTCGACACCATCGCGGGCGAATTCCGGATGCTTGGCAATGACGCCCAGGATATTCCGGGACGCCGGATCCGAGTCCATGCCCAGCAAGAAGTCGGGTGCGGAGAGATAAAAGAAGCTCAGTGCATGCGACTGCACGATCTGGGCGCAGTGCACCAGTTCGCGCAGCTTCTTGGCGGCGGGAGGAATCCGGACGGCCATGATGGCGTCGCACGCCTTCGAGGCGGCCAAAAGATGGCTGATGGGGCAAATGCCGCAAATCCGCGCCGTGATGCCGGGCATCTCGTAATACGGCCGGCCCTCTGTGAACTTCTCGAATCCGCGAATTTGCGTGACGTGAAATTCCGCCCCGGCCACGTGTCCCTGATCATCCAACTGGATGGTGACTTTTCCGTGACCCTCGACGCGGCTGACAGGCTCAATGCTGATCGACTTCATCCCGCACTCCTATCCAAACTTGACCGTTTGGGACTCTGGCTCACGCCCCTCTAACAGATCGGTAATCAATCCCAGAATGCTTTTTGCGCTCGGAGGACAACCCGGCAGCCAGAAATCCACTTTGACCACTTCGCGCAGCGGACGCACCTGCTTGAGCAGCGCCGGCACTTCGTGCGATGGAATCACCTTCCCTTCCTCGACCCCTTCGATGTAAATGCGTTGCAGCAATCCTTCAACGGGGGTTCCATTGCGCATGGCCGGCACGTTCCCGGTCACGGCACAATCGCCCAGGGCGACCAGGACGCGTGTCTTCTCGCGAATATTGCGGATCTTCTCCAAGTCGTCGTCGGAACTGATTGCGCCTTCGACCAGGGTGACGTCCACGTTCTCGGGGAACTCTTGCGCGTCGACCAGCGGGCCATACACCAGATCGATCTTCGGTTCCAGTTCCACGATGGCTGAGTCCATGTCCAGCAGGGACATGTGGCATCCCGAACACCCGTCGAGCCAGATGGTTGCTATTTTCGGTTTTTGAGTTATCCGATCCATTGCTTCTTTTCCCGTGCGGTCACGATGTATTTGAGGAAGCCGCGGTCCTTGCGCATCTCGCCGATGGTCTTGCCTTTGTCGAACAGCGCTCCCGTTGGGCAGACTTGGACACACTTGCCGCAGCTGGTGCAGGTTTCCGAAGTCCCCCAGGGTTCGCCGAGGTCGGAGATGATGAGCGAATTCACGCCGCGGCCGCAGACGTCCCAGGTATGTGCACCTTCGATCTCGTCGCAAACGCGGATGCAACGCGTACACAAAATGCAGCGGTTGTGATCGATGCCAAACAGTTCGTGAGTGATGTCGACGGCCAGCTTGGGGAAGCGATAGCGAAAATGAATGTGATCGATGCCCAGGTCGGAGGCGAGCTTCTGCAGTTCGCAGGCGCCGTCGGCCACGCAGACCGCGCAGATGTGATTCCGCTCCGCCAGCAGCAGTTCCACGATCAGCTTGCGATGCGAGCGCAGCCGTGGCGTATCGGTGTGGACGATCATGCCTTCTTCGATGGGAATCAGGCAGGCGGCTTGCAGTTTCTTCTGCCCTTCAATCTCGACCATGCACAGGCGGCAGGCTCCCACTTCACTGAGACCCCCGATGTGGCAGAGACGCGGAATGTGAATGCCGTGTTCCCAGGCGACGGTGAAGACGCTTTCCCCTTCCATCCCGGTCACGGTCTCGCCGTCGATCTGCAGCGTCTTTACGCTCATGCCGTCACCTCCTGCTCTGCTGGCTGCATCTGGCAGTGTCCGGCTGGACAACGTTTCTCGTGGATGTGGGCGGCATACTCCTCGCCGAAATATTTCAGCGTGCTGACCACCGGATTGGGAGCGGTTTGCCCCAGTCCGCACAGGCTCGTTTCCTGCAGGAGCGTAGCCAGGGACTTGAGCATTTCCAGGTCTTCGTCGGTGGCCTGGCCGCTGGTGATGCGCTCCAGGATGTCGTGCATCTGCAGCGTTCCGGCCCGGCAGGGGATGCACTTGCCGCAGGACTCGTCCATGCAGAACTCCATGAAGAAACGGGCCACATCGACCATGCACGAGGTGTCGTCCATGACGATCAAACCGCCGGAACCCATGATCGAGCCGATCTTGGCCAGCGATTCGTAGTCGACCGGAGTGTCGAGCAATTCTTCGGGGATGCAGCCACCGGAAGGCCCTCCGGTCTGCGCGGCTTTCAATTTCTGGCCTTTGACGCCGCCTCCGATTTCGAACAGAATCTGCCGCAAGGTTGCGCCCATCGGGACTTCAATCAATCCCGGATTCGCGATTTTTCCCGCCAGCGCGAAGACTTTCGTTCCCTTGCTGCTGGGGGTGCCGATACCTGCGAACCACTCTGCTCCGCGCTCAATGATGGTCGGGACGTTGGCGAAGGTCTCGACGTTGTTAATCAGCGTGGGAGCGCCCCAAAGTCCTTTCGCGGGAGGATAAGGCGGGCGCTGACGCGGCTGTCCGCGTTTGCCTTCGATGGAGGCAATGAGCGCAGTCTCTTCGCCGCAGACGAAGGCTCCGGCCCCAATGCGAAGATCAATGCGGAACTGGAATCCCTGCTCAAGGATGCGGGAGCCGAGCAGGTGTTCCCGTTCTGCCTGTTTGATTGCGGTCTGCAGGCGTTGAATGGCGAGACCGTACTCGCCGCGAACGTAGATGTATCCCTGGCGCGCTCCCACGGCGTATCCGGCAATGGCCATACCTTCCAGAACGCGGTGCGGATCGCCTTCCAGTACGCTGCGGTCCATGAATGCGCCGGGGTCGCCCTCGTCGGCGTTGCAGACGACGTATTTCGTCGTGGGCACTTGCTTGGCCACCAGTTCCCATTTCAGGCCCGTGGGATAGCCGGCGCCGCCGCGCCCGCGAAGTCCGCTCTTCTTGATTTCTTCCGCCACCTGGCGCGGATTCATCTCTTCCAGCGCCTTGGCCAGCGATTGATATCCTCCAACCGCGATGTAGTCGTTGAGTTTTTCGGGATCGACGCGGCCGCTATTGGCGAGAACGATCTTGACTTGCTTGGAGAAGAACGGCATTTCCAGATCGACGGCATTCGGCGCCAGCGCCATGCGATCCAGTTCGTTATCGCTGACGAGGGCCGGCGCATTCTCAGCCGTGACCCCGCCGTACAGTTTCCGGTCGGCAGTACTGTATACGAGCGGTCCTCGGCCACACAGCCCCATGCATCCGGTGCCGCACACTTCCACGCTGCCCGCCTTCCCCTGCGCTTCAATCTCGGTAGACAAGGCGTGCCGCAGACTGTCGGCCCCGCACGAAACGCAACCGGCAGCCGTGCAGCAGAGAATGCGATTCTTCAGTGACTGCTGCCGCGCTTGTTCTTCGGTCTGCTTGGCGAATAGCTCCTCGGTTGTCATTTCACTCCTATCTTGTCGAGCTCCGTCTCGATGCCCTCGGGCGTAACCCGCGCCATCACCTTTCCGTCGTAGATGACTGCTGGAGCCAGGCCGCAGGAACCGATGCAGCGCGCCGTCTCGACGCTCACCTTGCCGTCCGGCGTGGTCTGTCCCGACTTGGCGCAGCGATGTTCAAGTCTGCCAATCAGACCCAGGCCTCCCGCCACGTAACAGGCCGTCCCCAGGCAAACCACGAAGGTGTGCTCGCCTTTGGGCTTCAGCGAGAAAAAGTGGTAGAAGGTCGCAACTCCCAGCACCCGGCTGGGCGGCAGGCGCAGCTTGTGCGCGATGCTCTTGAGCAACTCCGGCGACAGGAAGCCGTAAAGCTCCTGTGCAGTGTGCAGAACCTCGATCAGCGCGTCGCCCGAGTACTGATGGCGCGACATGGCGCGATCGAGCATTTTCTCCCGATTGTCCTTCACAGCGACTGCAGACACTTGTGGCGTAGTGAGTGTGGCCATTCGCACCCCTTGAGCTGGCTTTACCTTTGACTCTATCGACCGGGGGCAGAAGATCACTAGAACTGCGGACACACATCGGGGTGACAGCGATCACGCATGTTTTGAAATGGGAATCTTTCCTTGCACTTAGAGGAAGATGCGTACCAAAAGGGAACTGACTTTCGTGTGAGGCGAATCAAATGCGACGCAACACCGCTTCGCCTACTTAGCGTCAGCGCGTTGATACACGCGCACATAATCCACCAGCATTTCCTGCGGAAAACTACTGCTCGCGTCCGGATTACCGGGCCAGCCGCCTCCCACAGCAACATTCAGCAGAATGAAAAATGGGTGGTCGTAAACCCACTTCGCCCCTTTGGGCAGATCGTCCGGCGTCCGCGTTTCGTAGAGATGCCCGTCCACATAAAAACGAAGCGCTTTCGGCTCCCATTCCACCGCGTAAACGTGAAAATCATCGGCAAAACGCTCGTTGTTCGGCAGGGCGTACGGCGCGCCGATGCCCTTGTCTCCGGAATATCCCGGCCCGTGAATGGTCCCATGCACCAGCGCCGGCTCCTTCCCGATGTTTTCCATGATGTCGATCTCCCCGCAGGTGGGCCACTGCGCCTTCTCGATGTCATCACCCAGCATCCAGAAAGCCGGCCAGATTCCTTGTCCGCGCGGAATCTTGAGACGGGCTTCGAAGCGCCCGTAGGCTTGCGTGAATTTTCCCTGGGTCTTGAGCCGGGCTGAGGTGTAGTCGCGGCTGACGCCGTCTTTGCCGGCAAACTTCTCTTTCTCCACGTGGATGACGAGATTGCCGTCGCGCACGAAGGCATTTTGCGGCCGGTCGGTGTAGTACTCGAGTTCGTCGTTGCCCCATCCATTGCCGCCCGTTTCACGAACCCACTTGAAATCGTCCAACGCCGACCCGTTTGCGCCGTTGAACTCATCGCCCCACGTCAAAGTCCATCCCGGGACGGACGATGAAGGCGTAGCTTTCTGGCCGAAACAGAGGGCTGGACTGATTCCCAGACCAATAAAGAGCACTAGGTGCAACCTGTTGGGCATAGTCTCGATTCTCACCAAGAGATCGTTCAGCAATATACTCGAAGCGGAATTTTACGCCAGGAGAACCCGTGACCCACAAGACCCGCCGATCTTTTCTCAAAACTTCCGCGCTAGGAATTACCGCTGCCGCCACCGCTGATATGACATTCGCAGTTTCCAGACTCGTGGCTACGCCGTCCTCTGGCGACATTGCGGTGACGATCACCAGCGGCGAGCAGCGGTATGCCCCGGCACCCGCGCTCCCCTGGCGCAGCGGCGCTGCATCCGGGAGCAGCGTGGTCATTGATGACAACAAGAAATTCCAGCAGATCCTCGGCTTCGGCGCAGCCTTCACCGACGCGGCCTGCTACATGTTCCATCAACTGGCAGAGCCGGCCCGCACTCAGCTCTTGCACGAACTCTTCCACCCATCGGAAATGTCCTTGAGTGTCTGCCGCACCTGCATCGGAGCAAGCGACTACTCCACAGAGGTTTTCAATTACGACGACGAAAAAGACGACATGGAGATGCAGCACTTCTCCATTCGTCATGACGAAGATTACGTTTTGCCCGCGCTTCGGCAGGCTCGGAAAGAGAATCCGAACTTGTTCCTGTTTTCCTCTCCCTGGAGCCCGCCGGGATGGATGAAGGCCGGCGGTTCCATGCTGGGTGGATCGATGCGACAGCTCTACTATGCGCCCTATGCGCAGTATCTCCTGAAGTTCTTGCAGGCCTACGCGGCCGCCGGAGCACCGGTGCAGGCCATCACCATCCAGAACGAAGTAGATACTGATCAGGATGGCAGAATGCCGGCCTGCCTGTGGCCGCAGGAGTATGAGATTGGATTCGTGAAGAACCATCTTGGCCCCCTCCTCGAAAAGAACGGCATCGACACGAAGATCTGGATTCTCGATCACAACTACAACCTCTGGGGACGCGCGATCTGCGAACTCGACGATCTCGACCTTCGCAAGTATTGCGATTCCGTCGCCTTTCACGGATACGTCGGCACGCCTGACATGATGAGCAAGGTGCACGACGCGCATCCCGAAGCTCATCTGTATTGGACCGAGGGCGGCCCTGACATCACCGCCAAGGATTACGCCACGGACTGGGCCAGTTGGGGACACACCTTCACCGGAGCGCTGCGTAACTGGTGCGAGTCGCTCACCGGTTGGAATCTCGCCCTCGATGAAAAAGGCAAGCCGAACATCGGGCCGTTCCCGTGCGGCGGGCTCGTCACGATTCACTCCCAGACAAAGCAGATTACTCGCAGCGGGCAGTACTGGGCCTTCGCGCACTTCTCACGGGCTGTGAAGCGCGGCGCGCGCCGGATCGAGTCATCGAGCCCGACGAGCGTTGTGGATCACGTAGCTTTCGAAAATCCGGACGGGGAAAAAGTACTGGTTGTGAGTAACCGCGGTCCGGAAAAGAAGCTCACTCTGCAATTCGGCGGAACAAACGCGGAGTTCATTGCGCCGCAAGATTCGATTGCAACGCTCTCGTGGAGTTAGCACCAGAAATCATTGCAAACGAAAGCGTTCCCGCATCAGGCGTTGTAGCCGCGGCTTGTAGAGCAGATCAAAGGCCAGCTCTTTGTCGGGAAACATGGCCAGGGCGGCCCGCTTCGCGCCGGCAGCCAGTTCAGAGGCTTCCTCAATCGTCAGGTTGGGGTCCTGGCCGATGACCGACATCACCATGCTGATCATCAGTTGCAGGCGGCGGATTTTCTTGGCCTCCTCTTCCCGCTCCCGGCGAACGTCCTCATCTGGCAACGGAAAATTATTCTGCCGACCGGCTTGCTGAGGAATGTTCATGATGGCCCCTTGTCCCACACCTTTGGATGACGCAAGCCCCACCGGCGTTGCGCCCCTCGATTGGGGCATTCTCTCGCAGTTTCAGGAGAAAGCAACTACACGAAGGTGTTGTTTCTGGTTACCGCTCGGTCCTCAAACCAAAAGCCATTCACTCCTCTCCGTAGATTTCCGGATACGACTCAATTCCTCCAAAAGAGTAGAATCCGAAAGTTGAATCAGGGCTTTCGGCTGCACTCATTGGCCGATCGCAGAATGGGAGATCCAATGGCACAGCCTGTGAATCCGGGGACCGAGAACCAACCGAAGCCTGATCCGAACGAAAAGCTGGTGAAAGTTTTCGACTCGGAAGATGAGTCGGAAGCCATGGTGGTCAAGGGCCTGCTCGATTCCGCCGGAATCGACAGCGATCTGACCGCAGCCTCCATGGTGCAGGATACGTTTCCGGGCCTGGGCGGAATGATTATTCTGGTGCGCGAGGAAGATGCCGAAGCGGCTCGCCGAGCCATTGCCGATCGTCAAACGCTGACCGAAGATGACGAAACGGCAGAAATTGACCTCAGTGGACAGCCCCCGGAGAAGGCGTAACCGTGTGCCCGTCGAGATAAAACGTCACCGCGCCATGAAGGTCGGTGCGGTAGACGCGAGCGCCCGCTTCTTCCAGACGTGAGAGGGTCTCCCGTCTCGGAAGTCCAAAAGAATTTCCATACCCTACGGAAATGACCGCATACTGCGGCTTGGCCGAATCCACCAACTCCTCCGTGGTCGCGTTCGCACTGCCGTGATGCCCCACCTTTAGCAAGCTTGCACTGGGATGATGCATCGCGGCCACGTAACGCTCCACCCGCTTCTCCGCGTCGCCCTCAAGCAGTACCGACGACTCTCCGTAACTCACGCGCATCACCATGGAGTCGTTGTTTGTCGGCTTTTCCCCCACCGGCAGATCGCGCGGAGGAAACAGAATGCTCACCCGCGTCCCGGCGAACTCGAATTCATCGCCCTCCCAATGGCGAACAATTCTCACTCCTAGCGCTTCCGCGGTCTTCAGAACGTTGTCCAAACCCTGGCTCGGTGGAATGACGCCGACCCACAGCTCTTTCGGTCTGAAGTTGCGCAGCACGGAAATCATTCCGCCGATGTGGTCCGAGTGCCCATGCGTAATAGCGACGGCATCCAGGTGAGAAATATCGCGGTTCCACAAGTAGGGCGAAACCACATCTTCCCCGAAATCCAGTTGAGACGCACCCGGGCCGATCGGCCCCCCGGAGTCAACAAGCAACGTTCCTCCCGTGGGAGTGACCATCAGTTCCGAGTCGCCTTCGCCGACATCGATGGAAGTCAGTTCGAGAACTCCCCGGCGAACATGCGGAGACGGCACAACCAAGGCGAGCGCCAAGGACGCAAGCAGAATGGCAAATAGTCCCGCCGATGCAAACAAAGCACGTCTTCGCGCCGCCCACATAGAAAAGATCAGCGCAGTTGCACAAAAGACCATCATCCCCGCAGAGGGCATAGCTACCCGCAGTTCCGCCAGTCGCAACGCTCCGAGATCGCGGACGCTGCCGTTAATCGCGTCGATAGCAAATGCCGTGAGCGCAACCGGGATTTTCGCCAGCCACGGAAACACCCATCCCAGAGCAAGCGACGAGACCGCGGCCGGCATCATCAATTGCGTAAGCGGCACGACGATAATGTTGGCAGGCAGCCCGATCGTAGTGGCCCGGTGAAAGTAATACGCCATGGGCAATGCCAATCCCATTTGCATCACGGCCGAGATGAAGATCAGTTCGAAAACCGTGAGTGAAATCCTTGTCACGCTTCGCACCACGCGACCCGACCAGCGCTCTCCGATGAAACGTGAAAGCCGCGAGGCGATCAGCTGAAGCTCCACACGAAATTGAGCGACCCGCGGAGGCAGCAGCGCGGCATAGTTGACCGACTCCCATGCAAACAGCGCTTGCTTGTGAAGCTGCGTCGTCCGCTGCAGCACCGGAATCCCGATCGCAGCCACGATCAGCACGCAGACGAACGTCATCTGAAAGCTGGCGGTAAAGAGTTGCAGCGGATCATACACCAGCAATCCGAGCGCGGCAGCCCCGAGCGCGTTGATCATCGCGCGCTCGCGATGCAGCAACCGAGTGCATAGATATACAGCGGACATCAGCGTGGCCCGCCACACTGGTGCCCCCACTTCGGTGATGAATGCATACCCCGCACACAAGAAGATGGTCAGCAGCGTAGCCGGCAGATCAGGAACGCGCAGGCGTCGAAGCGTCCAGAAAACCACGAATGCGAAGATGCTGACGTTCATCCCCGAAACGACCAACACGTGGTATGTACCGGAACGCTGAAAGTCGGTGCGGGTATCACGGTCGATGAAAGCATCTTCACCGATGACCATGGCGTCGATCAGCGCCGCTTCGTGGGGCCGCCACAATTGATGCACCTTCGCAATCACGGCGCCGTGCATGCGACCGCGCCATGCAGCGATGCGGCTGCCAGAAAATCCAGCCAGCTTCTTCACGTCTTCGCTTTTTGTGGAAGCCAGGGCGGCGATTCCGCGATCAGCCAGATACGACTCGTAGTCAAAGGCTCCCGGATTGCGGAAGTTCCGCGGACGCTTTGGCTTGGCCGAAAATTGGACGCGATCGCCATAGTGGAAAGCCTGTGCCAGCGAGACGCGATCCATACTTGCTTCTGAAGCGTCGCCGCTGGACCGGGCACTATAAATGTTCAACCGGATCCCGGAGTGCACTGGAAGGACTCGGCCACTTTCATCCTCTATTTGTTCGGTCTCGACGTCGACAGTCTGGCGAACTTCGTTAACGCCCCCCGGCTGGATTCTCCCGTCGCGCGTGACGTGCGCAATGATTTGTAGTTCTTGCCCGTTGGTGAACGGCAGAATGCTGGTGTCTAGAACGTACGCAGCGTTTCGCGCCTGAAGCTGAAATGCTCCTGCCAGAAACAGGCATCCGAAGGCGAGAAGCCATCCCGGTCCGGGACGATCGAAACAGTAATAGATGGCCGCAATCAGGAAAACGAAGGCGGCGATGATCCACAAGGAATCCGGCCTCCAGCAATAGCGCGCCATCACGATGCCCGCCGAGTAGGAAATCGCGGCCCAGAGCATGGGCTGGCGAGGAGATTTAAATGTTTGGGTCGGGATCCAGCCTGGTCCGGGCGATGTCATACTTCAGTACGCACGTGCAGGATACAAGGCACGACTCTCGTGGATGAATCTGCGAAAGGCGAGACTCCTCGGAGTCAACCGAAGAAGTGAGAGTCGCATCAGGACGTCGCCACCAAAATTGCGTAAAAATTCTCTCGTGTCCGATTCGGGAAGGGCACGAGTTCCACTCGTGCCGCAACTGCCTCAACATCACTGCGGCTTCAGCCGCTGAGGTTTGCTCTTGCCCAGCCACGCGGCCTCTTTCATTCTTACCGGGCCCGGAATCCTTCACCCAACCTCCGCGGCGGATCGAGTGTTATCGCGAGAGGAGGATTACGCTTTCCAGATGGAACGTCTGCGGAAACAGGTCCACCAGATGGACTTGGTCTACCTTGTAACCTGCCGCCAACAGAACCACCAGGTCACGCGCCAATGTGGCTGGATCGCACGAAACATAATGAACGCGTGGCGCTCCCAGGTTCGCCAACAACTGCGCCACGCGTTCTCCCAGGCCACTTCGGGGCGGGTCCACCACCGCAAGGTCGGGCCTATAAGGGATATGAGGGAGGACTGCGCCCTTCCCGACTCGCCCCGAATGTTCCGCACGGGCCAGGTACTGCTCCGTACTGGCCTGGACCGCCTCTCCATTCGAGGACCGATTGTAGGCAAGGTCGGCCGACGAAGTCTGTGACATCTCTACAGAAACGGTGTGATGAAAGTCACTCAGGGCTGTGGAAAACAGCCCGACTCCGGCATACAAGTCAAGCGCAAGTTTCCCAGATTGGGAATGTGTCACGATTTGGACGAGTTCGTCGGTCAGGTAACGGTTGGTCTGGAAGAACGAACCGGCACTCACGCGATAGGAATCGCCTTCCGTCTTGTAGAGAAGATGATCGGTGCCGACGGTTAGAAATCGCTGGTTCTGATGTGTCGCGGGGCGGCTCGACTCCTCGGGTCTGAAGCCCACGACACCCACAATCTCCGGCATCGCAGCCCGGAGTTCCTCCGCAAAGCCTCTCACGGCTGCGCGGCGCGCAGTTGCATCGCACCAGACCTCGACCAATAGTTCGGAGTCGCCTGCATTTGCGAAGCACTCCACTTCGACGACCCCCGGCGGGACCTTTCCTTCCCGGCCAATGCGCCAAATAACGCCGACGGCACGATTGATGAGCGGCGAACTGATGGGACATTGCTCCACCGCCAGCACCTCGTGGGAGCCAAACTTGAAATATCCAATCGCAAATTCGGGAGTGGATCGAATCTGAAAGCGCGACCGGTTGCGATAGTTCCACGGCGGCGAGGGATGAACCTGGATTTCATCCTTCAGTTCCAGTTTCGCGGTGCGCTGCAGCGTCTCGCGAAGAATTTGTTCCTTGATCTTGAGCTGCTGATCATAGGTCGCGTGCTGATACTGGCATCCACCGCAGCGGCCAAAATAGGGACATCGCGGTTCGACGCGGGAAGAAGAAGGTTCGGCAATCTTGTCCGCCCGCGCTCGGGCGAACCCAGCCTTTTGCTCCGTCAGGCTGGCTTCAATCTTCTCTTCAGGCAGAACGAAGGGAACGAAGACCGCTTTGCCGCGGCCTTTTTCGTCGGCAGGGAGGCGGGAAAGACCGTCGCCGCCGTAGATCATTTTTTCAATGGTGAGAAGCAAGAACCTCCAGGTGGGTGCAGGTTACTATGTAGCAACTTCGAGTCTCAGATTCAAAGCTCTTCTCGTCCACCTGCTCGTTCTGACGTGTACAAGCAATGGATTGAAATTGTGGGCGGAAATCATGAGATCGTAAATCTGCTGTTTTGGTTCCTGAGGAAATCTGAAGCTGCCATCTTCCCCGGTCACGACACTACGAATAACTGTTTCGTGATCAGCCGACACTTCAGCTACCGTTGCACCCTCTATCGGACTGCCGCTGCGATCGCGCACAACGCCGGAAATCGTCCTAACGACTTGGACCTTTTCGATCACTATTAATTCATTCCCAGCTCTGGCCGGGACCACGCCGAGCAAAGCGACTGAAACTAGCAGCAGATATCTTGCGACGGAGACCCTCATACATTCTTCTCGCCCAATATACTAAATGGCTCTTCCAGCCGCCGCGCCTGACGCCCAAGCCCACTGGAAATTAAAGCCTCCAAGATGGCCGGTAACGTCGACCACTTCTCCGATGAAATAGAGGCCCGGCACTTTCCGGCATTCCATTGTCTTGGCAGAAAGTTCCTCAGTGTCCACGCCGCCAGCCGTGACCTCAGCTTTTTCATATCCCTCCGTGCCCGACGGCATGATCGACCAGTCGTGAAGCTGGCGATCGAAGTCGGCCAGACCCGCATTCGTGAAGGACGACGGCGCGTGGAACTCCAGCCAGCGATCCGCCAGCCGCCCCGGAAGAATCTTGCGCAACTCTCCGCGCAAAGCAGCCACGGTCCTTGCTGCCTTCGGATCGTCAAACGCTCGGGTGGCTAGTGTCTCGGGAGCAAGATCGATCCGGATCGGCTCTGACTTCCGCCAATAGGACGAGATTTGCAGAATCGCAGGCCCGCTCAACCCACGGTGCGTAATCAACATTTTCTCGCGAAAACGCTGGCCATCGCACGATGCAATAACTTCCGCCGACACTCCCGACAAATCGGAATAACGAGACCGGTCTTCACCGTCGAACACGAGCGGCACCAGCGCCGGCCACGGTTCCCGAATCTTGAGCCCAAATTGTCGCGCCAAGTCATAGCCGAAACTGGTGGCGCCAATCTTCGGAATAGACAGGCCGCCGGTTGCCACAACCAGAACCGTAGCGTGAAAGTCGTCCGTAGCCGTGTGCACGACAAACTCGCTCGTGCGACTCACCTGCTGAATTTTCGTATTCAGGAAAATCTTTACGCCCGCTTCGCGACACTCCTGCTCGAGCATTTGCACCATGTCGCGCGCGGACCGATCGCAGAAAAGCTGTCCCAGAGTCTTCTCGTGATAGGGAATCCGGTGTTTCTGGACGAGTGCAAGGAAATCGTTCGGCGTATAGCGCGAGAGCGCGGACTTGGCGAAGTGCGGATTCGCGCTCAGGAAGTTTCCCGGCTGGCAATGAATATTGGTGAAATTACACCGTCCACCGCCGGAGATAAGAATCTTCTTCCCCAAACGGTCCGCATGTTCCAGCACCGCAACCCGGCGCCCACGCTTGCCGGCCTCAATGGCGCACATCAGGCCCGCTGCGCCGCCGCCCAGAACGATTGCGTCGAAGTGGTGAGTCACGTGAGAACAGAGTACCGCAGAGTCCAAAGGGAGAGTTGCCGGGCTGCGCTCAGGGTACAGCCGCAGGGGCTGTCCCTACATATAGAACAGGCTTAAACGGGGCAGATTGTATTTCTCCAGCAGCCGTTTGTGGATGTATTGCTTCATCAACTGGTCGATTTGTGCCGCCGACATTTTCCGGCGATAGGGAGCCAGGTCGCGGTCCGCCTCCGCTCGGACCGTGACGATTTCTTCGTCGGGCGTGCCCGTGAGCAGTGCGGCGTGCAACTTTTCTTCGAGCACGGTGAGACGTCGCTCCAAATCTTCCAGCCGAGTCTGCGGCTTGTTCTGTGCATCGGAGGCAAGCTCTCGAAGTGTGCGCGCTGTTTCCTTGGCCGTCGTTTGCGCCACCGATCGGTCCTCCGGAAACTTTGCCGTCTCGACCAAATCCGCGTTGCGCCGCAGGTAGTCGGCGACGGTGGCAGCTTCGAAACCTTCTCCGCTGCGGGATTTCGGCTTCTCCTCCGCCGACTGCCCCACACCCACCGCCGCTTCCTTCATGTCCTCCGCAGCGGCCAGAACCTCCTGCGAACAATAAGCCAGGCTGTTCACTTTCTTGGTCTTCGCGGGACGCTGGTCGTACCGATCGAACGCCGCGTCGATGCCCCGCAACACAGCCTCCAGCGGGATGCCGGCATCCTTCCACGTTTCAATGAGAGCCCAGTCAAGCGTGGAGAGCAGCAGACCTCCGCCGCGCCGGCGCAGAAAGTGATCCTCAGTCTCGGTGAAGTAGTTGAAGTAATTTTCCACGGCGGATCAGCGGGTGGTGCGCGAAGACGACGCAACAGCATCGCCGTTTTTTGATCGCGGCTGCGGCTTGGACGCAGGCTTTGCCGGCGCCTTACCGGCAGCTTCCTTCCGTGCGCTGGCATTGCGCTCCCAAATAATGCGCAGGCCTTCCAGTGTCAGAAAATCATCGACGTGCTTGATGTACTTCGATCCGTTGCCGATCATCGGTCCCAGACCGCCAGTCGCGAGCACGTTTGTTTCGGGACCAAGTTCCGCCAGCAGCAACTCGAGAATGCCGTCGACCAGGCCGAGATAGCCGTAATACAAACCAGACTGCAGGCTGCCCACAGTGTTGGACCCGATCACACGCGCGGGTTTGCGAATTTCGATCCGAGGCAGGCGCGCGGTACGCTCGAAGAGCGCATCAGCCGAAATACCGATGCCCGGACAAATCACTCCACCGAGATACTCTCCCTTGGCCGAAACACAATCGAAAGTGGTGGCAGTACCGAAGTCCACAATGATGCAAGGGCCTCCATGCTTCTCAAATGCAGCCACCGCGTTCACGATGCGGTCCGCTCCAACCTCAGCAGGATTGTCGTAGTGAACGGGCATGCCCGTCTTAATCCCGGGCTCGATGAACAGAGGGCGCAGATTGAAATAGCGCTCGCAGACTTGCCGCAGGATCGGGTCCAGCGGGGGCACAACCGAAGAAATCACGATGCCATGAATACCCTTGGACTCCAGTCCTGCCATCGAGAACAGGTTCCGGAACAAGACGCCGTACTCGTCGACGGTACTGCGGCGGGACGTCGCCACGCGCCAATTCGCAAGCAGGTTTTCGTAGCGAACGGGCTCTTCAGGATTGCCGGATTTGCCCTCGCGTCCGTATACGCCTAAAACCGTATTCGTGTTGCCAACGTCGATGACAAGAAGCATAGGAGTCTTGTGCCGCGAGCCGCGAGTTTCGGACCTTCGTCGTTATCCTTCCCTCACCGTTCCGCTGAGAACTATCTGCGTGCCGGCGGAAGTCCGCACCCGCAAAAACCCTCGAGAATCCAGCCCTTCCGATTCTCCCTCAAACGCGGAACCGTTCTCTTCGATGCGCACTCGCTTCCCTGAAACCCACGAAGATTGTTGCGCGAACCGGCTGAGAATCGATTGCCGCGCTTCCGGATTTTCCAGCATCTCTCGGTACTCGTAGTCGAGTGATTTTAACAAAGCACCGGCAAGGTCCACGCGCGACCATTCGCTTCCCGTCGTCAAGCGCAGTGACGTCGCCGGAAGATCCTTAGGAAAACTGGCCTGATTCACGTTGATGCCAACGCCCACGACAATGTAACGCACCCGCGTAGCCTCGGCATTCATCTCGGTAAGAATGCCGCAGATTTTCTTGCCGCCAATCAACACATCGTTAGGCCACTTCAGGTCGGGATTCACCCGCGCATCGACCCGCTGGATCGCCGCGTGCACCGCTAATCCAGCCGCGAGAGAAAGAATCAGCACCTCCGACGGCGGAACCCTCGGACGCAAGATCACGGAACAATAGATTCCGGTCGAACGTGGCGATTGCCACAAATTCGAACCACGCCCCCGGCCGGCAGTCTGCTCCTCGGCCAAAAACACGCTGCCCTCCGGAGCACCCTCGGCTGCCGCTGCCATCGCCGCGCTATTCGTCGATCCAATTTTGTAGAAATGATTGATGTGCTTGGAGAAGATGCTCCCCCGCACCAGCGGACGAAGAATCTCCGGAAGCAGCAAATCAGGCATCGAGCGCAGTTGATAGCCAGTCGCCGGATGCCCGGCCACATCCACGCCCAGACTGCGCAGTTGCTGAATCAAACGCCAGACTTCCGAGCGGCTCGACGCAATTTCCTGCGCGATCTTCGTGCCACTCACGACGACCGTCGCGTGCTCCATCAGCAGTCGAACAATTC
>Ga0335070_10001789_pt1 | contig 24943 bp, 19 predicted proteins | sample Lox_Sample_13_FD_206722 | JGI IMG/M metagenome (GOLD analysis project Ga0335070, IMG submission 206722) | Soil microbial communities from Loxahatchee National Wildlife Refuge, Florida, United States - Lox_Sample_1.3 | ecosystem: Environmental > Terrestrial > Soil > Wetlands | place: USA...
AATCCATGGAGGAGCTTCTGCTCCTTGGTGGTGAAGACGTACTGGCGCTTGCTATCCATGCAGAGGACACCTTTGCTCGCTGGCAGCGGCACGGCCACGAACGACTTGATGTTCTCGTCGCTCCGGTAGTAGGGGATGGTCTTGCCGTCTCGATCAAAGTGGTCGACCGCAATGGCCTGATTGTTCTTAACAACCCAGCCGATGAGCCCCCCGTCTTCAAGAGAGAACCGAGCGTCGGTGACGAGATGTTTACTCAGGCTGTGGGAGGTTTTCAAGGTGAGGACCTGCTGGTGCTCGTCCCAAAGGAAGAGCGCCGCGGTAAATGCATCCAGGCAGTTGCTCAGCAGAGCGATGATGTCACTGAAGTCTCGGTCACCTGGCATCGTTACCTGCACGGGGATGCATAGGTGGAAGGATTTGTTGCGCAAGCACACCATGGAGTGTGCATGACGCGTTCAAGGATTATTAGTTGTTTCCAAGTGTTACCTGGTCGCTCTGCGACTTCGTCCCATCAATAGCCTATTTCTCTCATCGTGTCAACCGTATTTCGGCGAAGAACCGCTCGGTTTCAAGATCTCTAGCGGGTGGTTGAAGACAGTCATGCGCTTTGCGCAGAGGCTGCCATCGAGAACCTTGATCGGTAGGCGTGAGGAGACCTTTTTCATGATCGGCTCCAGCACCCCGGACCAGGGCCGACCTTGTCAAACACCGGGAAATGCGATAAGGAAAGGACAGAGGAGGGCGCCATGGCGACCATTCGCGTCATGCCGGAGGCACTGGCTAACAAGATAGCTGCGGGCGAGGTGGTGGAGCGCCCGGCGTCGGTGGTGAAAGAGCTCGTGGAGAATGCCATCGATGCCGGGGCCACTCAGATAAGCGTGGAAGTGGAAACCCCCGCCTATCGCTCCATCCGGGTGGTAGACAACGGGAGCGGGATGACTGAGGACGACGCTCTCCTCTGCCTGGAACGCCACGCCACCAGCAAGATCTTCGCCGAGGCCGACCTGGGCGCTATCCGCACCCTTGGGTTCCGGGGCGAGGCGCTTCCCAGCATCGCGGCGGTATCCCGGTTGGAGTTGCGAACCAGAACCAGGGAGGCTACAGGCGGGATCCGTCTGGTGGTGGCAGGAGGCGTCGTCCGGGAGGTATCCGAGTGTGGGTGCTCGCCGGGAACCCAGGTGTGGGTCCGCGATCTCTTTTACAACCAGCCGGCTCGACGAAAGTTCCTCAAGGCCGAGCGGACCGAGTTCGGGCACTTGGGGGATACCCTCCTGCGCTACGCCCTAGCCAGGGCTGAGACCCACTTTTCCTTGCGCCTCGGGAGCCAGCAGGCCCAGGAGTGGCCGGCGGCGGCAAGCCTGAGGGAGCGCCTGGCGCAGTGCCTCCGGACTCATCGTTTCCATGCTTGGGTCCCGGTCTCGTCCGGAAACGGGGACCTTCGCATCGACGGTTTTCTCAGTCCGCCGGAGTTGCACCGCGCCACCAGTCAGACCCTCTTTCTCTTCGTGAACGGCAGGCCGGTGCGGGATCGACTCCTGAACCTCGCCGTCATGGAGGCGTATCGAACCCTGCTGCCCCGGGGGCGATTCCCGCTCGGCGTTCTGTTTGTCGAGCTGCCCGTGGAGCGGGTGGACGTGAATGTGCACCCAAGCAAGGCGGAGGTTCGTTTTCAGGACGGCCGCAAGTTGGTTGAATCAGTGACTCGGGCGGCTCGAGATGCATTGACCACGGGGGAACGCCGTCGGTGGGAGCGACCCCTGGCAGCAGCTCAGGAACAACGAGCACCGGTAGAGGAGATCCAGGAACGACTGGCGATTTCGTGGGGAGAAGGCGGGAGGGCGGAGACGGATCTCGTCCTGTCGGCGGTTCTCTCTCCTACCGTTGCCGACACCGTTGACCAACGGCCGAGGCCTGAGGCGGAGGGCGAGAAGGAGTCGCTGATTTCGGCGGAGCCAGGTTTCGGCGGTCTGACCATTATCGGCCAGCTCCTGAACACCTATCTTCTCTGCGAGGCCCCCGACGGGCTCATCATCATCGATCAGCATGCGGCGCACGAACGGGTCCTCTTCGAGACCCTTCGCGCCGAGATGACCTCCGCCTCCCTTGCAAGCCAGGAACTCATGCTACCCGAGACCTTGGAGCTTGGCGGGGCGGAGAGCGCCTGGTTGGCGGAAGCTCTTGCCGCGTTCGCACAGCTTGGGTTTGCGGTAGAGCCATTCGGACCCACCACCTTCGTGGTACGGGCGGTCCCTGCCTCCGCTCTTCGGGAAGAGCCGCTGGCGCTCTTGCGGGATCTGGTGGCCGAGGGGTGCGCAGGGGGCGGTCAGCCTGGGACCGACACCATGCTGGAGAGACTGCTCCAGCTCTTGGCCTGCCGACTCGCGATCAAGGCTGGTCAGCGCCTGAAGGTTGAGGAGATAAGCTCTCTTCTCCGCCAGCTGGACGGCCTCGATCGAAGTTCCACCTGCCCCCACGGCCGCCCCCTTTGGTGGAAGCTCACGGTACGAGAGGTAGAGCGCTTCTTCCGGAGGGCGTAAGAGGTTGATGAACAAACCTAGTGGGAGGCAGGGCCATCTGCTCCACAAAGCCACGCCAAGGCGTGGTCGCGGCGAAGAAACCACCGGACACACGCCCCGAGAGAGCTAGCCCGCATTATGCACGAGACGCCGTCGCGAGATCGTGGAGATGGCGTGCCATCGGGCAACCACAGGGACTCGGACCTGAGGCGTACTTGTCGGTACGTCGCAAGGTGAGCTTGTCCTGAGCCTGTCGAAGGCACACTCGAGGACGTCCGGAAGGACGACCACATCCGCGGTCGCAGCAGGTGGTTCGTGCATAATGCGGGCTAGAGCGAAGTCCCATGACTGACGAGCGGCCACAGGTGATCGTTGTTGTCGGTCCCACGGCGGTGGGGAAGACGGAGACGGTCCTGCAACTGGCGACGGCACTCACAGCGGAGATCATCAACGCCGATTCCATGCAGGTCTACCGCTACATGGATATCGGGACCGCCAAACCCACTGCGACCGAGCGCGCCCTGGTGCCGCACCATCTCCTGGACTTGGTGGACCCCAACGAGGACTTCGATGCCTACCGCTATCAGGACCTGGGCCGCGCCGCCGTTGCGGAGGTGTGGCGGAGCCGTCGAACCGCCCTGGTGGTTGGGGGCACCGGTCTCTACGTGAAGGCCCTCGTTCATGGGCTCTTCCCTGGAGCCCCGAGGAGCGCTGAGATCCGGGCCCGGCTGCGGTCGGAGGCGGAGGCGATGGGCGCGATCCACCTCTTCCGTCGGCTGGCCGCGGTGGATCCCACGACCGCAGGGCGCATCGACCGCCGTGATCTCGTGCGCATCATCCGTGCCCTCGAGGTCTGGGAGTGCTCGGGAAGACCAATCTCAGCCTGGCAGCGGGAGCACGGGTTCCGGGAACACCCGTTCCGTGTCTTAAAGATCGGCCTTTCGGTTCCCCGCCCCGAACTCTATGCACGGATCGATGACCGGGTGGAGCGGATGATGGCCCAGGGTTTGCAGGAGGAAGTTGCCTGGCTCCTAAAGCGCGGATACGGGCCGGAGCTCAAGAGCATGCAGTCCGTTGGCTACCGCCATCTTATGCGATATCTCACCGGCCGGACCAGCCTTGCGGAGGCGGTGGCGACGATGAAACGGGATACCCGTCACTACGCCAAACGACAGATGACCTGGTTCGGCCGCGATCCCGAGATCCGCTGGATTCACCCGGGCGAACGGGACAGAATCACCAGGCTGGCCCTTGCCTTCCTGGAAGATCCTGAGGGCCAGAAGGGGGAGGACCCGTTGAGGGGCTGCGATAAAACCGTTGACAACGCCCCTTGATACCTATACATTTTGGCCACTTGCCCACCTTTGACCGCAGCCGACCAAAAGTCGCGGCGGCGGAAAAGGCAGGTTCCAATATGGCACTCAAGGGAAATATCGAGACCTTCTATCTTTCGAGTATCCTGCAACTTCTCTGCGGCGACAAGAAGACTGGTGTTCTCTCGATCGGTGAAGGCGATCGCCGCGTCAACATCTATCTCAAGAACGGCACCATCGTCTACGCCGCCGGAACTCAGAAGGAGGTTCGACTCGGCTACTTGCTCCGGAGCAAGGGGATCATCTCTGCAGAAGAGCTCCAGGCGGCTCTAACATTGGCCAAACAGCGCCAGGAACGACTCGGGAAGATCCTGGTTGAGAAGGGCTACATCTCGGCGGAGACGTTGAAGCGGTTCATTCACCAGCAGGTAAGGGAGATCCTCTACGACCTCTTCTTGTGGCAGCGAGGCGAGTTCGAGTACCTGGACAAGGATGTAGCCATCGAGGACGAATTCGCCACCGACTTCAACCACATGGAGATCATTCTCGAGGGCAGCCGTCGGGTCGACGAGTGGGCCCTTCTGAAGAAGCACATCCCCCATCCCGATGTCGTATTCAGGATCGGTCGGAGCGTGGAACAGGGAAAGGACTCCATCAACCTGAACGCCAACGAATGGCGGCTGCTTTCGCTGGTAGATGGAAGGCGCACGGTCCAGCAGATCATCGCCGATAGCGGCCAAGAGGAGTTTTCGGTCTACCGGATCATGAACTCCTTGATCTCATCGGGTATCATCGAGCGGGTTGGGATGGCTGCTCCTGCCGCCCCGGCGGAGAGAGACAGCGAGAGCCCGGCCCTCCTTTACGTCTATCACGAGGTGCTTCAGAATCTCCGGAAACTCCTGGAGAAGGTGGCCGGTGCCAATGCGGTGAACCTCCTGGAACAGGCCAAGGGGAAGGTGCCGCCAGCGGTTCTGGGAGCGATGCAGCGATACGACTTCACGAAGGATGCAGGTGTGAACGTCCGGCAGGTGTTGCTCCTGGGAGGCGCCGACGCCGCTTCTCCAGGGAAGGATGGGCTGGTCGTCGCCTGTAACGCCCTGATTCTTGCCATCCTCCACTGCGCCAAGGATGCCCTGGACGGGCAAACCATGGCCGCACTGTTCCAGGGATTCCTCAATCTCCTTGCCCAGTGGCAGAAGAGACCGGCGAGGACCGAGGTGCAGAACATGGTCCTCATGACCATCGGCCAGACGGTGAAGCAGTTTGAGCAGGAGATGGTCAAGGGCGAGGGAAGCAAGGAGAAGGGCGGCGGAATTCTCTCCTTCCTCAAGCGCCGCTAAAGCGCACTTCACCACGCTCACTGCCCTGCCTCTCTCCGCCGCCCTCCCCGAGTGATCGAAGTCCTCTAATCCTCACACATTGGGCCATCACCCGTTAGGATGCAAGGTTCCGCCGGGCGGAGCCGGGTACCGTTTCGCACCTCTCAGTGCTTGCAGTATTGGGGCTAGGGGCGGGGTTTAGCCCCGCCCGAGAACACTCCCTCATTCTTCTTTACGGGTGGGGATGAACCGCGCCCCAAACAGGTTTCCGCGATGTTCTCACTCGTTCAAGTTGATCTTTTCCAGGGCTAGGTCAATCTCGGTGGGTGTCCGCCAGCGTTTCTTGGGATCTTTCTGAAGGCATTTAAGTACCAGTTCATCTAGCTTGGTGGGGATGGTGGAGATGAATACCCGGGGAGGCACCGGATATTTCTCGTTGTGCTGTTTACAGAAGTCCTCGGGGGAGGGGCCGGTGAAGGGGAGGTGTCCGGTGAGGACCTGGTAGAAGACGACGCCGAAGGTGTAGATATCCACCGCCTGCTTCATCTTGTCCGGCATCTTCGCCGGGGACCGCTCGAACTGCTCCGGGGCTAGATAGGCAAGCTCTCCGGGGGAGCGTTCTCTATAGTCAGGATGCCAGTTGAGCACCGTATCGAGAAGAAAGGTGAGACCCAAATCGGCAATCCTCGCTTTCGTGAGATCGTCCTTGATGTAGACCCGCCTCGGGTTCAAACAGAGGTGGAAGATCTTGCGCAAGGTGTCGTCAGTACCTCGGTGGGAGTGGGCGTAGGCCAAGGCATTGAGTAGTGCCCGGGCCAAACGGACGGCAGCGCTCATCGGGAGGCTTCCCTTCTCGGTGACGAGATCGGCAAGGGTAGTAGCGAAATCCTCGCTGATGAAGTAGTAGCGACCTTTGGATTCAGCCACATCGAGGATGCGCGCCAGGTTCCGGTTTTCCATGGTCACCTGCTCGTAAGACCAGCGGCGGATGAACTCCTTCACCCTGTCCCTCCCTGCAATCTGGGGCAAGAGGGTCTTGGCGACGCGGATGATTCCCTGGGGAAGCTCCTTCACTCTGAACAATTCGAGGACCTCGTCCTCGCCCAGCTTCGTCTCAATCGTATACTGGCGAGCCTCAGCCGATGGGGAGCCTATTACTCGGGATACCAGAGGCCCGGTTTCGTGGACGGCGACCTTGTCGCGAATCGCCTGATCCTTTGGATCGATGGCGTGGGCGCGCCGGTAACATTCTCGCGCCTGGTCGGGAAGTTCTTTTTCTTCGTATGCTCTCCCGAGGATAGCGTAATACCTGAGGACTTCCGGGCCCTCTTCCCCCGATTCCACCCCGTGGCGCGCATCGCCAAGGAGCTCGACGATGCGGTCGTACTGCCGCTGTTCCAGAAGAACCTCTCCGAGCTCGATCAGGGTGGGGAGTCTGTGGGGTGTATCTTCCAGAAGGACCTCGACATACTGGTTCACGGCATCTTCCATCTGGTCCGCCCGGAGGAGATTTCGAGCGAGCTTCAGCCTGATCTCCACGGAGGCCTCCTCAGTTTCGAGGAGTTGTCGATAGAGGTAGATGAGCTGACTCTGAGACCACGAGTCCCGGGGCGAGATCTCCTGCATTCTCTCGAGACACGTGGCTGCCTGGGTCAGGGCATCGTCCGCCGTGAAGATTTCGGCGAGATCTTTCAGCGCCTCGAGATTCTCGGGGTCCTCCTGAAGGATCTCTTCGTAGATGCCGATGAGGTTTGCAGCTGGAACTTGAAGCTGGATGCGGAGCTGGCGCAGTTGCTGGATCCCTTTGAGGAATTGCCTGTTTTTCACGTGAAGCTTCGCGACGTTGAGACCCTGGCGAAGGGTTTCCTCTTTCTTCTCTCTCACCGGGCGCGTTGGTGGCGCAGGACGAGGAGGCGACACGGAGACCTGAGGCTCCTCGAGCTCGCCTGCTCCTTCTTCTTCCCCAGCGGCCTCGGTAGCAACGGCGAGTTGCTCCAGGAGTCGACTCCGTTCACTGTCTTCGAGGTCGGGAAGGTCAAGGGACTCCTGGAGAACCCTGACAGCGTCCAGGTGCCGTCCGAGCTGTTGGTAAGCCTTCCCCAGGTAGAAGGCGCATTCGGCGAGGCGGTAACCCATTTCGGCAGCGGTCAGGAACTCCTCGACGGCTTCGCCCAGCTGACCCTTGGCCACCAGCTTTCGCCCTCGTTCGAAGTGGGATTCCCCTTCGCTTTCCTCCTCGACTTCCGGCGCCTCTTCCTCAGACATAGACTTCGAGGGGCCCGGAGTGCCGAGAAATTTCGCCTCTTCCTGGTTGATGGCAGCCAATTTTTGCTGGAGAAAGCGGCGGAAGGCGGCGACGCTTTCCCCGGGCGCGGCTCCAAGTCCGTCCTGGAGTTCTTGATAGATCTGACGTGCTTCGTCGAAGAGGCCTTGCCCCAGGTAGAGCTCGGCCTCCTTGATCTTGGCTTGTATCCGGGAGGAGAGCTGGACAGGCGGCTGAGTGGAGTTACCTGACTGCATGGCCTGAACGGACCCCGGCAAACAGTCCGGACGTGAATGGCGAGGCCGACTGTCTGGGCCGGCGGCTATCTACGAGAGGAGGCGGTCTAGATTGAGCACGTTGATTTCGAAGTCCCCCTCAATGGTTGCCGTACCCATCACGTCTCCGGGCAGACCGGCTTGGCGGAACCCGAGGACCTGATAGGGACGTTTTTCCAGGAGGTCCTCGGTCAGAACGGAGCCGTGCCGTTGGCCGTCGCTCAGGATGACGATACCGGTGACCGGCGCCTGCGCGACTTTGGCGGCGTCGGACCCCAACACCTCCGGGCTGAGGTTGATGAGGGGGAATCTGGCCTTCTTCAGCTCCTTGACCGGTTGCTCGGCCAGCGGACCGCCCAGGCCGCGCTTGATGCTGCGGAACGGCGCCTTGAAATCCACCAGGGTCGCGTACCCTCGCTTGCGGAGAGCCTTGGCCTTCCCCTTGGAGACCTTGAACACATGGGACACGGCTTCGATGGGAATCCCGATGGTGGTCCCTGCCACATTGGTGAGAAAGATCTGGGCTAAGGCAAGCGAGGCCGCGCTCGCCTGCGTCGCGGCAGGGCTGGGCGGTGGTGGTTGTTCCGGCTCCACAGCCTCATCCATTAACAGGAGGTCGTCAGGGGCCTCGGAGTCGGGAATTTCTGATGGCTCCGGAACCTCCGGAGGCTCGGGAATCTCCAACGGCGCCAGAATTTCCGAGGGCTCTGGAGCTTCCGCAGGCTCCAACGGGGCATCGAGAGTTCCCGGCTCCTGCATTTCATGAGTGAGTTGATCCCCCCCGGCGAAGGCCGGGGGGGGGAGGCTTCCCTCTTCTAGGCGGGTTACAGACTCACTCAGACGTCTCAAACTTTCCTGGATCTCCCTGAGTTGGCCTGAGAGTACCCCATAGCCCTGGGGGAGAGGTTCCGCGACTTCAACGGCCCCCGGGGTTTGCCCGAGAGCCTCGAGCATGTCGCCGATCCTGGTCGCCGACTGTTGGGCCCGCGCGAGCTTTTCCGCCTGGTCTTGGTGTACCTTGCCGAAATACTCAGCCACTCTCTGCAAGGCGGACTTCCCGGCTACCGCCTGGAGGAGACGGCCGAAGAGCTTGTCGTTTTCCTGGCCCAGGTCAGTCAGGGATTGGGTGAGCTCCATGCTGTGACTCCGGGCTTCTTCGAGACGAGCCCGCCAGACGGCTGAGACCTCCGGGGCCGACGCGCGCGGGACCTCCTCGAGCCGGGCGAGAGGCTCTTCCTCTTCTTTCGCCTCGGGGAGAGCCAGTTCCTCATCTTCGGGTTCGATCTCGAGGGTATCTTCACGGTATCGAGACGTCGGCTTCTCCGCTGCAAGAGGCGACATGGGCTCCTCTTCTTGCTCAGCCGGCAGCTCGAGTTCCTCTTCTGGCGCCTGGAGGAGCGGCTCCTCCTTCTTCTCCACCATAACGGGCACGGGCTTGGACCCGATCTCTTCCGCCTCCGGCAAAGGCTCAAGAACAAGCTCCTCCGCTTGTTCCACAACCGGTTCCGGCTCTTCTACGGCCAGCGATTCAATGGCAGGCTCAGCCACGAGTTCGGGAGGCGCCGCCTTCGGCACCCCGGTCTTGACCGTCTTGATGCGCTGGACTTCAGCCTTAAGGCGGCGGAACTTGGTCAGCATCTTATCCATCAGGTCCCGTCGCTCGGCGGCGCCGAGTTGAGGCTTTCGCTGCAGGAGGTCCAAAGTCCTTGTGGCAGAGTGGAGGAACTGCACAGACACCGCTGAGGCGGAGTACTTCATCGCCCTCAGGTACTTGCATACCCCGAGGGCCATCTTGATGACCGCCAAGCTGTGGCGATCCTGCCCGAGCTTTTCCTTGAGCGCATCCAGCTCTCGCTCGAATTTCTCGATGTTGTCGGCGCTGATCTCCCAATCCAGGGAAAGGAGGCTCTCCTTAAGCCCTTGCAGGAGATCGGTCGCGGCCTTCGGAGTCGGAGGTTGGACCTTGCCCGGTGCTGTGACCGCTGGAGGCTCCTCCTCGGGCGGAGGAGCCGCCGCGCCACTCTTGTGCACGAAGAGTTCATCTATGGCTCGGTCAATGTTGGATTCGAAATCGCCCATATCAACCGTGGCCAGCGGTTCATCAGTGATGTTCATCGTGCGCCTCCTTGGAGCGCTAGCGGGAGAGAAGCTTGCGGCTCACGTGCTTTACTGTCCGCTTGCTGACCTCTCGCAGAGTTTCGAAAACGCCATCACCTTTCAAGGCACTGCCGGGGAACCAAGGAACCTTGAGGTCTCTGTTCAGGTCCCTCTCCATCTCCTCGACGGAGAGAATGGGGATGTTAGAGCCCGAGAGATCCCTTTTGTTGTATTGCATCACCAGCGGGATCTCCGTGGCATCGATACCATCGTCGGCGAGATTCTGCTTCAGGTTCTCCAGGCTTTCGATGTTTTTCTCTTTCTGAACCTTGAGAGAGTCGGCAACGAAGACGACCCCATCCACCCCTTTGAGCACGAGCTTGCGGGTGGCGTTGTACATGACCTGGCCCGGCACCGTGTAGAGCTGGATCTTAATGCTCAAGTTCTGAATCTTACCGAGGGCGAGGGGAAGAAAATCGAAGAACAGGGTGCGGTCGCCTTTGGTATCGATGGTCACCATCTTACCTCGAACCGCCTCGGACATTGCCTGGTGAATGTAGAGCAGGTTTGTCGTCTTGCCGCCCCGTCCCGGACCATAGTAGACGATCTTACACTGGACTTCGTTCTTGCTTAGATCGATGAAAGACACCCTTACTGCTCCCCACCAAGAATGGGTAATAGATCCTCAGTGACTTTCGCAGTCTTGAGGCGAATTACCCCAAGTGAGACATCTTTGCCGAATAGCGTAATCAGAATGAAGCCTCTGCCGACTTTGGTAAAGTGAATGTTCTCGTTTTTCCCCTTATGAAAAAGGAGGGCGAAATCATCTTCGCCGATCAGTTTTGCAATCTCGGCGGTCGCACCAAAGTTGGCAGCAGAGAGTGCTGCGAGAGCCACCACATCAAGATTGGCCGGATCACCTCGATTTACGATCAGATTGCCGGAACGATCCACCAGGAGGACACAATCAGCACCAGCTCTGAGCAAATCTTCATCGAGGATAGCGATGATACTGTTGATGGCTTCTTTGGAAAGTACCAGATCCATAAACACCCCGCCTCGCAGAGTCCCAACCTACCACAGGGGAGCAATCTAGAGGTATGCTTTTAATTTCGCTGACAAATCACGCCAAGGCCTTGTATAGCAGCATTGGTACAAAAATGCAAACATTTTTTTAATGATGACGCAGCCCTGCAGAGAATGACCCATGACGGCACCACGCTGTCACCCGGTACCCGACATCGTCGGTTGCAGCAGTGGACCTGCAGCATGTCACCCGGGGAGTCTGGGTGCAACTCGTGGAGCCCCACGGCCGAGGGGGCGCCCTCCCGGTCAGGACGGCCGCGCCCCTGGCTGGAGACCCGTTCCCATGACTCCAGCGGTTGCCCGGCGTTTCATGCAACTCCCGTGCCTCAAAAAGGTTCCACGCGGCGAAAAAGTAGAGCTTCGGCAGGGTGGGGAAAAGCGGCCTAAGCCCCCCGTGTGGTTGCACAAGAGCTGCCCCTCTGGGCGCGGCGGACGCTTGCGGCGCCTTCTCAACAACGTGCTACTCAAGGAGACGGCGGAGGGCGACGAGTTCGTCGCGAATGGAGTCAATCACCTCAAGGTCATCGGCCCCGGCCCTCCTAGTGGCGGCAAGCTTCTTTCGGGCACCGGCGATCGTGTAGTGTTCCTGGTAGAGGAGGGTCTTGATCTGGAGCAGCATGAGGATGTCGTTGCGGCGGTATAGCCTCTGGTTGGACGCGGTGCGGAGGGGGCGAACCACGGAGAACTCGCGCTCCCAGTAACGAAGAACGTGGCTGGGAACGCCAACAATTCGGCTCACCTCGGCGATTCTGAAGAACCGTTTATCCGGGATGACCGCGGTCATTGTCCTCCTGGCTCGGAGCGGAGCGAGGAACTTCCGGGATGGCGGCCGGCACCGACCAGTCGGGTGATCCACCCCGCTACTGACCTGCGCGACGGGATCACGGCAGCACGGAACTCGCCGTCCCAGCAGGCGGCTGAAAAAACCCTTCGGCCAGCCATCCTCCTGCAGGGCGATGCCGGGGAGAGCGAGTCTCCCGCTCCGGTCACGAGCGCAGCGTAGCCTTGAAGGCCGCGAGCACCTCGCCAGTCACGCGGGTGTGGATCTCATTCACCTCTTCATCGGTGAGGCTTCGCTCGGGAGATCTGTATGTGATGCGGAAGGCCAGGCTCTTCATCCCGGCTCCCACCTGACTCCCTCGGTAACAATCAAAAAGAAGGACGGACTCGGCATACTCGGGCCGGTGCTCTGCAAGGGAATCCAGCACCCTCTGAGCCGGGAGGTCTTCGGACACCACGATGGCCAGATCGCGGCTGACCTCGGGGAAGCGGGGAAGGGGCCGAAATCTTTTCTGTTCGGTGGCCTTCTCCTCGAGAAAATCCAAGTCAAGATCGAAGAGAAATGCGGGCCCCTTGACCTCGAAGGCCTCGAGCACCTCAGCTCGCACCTCACCGAGCACGCCCAGCTTGGCGCCGGCTAAGTCGATCTCGGCTGCCGCCTCGGGTCGGAGGAAAGGCACGGCTGATGTCTCGTTCCAGCGTGGTTCTGGGGCGCCGATCCGGCCCATAAGGGCTTCAACCACACCCTTGAGGTCAAAGAAATCGATGGCCTCGGCGGGGTCGTTCCATGATGCCGGCCGCCGCATGCCGGAGAGGAGCCCACAGAGGTTGAACCGTTCTTCCGGGAGCGCCTCACTACCTTGGGGGAAGAAGACCTTGCTCAGCTCGAAGAGTCTCAAGTTGAGCTGCCGCTGCCGCTGGTTTCGTGCGGCCGTCTCCAGCATGCTAGGGATCAGCGAGGTTCGCAGCACTGCCTGCTCTTCAGTCAGGGGATTCCGAATGGGCAAGTGATGGAACCGAGGGTCATCCGGGAGGATGCCAAGCCTTTCCGCGGCCTGCCGGCTGATGAAGGAGAACGAAATGGTCTCGAAGAAACCGAGCCCGACAAGCACCTCCTTGGTTAGTTCGCGAAAAGTTTGGGTTCGCGCCGGTTTCACCGCCGTGACCAGGGCAGAGGGGAGGGTGCTGGGAATATGATCGAAGCCCGCGAGCCGTGCCACCTCCTCCATGAGGTCCACCTCGCGGGTCAGGTCGGACCGGAAGGGCGGGGGAACGACCTCGAGACAGTCGTCATCGATGGTACGAACCGGGAGCTGGATGGATCCCAGGAGGCGACAGATCTCGGCCCGCGAAAGGTCTAGGCCAAGGAAACCGACGCACTTGGAAACGCGAAGCCGGATGGACTGCTGCCGGATGAGAGTGGGGTAGACATCGAGGCGCCCGCCGGCGAGCTCTCCTTTTCCCAACTCCACCATGAGCTGGGCGGCACGATCAAGGGCCCTGATCACGCCCTCGGGATCCACTCCCCGCTCGAAGCGGTAGGAGGACTCGGAGCCGAGACCGAGGGCCTTGGCGGTTCTGCGGATGCCTATCGGCTGGAAGTACGCGCTTTCGATGAGGACGTTGGTGGTTTCTGGGATGATTTCCGAATTCAGCCCGCCCATAATACCGGCGAGGGCGACACCCTTGGCGGCGTCGCAGATGAGGAGCATATCGCCCTGAAGGGTGTGGTTCTGGCCGTCCAGGGTGGTGAAACGTTCCCCGGGCCGGGCCCGCCGCACCACGATCCGCTGGCCTTCCAGGCGGTCGTAGTCGAAGGCGTGGAGAGGCTGGCCCTGCTCGAGCATGACGAAATTCGTCACGTCCACGATACTATTGATAGCCCTGATCCCGTGGGCCTGCAGACGTTGCCGGAGCCAGAGCGGCGAGGGTCCGATCTTCACGTTTCGCACCACCCGGGCGGCGTAGCGTGGGCAAAGGTCGGGGTCTTGGATGATCACCGAGGCCAGGGATTCCACCGGAGGCCCCGTCTCCTGAAGGGTGATCTCCGGAGGTGTCCATGGCGCACCGAAGAGGGCGGATACCTCTCGGGCGATCCCCAGGACGCTCAGACAGTCGCCGCGATTGGGCGTGATGCTGACCTCAAGGATCTGATCTGTGAGGTCCAGCGCCTCCACCAAGGGAGTTCCGGGGTTGAGGCTGGCAGGGAGATTCATGACGCCGCCCGCATCGTCGCCGAGGCCCAGCTCGGCCTCGGAGCAGAGAACTCCTTCCGAGAGGACGCCACGGACCTCCGCGGTGCGGATCTCGGTCCCGTCAGCGAGACGGGCACCTTCGAGAGCCAGCGGCGCTGTTTGACCCGGGACAAGATTGGATGCGCCGCAGACCACTCGGTAGGTTCGATTCCCTCCCTCGACCTCACACATTCGGAGCTTGGCCGTTCCCGGATGGGGAGAGATGCCGAGGATTCGGCCTACTATCACCCCCGATAGGCTGAGGCCCCGGCCACTCAAGGCCTCGACCTCGAGCCCGGCCATGGTGAGGCGGCTCGCTATCTCTTCTGCAGGTGCATCGCACCGGACATACGTTCGCAGCCACTTGAGGCTAACCAGCATGGCAGATCCGCTCCGATGAAGAGGTCACAGAACTCCTCAGGGGGTGAAAGGGGTCACCCTGCCGCGACCACCCCTCAGCGTGGCTTTGTCGAGCAGGTCACCCTAGCGGGGACGGATGAAAGGGTTTGCAGCGGCCTCCTAGAACTGCTCCAAAAACCGGAGGTCGTTCTCAAAGAAAAGGCGGAGGTCGTTGATCCCGAACTTGAGCATGGCGATCCGTTCCACGCCCATGCCGAAGGCGAAGCCCGTCACCTCATCCGGGTCATACCCAACCATCTTGAACACCTCCGGGTCCACCATTCCCGAGCCCAGGATCTCCAGCCAGCCGGTCTCCTTGCAGACCCGGCAGCCCCGGCCGCCGCACATGACGCACTGGATATCCACCTCGGCACTGGGCTCGGTGAAGGGAAAGAAGCTGGGCCGGAACCTGAGGCCCACCTCCGGGCCGAACATCTGGTGCACGAAGACCGCAAGGATGCCCTTGAGGTCGCCGAAGGAGACGTCCTTGTCGACCATAAGCCCCTCGACTTGGTGGAACATGGGGCTATGGGTGATGTCGGAATCACGGCGGTACACCTTGCCGGGGGCGATAATACGAACGGGAGGCTTCCGCTTCTCCATGACCCGAACCTGGATCGGCGAGGTGTGGGTCCTCAGAAGGATGGAGTCGGAAATGTAGAAGGTGTCCTGCATGTCCCGGGCCGGGTGGTCCTTGGGGATGTTGAGCGCTTCGAAGTTATAGTAGTCCAGCTCCACCTCAGGACCCTCTGCCACTTCAAAGCCCAGGCGCTGGAAGATACGTGCGATTTCCATGCTCACCTGGGTGATGGGATGGAGGCAGCCGAGTTGGGGCACCCTCCCCGGAAGAGTGATGTCAACAACCGGACCTTTTCGAGACGCCGAAACGAGGCGTTCTCTCGCCGCTTCCAAGGCTCCTTCAAGCCGGGCGCGCGCCTCGTTGAGGACCTTGCCGACCTCCGGGCGCGCTTCCGCGCTCAGACTCCCCAAGCGCTTGAAGAACTGGGCGAGCGTCCCTTTGCGGCCCAGCACCTCAAGGCGAAGCCGCTCTAATGCGGACAGATCGGTGACCCGGCCAAGCTCCGCAAGGTAGTTCTCGAGGAGAGTATGGATCTCTTGCTTCATGCTGGAGGCCAACCTTGGCAGGGATATCAGAGGTTCTGGCGAGCTGCTTCCGCGATCTTGGCGAAGCCCTGAGGATCTCGATAGGCGAGATCCGCAAGCACCTTGCGATCCAACTGAATTCCGGCCTTGACGAGCCCGTTCATGAAACGGCTGTATGAGAGCCCGTGGATCCGAGCCGCAGAGTTGATGCGGGTGATCCAGAGGGAGCGGAATTGACGCTTACGCTGCCGCCGATCACGATACGCATATCTCAGTGCCCGCTCCACCGTTGAACGGGCGGATCGCAACAGGTTGCCGCGCGCCCCGCGGTACCCCTTTGCCTCTTTCACGATCTTTTTTCGTCGCCTCCGGGAAGCGACTGCACCGGTAGCCCGTGCCATGATGCACCTCTCGTTCTCCCGTGTGTACCTCTGCCAGCCCTAGGAGCGATCAACGAAGTCACTGCCAGGCGCCTTTCGGCCCTGGCAGAAAGAGGCCTTAGCCCTGCCGCCCCGTCAGGGTCGCTCCGCACCATCGGGGGTGCGATGACCTCCCTCACGAATAGGGGAGGAGCCGCCGAATCGCCTTCATGTTGGTTCCGTCCACGGTTTCCGGCTTGCGCAGGTGCCGTTTTCGCTTCGGCGACTTCTTGGTCAAGATGTGGCTCTTGCCTCCCTTGTAGCAGCGGACCTTACCGGTCCCCGAAATCTTGAAACGCTTGGCTGCGCCCCGATTGCTCTTGATTTTCGGCATACAAACTCCCCGCTGGTTGCTCCCTATTGGAACGAAATTGTTACCCTATTCGCAAGCCAAGTGATTGTCAAGATTTTTTTGGCTGCCAGACACCCGTGTGGTGCGAACTCGTCGGTCAGGACCGGACGGCTCGTGGTCGGGCGCCCTCCTGCGGAAGCAAGGGGCGAAGAGGTGAGGTGTGCTCAGGAACGGGGCGTCAGCACCATTACCATGTTGCGGCCTTCAAGCTTGGGATGTTGCTCCACAATCCCAAGTTCCTCCGTGTCGGCGACGATACGCTCGAGCATCTTCAGCCCCAGCTCGGAGTATGTGATCTCTCGACCGCGGAACATAATGGTCACCTTAGCCTTGTTCTTTTCACTTAAGAAGCGTCTGATATGGCGGAGTTTGAACTGATAGTCGTGCTCTTCCGTCTTCGGCCGAATCTTCACTTCTTTGACCTGGGTGACAGCCTGCTTCTTCTTGGCCTCTTGGGTCTTCTTGCTCTGCTGGTACTTGTACTTGCCGTAGTCCATGATCCGGCAGACAGGAGGAGAGGCCTTCGGTGCCACCTCCACGAGGTCCAGTTTTTCCTCGCTGGCACGGGCAAGTGCGTCGACGAGGGAGACGATCCCCAGCTGACTGCCGTCAACACCGATGAGACGGACCTGGGGCGTCCTGATCTGTTCGTTGATGTTCACCTGCTTGATTATGTTGCGTCCCTCCTTTCTCGTCTAGAATTTCCCGGTGTGCGTCAACCCGCAAGGTTGCAAATTCCACGCCTAACAAGCTCCGAAAGCCACCCCCACGTGCCCGCCGGTGAGGTCGCCATGGGAGACAAGGTGACCTGCTCCCGAGGGCTTTCGGATCGGGACTTCACAGCACATTTAGAGCCGCCTCTTACTCCTCAACCTGTGGGAACCCCTCTCGCGCCTTGTCCCGCCGATCCGCGTCTTCCCCGTATGAGACGGCGGCATCTCCGCTGGTCATGGTCGGTTACTAGGTTTCCCATCAGCCTGCCCCCACAGGTATCATCGGGCGCGAAGCATGGTGGAGGTGACGGCGTTTTCCTCCCGGATGAGATCGATGAAGCGGGGGAGCTCCATCGGACCGAGATCTTTCCCGTCTCGCCGTCGGGGCGAGATCCCGTCCGCGACCACCTCGCGGTCGCCCACCACCAGCATGTAGGGCACTTTCTGGAGTTGGGCCTCCCGGATCTTATAACTCAGCTTCTCGTTGCGAGTATCCTTCTCCACCCGGATGCCAGCCTCAAGGAGAGCGCGGTAGACCTTCTCCGCATGGGGTATATGCCGGTCCGTGACCGTGAGCACGATCGCCTGCACAGGCGCCAACCAGGTGGGAAAGGCCCCGGCATAGTGCTCGACGAGGACCCCGAGGAAACGTTCGATGCTTCCGAGGAGGACACGGTGCAGCATAACCGGACGATGCTTCTCGCCGTCGGGACCAATATAGGAGAGATCGAACCTATCTGGCAAGGTAAAATCGCACTGAATGGTGGCACACTGCCAGCGGCGATTCAGCGCGTCCTTCAGTTTCACGTCGATCTTGGGGCCGTAAAAGGCACCCTCGCCGGCGCAGATCTGGTACGGGAACCCTCGCTCCTTCAAGGCGTCCATGAGGGCGTTCGTGGCCCGGTCCCAGTCCTGGTCGGTGCCGATAGATTTGGCCGGTCTGGTACTGACTTCCAGCTCATAGTCGAAGCCAAAGAGGTTCATCATGTCCAGGGCAAAGTCCAAGATGCCCTTGATCTCGTCGTTAAGCTGCTCGGGGGTGCAGAGGATGTGAGCGTCATCCTGGGTGAACTGGCGCACCCTGGTCAGGCCGTGGAGGACGCCGGAGCGCTCATGGCGATGGACGATCCCCATCTCGAATAGGCGAAGCGGCAGGTCGCGGTACGAGCGGATCTTCGACTTGTAGATGAGCATATGGGCCAGACAGTTCATCGGCTTGATCCCGTAGGACTGCCCCTCGACCTCGGTGAAGTACATGTTCTCCCGATAGTGGTCGAAGTGGCCCGACTGCTTCCAGAGGTCGGTCTTCAAAAGCTGCGGCCCGATGGCCATCTGGTAGCCCCGCCTGAGGTGAGCTTCCTTCTCAAAGGTCTCCAGGACGAAGCGGAGAAGCGCCCCCTTGGGATGGTAGATCACCAGACCGGGCCCCACCTCGTCGCTGATGCTGAAGAGGTCCAGCTCGCGGCCGAGTTTCCGGTGGTCCCGCTTCCGCGCCTCTTCGAGGAGCCGCAAGTGTTCCTCTAGCTCCTGCTGGGAGAAGAAGGCGGTGCCGTAGATTCGCTGCAACTGGGCGTTCCGCTCGTCACCCCGCCAGTAAGCACCGGCAACACCGGTGAGCTTGAAGGCCTTGAGGTCGCCCGTCGTCGAGAGATGGGGGCCGCGGCAGAGATCTACCCAGGTACCTTGCTCATAGACGGAAACCCGGGCGGAGTCGAGCTCCTCGAGCAGTTCCACCTTGTACGGTTCACCGCGCTCGGCGAAGAAACGGATCGCCTCCTCCCGTTCCAGCTCTCGCCTGTGGATGGGGAGGGCCTGCTGGATGATCTCCACCATCTTGGCCTCGATCCGCGGCAGATCCTCCACGCTGATGGGTCGAGGGCAATCGAAGTCGTAGTAAAACCCGTTCTCGATGGCCGGGCCGATGGTGATCTTCGCTTCCGGGTAAAGACTCTGGACCGCCTGGGCCATGACGTGGGAGGTGCTGTGCCGGAGGATGTCCAGGGTCTCCTCATTGCTCCCGCCCACCGCCTCGATGGTGCAGTCGTGATCCAGGGGGTGGGTGAGATCCACCAGGTTGCCGTCTACCCGGGCGGCAACGGGGAGGTTATCCGTGCTGGCGATTAACCGCTTGAGCGCCTCACCGGCGGTGATCCCGCTCGGGAGTCGCTGACTCTCTCCACTCTTTAGGTTGATTTGTATGTCGCTCATAGTCTCTTCGTCAGCTGAGAGGAAAAAGAAAAGGCATCTGAGCCCGAACTCTCCGATGCCTTCTCCAGAGATCCTATATTCTGCCTCGCATGAATCCCGTTTTCAACACCCGATCAAAGTGAAATGGTAGGCACGTGGGGATTTGAACCCCAGACCCCTACCGCGTCAAGGTAGTGCTCTCCCCCTGAGCTACGTGCCTAAGAAAACGCACATTGTTACTATCAAGACTGGTCCCTGCTGTCAAGCAAAATCTCCCCAGGTTGGTGTCAGCGGGAGTTCCGCTGATTGTTACCGGCGTAGTGGAGGAGTCGGAGTCCCCTGGCCATGTATTGAAACCAGGAGAAGAGAGTTAGGGCCGCGGTGACGTACACGAGTCCGTTTCGAAGGAGCGGATGAGGCGAAGTCAGGGAAGTGGCCATGGTGAAGATAACGGTGATAATCTGGGCGAAGGTGGTGAGCTTGCTGGGAATGGTTGGTCTTATCTCCACCTTGAAGTTCTGCATGTGGAGCATAATGATCCCGAGCACAATGAAAACGTCCCGGCTAAGGACGATGACGGTGAGCCAGTTGGGAACGAGGCGCTGGTAGGCGAGGATCACATACGTCGTGGCAAGGAGGAGTTTGTCCGCCATGGGATCCAAAAAGGCGCCCAGTCTCGACTTCTGACGATAGAGGCGGGCGATCAGGCCGTCGAGACCGTCGGTGATCCCGGCTGCCACAAAGACGATCAGGGCCTCCTTGGGCTGCCCATTGAGGAGAAGGATCACCAGGAGCGGCGTAAGAAGGATGCGGAGAATGGTAAGGAGATTGGCAATGGTCATGGGAAGGGGGGGCTACCTCTTCACGATGCTCACGGTGATGGAATCCTCCCCCACCGACTCAGTGCTGGTGGTGAAGGCGCCGAAGTCCCGGCCCTGGAGGGCGCGCCCCACTTCCTCGGCCCGCCCCGATAATACCACGGTAACGGAGCCTTGCGCGCCTTTCAGCTGGACCTGATCGACCCGCGTCACTCCAGGGGCCTCCTGCAGATACTCCTTGATGCGGAGAAGCTCGCCGTAGTTTCGCACCCCAAGGACCCGCACTGTAACCTCCCGCGCCGCTTTCCCTTCGGTGACGACGGAAGCAAGTATGGCATCGACGAGTTGGGTTCCCAATCGCTCGGCGAGAGCGCTGAAGCCGTGACCGGGCGTCGGCTGCTCGGGGGTCGGTTGCACCGGAATAGTCACGGCAGCCTGGGTCACGAGCTGACCGGTGTCGGTGCGGAGTGCCCGCAGCGTCCCGGTGGCCGTGGCGGGGCTGCCTCCCGCCGCAGGTTGATGGCTCACTTCACCCGCGACCACGATCCGGGCGCCGAGAGCCTTTCCCAAGGCAGAACCGGGGGCATCGCCGAGGAGCGGCTCCTGATACGTCTGGTCCTGGGGGAGCTTCCCCAGAAGAGAGGAGGGACTCAGGACGACGAGGCCTCGGGAGGAAAACACTCGCCCGATGGCCTGGGTGAAGGCAAGGCTCTGCTGCTCCGGCGGCGAGGTTCGCCACCACCAGAGCCAGGGCGCCTTCGGCCCCGCCTTCTCGGCAACGAGGACGACCACGGTGGGACGTTCCGTGTCTGTCAGAAAAAGGCCGAGTTGCTGGAGATCGTGCCGCACGCGGTCCATATAAAGAGTGGTCTGCACCGTGACACGATAGAGCTGGGGGCTTTTCGTCTCGTGGACGATCTGGTAGTCCTGAACATAAGTCATGGAGCGGTCGAGGATCCGTTCGCTGAGGAGCGGGTAGTAGCGGACGATGCGCTGGACGGGCAGGAGCCTTCCCACCGCCTGCTCCACGGCCGAGCGAAGCGCTTCGCGGAGCGCCAGGTCCCGGGCGTCCGCAACCTCCCGCGACGGCGCCGGACCGGTCCCCGTTACCACAAGTGGTCGGTTTTCCTCGTCGCTCTGAGTCAGGCCGGGAGAAAGAGGGGCGACGAGAAGCAGGCACATTGCCAAGCCGGCACACACTACCTGAAACGCTACTCGGATCATAGCTGAGCTCGGATAGGACGCTACGGAAGCCACAGGATCGCAACCGCTCTCCCACGACTTCCCTCTGGGAGAGCCACCTCGATTCACCATGAAACCTCGGTGGTAGCCCCCATTATGCACGAAAGACCTGCTGCAACCGCGGATATGGCCGTCCTTCCGGGCGTCCTCGGGTGTTCCTTCGACGGGCTCAGGACAAGCTCACCTTGCGACGTACGGAAACGTACGCCTCAGGTCCGAGGCCCTGTGGTTGCCCGGTGGCACGACCATCTCCACGATGTCGCTACGGCGTCTCGTGCACAATGCGGGCTAAGTGCACCACGCCGCCGCATCGAGCGTATCTGACCGTCGGTGTGAAGGAAAGCAGGCAACTTTCATCATTTAGCACAGCCTTCCCTTCGTTGGCAAGGCTTTAGGTCGTGGGTTTTACCATTGAGTCGAGGCCAGATCTCGCCTGCCAGGTTGCTGAAAAACCCTGACTCTGCCTCATGCTCGCTGTGTTCTTCCGGCTGATACCAGGAGACCAACTGATCCAGCCGACAAGGCCACGCCTCGGCGTGGCCGCCTCATCGATAGCATAGGGTGAGTCCGGCCCCTTGTGCAGGATTGTGGTGCAAACTAGATGGCGGGTGCGGTGACCCGCCTCACGCTGTCTTAGCCCGTAGGGCCGATCACCCACCGGAGGCGGGCAAGCCATATCGGCCTCGAGGTGGCTCCGGATGCGCCTGGGCTCGCACTGGTCCCCCGGTCTCCCTTGGCAGCCTCCTTGGTGACTGTGCGCCGGCTTTTTCAACAACCTGCTGGACCTTCAACAGAAGACATTGCCTCTCCCTCGTAGTCATGGATCTGGAGCTCGAGCCGCCGCTGCCCCCGCCAGGAGTTCCAGGTTGGGCTGAAGAAGAGGCGTCTCAGGGTCGGAGGCGGTTGGTCCGGGGTGGCGAGATTGAAGCCGATAGCACCGAGACGGGCATCACCTTGAGAGAGCCTCAGCCGGAGGTGTCGGCCCTTCAGAACCTGGAGGCTCTCAAGCCGGAAGCCTTCGCAGCAGAAAATCGGCTCCGGGTTCCCTTCGCCGAAGGGCCCCATAAGCTCCAGATAGGACATGACTGCGGGCGTGATCTCGCCCAACTGGGCTCGGGTATCAGCTTCCCGCGGCGGCGGAGCGACGCCGTCCGTCTCAGAGAGGGCCTCGTCCAAGGCGGCATGGAAGGAGCCGAGCTGCTCAACAGCGAGACTGAGACCCGCGGCGAGCTGATGACCGCCGAAGCGGCGGAGATGAGCGCGACAGGAGTGCAGGGCCCGGTAAAGGTCGATGCCGGCGGGACTCCGCCCCGAGCCTTCCCAACCGTGACCTCCCCGGGTGAGCAGGATGGCAGGTCTCCCGAAGCGCTCAACCAGTCTGGCTGCGGCGAGCCCTAGGAGGCCCTTGTGCCAGGTGGGGGAGGCGAGCACCAGGACCCGCCGATGGGCAATCTCCTGGGCAGCCTCGATCTGGGCCAGCGCCTCGGTCACCGTCTTCTCCTCAAGGGCCTGGCGGCGGCGATTCAGCTCGTCGAGCTCCGCGGCGAGCCCCCGAGCCTCTTCGAGATCCTCAGCGAGGAGGAGGCGGAGGGCGAGGTCGGCGCCGCCCAGCCGCCCGGCCGCATTCAGTCGGGGGCCGAGCCGGAAGAGCACGTCCCAGGCGGTCACTTGGGTGCCCCCGAGACCGCACACCTCTTTAAGGGCGCTGATCCCGGGCCCGGAGGTCTCCGACAGAAGTCCCAGCCCCGCCGCTGTGAGGATTCGATTGGTGAGGGTGAGGGGAGCCGCATCCGCCAGGGTACCCAGGGCAACCCAGTCCATGTAGCGTTTGAGGTTTGGCTGGTCGCCCTTGTCCCAGCGCCCGGAGCGGCGAAGGCGAGCCCGCAGGGCGCTCACCAGGTAGAAGGCCACCCCCACTCCCGCCAGATGCCGGAGCTCATTGCCATCGGCCAACCTCTTGGGGTTCACGAGGGCGAGGACCTCCACGGGAACCTCGGGCAGATGGTGGTGGTCGGTGACGATCAACTCTAGGCCGAGCGCTGCGGCGAACCGGACAGTCTCATGATCGGAGCTACCGCAGTCAACCGAAATGACGAGCCGCGTCCCCTGTTGCTTGAGCTCCGCCATGGCTCCCGAGTTCAGACCGTAGCCTTCGAGGAGACGATGGGGCAGATACCATCGTACCTTGCCGCCGAGACTCGCCAGGAAGTGAAAGAGGAGGGCGGTCGCAGTGACACCGTCTACGTCGTAGTCCCCGAAGACTGCCATGGGCTCATCGACACGGAGAGCCTCCATGATGCGAATAACGGCCCGCTCGAGATCTGGAATCTGGTGGGGATCAGGAAGGTCCTGGAGCCGGCGGGCGAGAATGTGGCGCGCCGTGGAGGGCTCGTTGATGCCGCGGGCGGCTAGGACTCGAGCCACAAGGGGCGGAACCCGCAGTGCCGCGGTGAGGGAGGTCGCCGCGCTTTTGGCAGCGCTCCGGAGCCGCCAACGGAAGCGGCGCCCCTGGATCGTCTCATCCCGGGAATGGGTCTGCTCTCGCGCCGATCGACTCACGCCGCCTCCTTCACCGTGGGGCAGAGTATGCCGGCCTGAAGGGGGAAGTCAAGGGATGAGAGCACGGAGTGGAGGGCCTTGGCCCTTGTCAGGCCCGACTCCCCCATGCTACCCTGCGCCTGTGCGACTTCAGGGGGACGTCGATGAACCAGCCTGAGGTGCCGGGGCCGCCGCGTGTCTGGATCTACCGAGTAGACCCCCGTCAAATCCACTACCTGCAGTTCATTCTGGAGGCCTACGACGGGGTGGCGACGCTGACGACTATTGACGCACAGGAGGGACGTGTTCAGCTCACGGTGCCACCCGGCGGCGAGGCCGACGCCCGAAGCCTCATGGAGGCCCTTGAGGGGGAGCTGGGCCGAGGGCGGCTCAAACGAGAGGAGGATTGATGGTGAGGCGATCATGTCGATTGTGGATATGGGCCCTTTTCTTCCTGTTCCCGGCGGGAGCCCTGGCCATGGGGTTTCCCGGTGGGGAGGCGCCCGGCTCGATCCCCAAGCCGGCGAGGAACTTCGCCTTCACCCTTGTCGACTTGCAGGGGGTGGAGACCCGTCTCCGCGAGTTCACCATCGAAGGCTCCCTTTATCTCTCCGGTCAGCACGGCAAGGGCACTGTGACCATCCCCTTTGAACGCATCCGGGTTGTACGTCTTCAGGCTGAAGGCCCGGAACTCCAGGCTGAGGTGCAGTTGACGGACGGCACCACCGCTACAATTGCCGTGGATGGTCGGAAGAAGTGTTACGGCCGCGTGGATTACGGGTACTTCCAAATCGAGCTTCGTGACCTACAGAAGCTGGTCAATCAGGGCGAGACGCCCCGCTGATTGAGCGTCAAGCTCGCACCCCACCTTTGAGCCCACACAGCCCACCTGTCCCGTCCGCCGCGAAACCAGTTTGACCTTGAAAATCGGGGGCAAGTGGGATAATGGTTACCTCTGTGGGCGGGCGTTCCGGCCGTCCGGCGATTGGCACGGTTTGTGGATAGTCGGTCGCGGGCCGTACCGCTCGGCAGGTTGGTGAGAAACCCCATGAGCCGTCCTCCGGCCCCATCAGGGCTGCCGTGGGATTTGGTGAGGGTGAGCTGCTCGGCGAAAGCCACGCGAGGGCGCGGTCGCGTCCGTTGACGAATGCAAGGAGAGGCCCTGTCTCCACCGTACGCACGTGAAGGGGGGCAACAACCTGTCAGATCTTGTGCGATAAGCCGGGGCTTCGCTTTCCTGCCCGAGACTCGATCAAAAGAGGTTCTTCACCGGTGACGGAAGAACGGA
>Ga0335070_10001790_pt1 | contig 24931 bp, 27 predicted proteins | sample Lox_Sample_13_FD_206722 | JGI IMG/M metagenome (GOLD analysis project Ga0335070, IMG submission 206722) | Soil microbial communities from Loxahatchee National Wildlife Refuge, Florida, United States - Lox_Sample_1.3 | ecosystem: Environmental > Terrestrial > Soil > Wetlands | place: USA...
CGGCAACGGGCGGAGTTCTTACTTACGCTCGACGAAGCCAAAGCGTCGCTGGCGCGCGGGGAAGGCCGCGCGATTAAGCAAGAGTCCATGCGCCAGCTTGCCGAAGAAGTGAAAGAACGCGGCCGCAGCCGCCTCCTCGCCGAGTTGAACGCATCCCGGTAATGGCGCACCGCCTAGCTCCACAGGCCGAAGCCGATCTTGACGGCATTTGGTACTACGTGGCGAAAGAGAACAGCAGTCTTGAGACAGCCAACCGGCTGGTCGACACCATGGCTGACCGTTTTCTTGCGCTGGCGAGCTTCCCCTATCTCGGGCGCTCGCGTGAGGACTACTTCGGCCCCGGCTACCGCAGCCTCGCCGTTGGGGAGTACGTCATCGTGTACTGGGTTGAAAACGAGGACGTGCTGATTCTTCGTGTTCTGCACGGGCGGCGGGACTTGGAGCGGCTGTTTGGGCCATGACACGCGCCATGATGCAAACCCATCCCAATAGGGGCTAGGGATCGGGCACTCGCCTGTAGATTTGGTCGGAAATGGTGTGCCGGGTGCACCCACCAGCTTGCCGGCGCCTTTATGGGCAGGATGATTCGGGGCAGAAAGTTGTCGGTAACTCCCAGGTTAGCGCATAACAGCAGGGCGCGACCTGGGGCACCCGGCTCGGCATAGTCGTGGCCGCGGTTTGGAGGGTTGCAGGAGTGGAGTAATTAGCTCCCACAATTGCCAACGGAAGGCAATTGCCGGCCACCCGTCGGTCAAATGTGGCGACATCGTTGCGAATTAGAAGGCCCCGACCAAGAGCGCCCTGGGTCGGGGCATTTCGGTGGTTGACGGTTGACCAGCTTCAGAACGGTATGTCCTCGTCGGTGATCTCTCCGGCTTGTGCGGGGGAGCCTTCGGGTTCGGGGACGCGCTGGTCGAAATTGTTGGAAGGCTTAGCGCCGGCAGACTTCGATCCGCTGTAACCGCCTCCGGCTTCGGCGCCTTCGCGCTGGCCGCCGACCATGATCATGTCGTTGACGATGATTTCGGTGCGGTACTTCTTCTGGCCGGTCTCTTTGTCGTCCCAGGAATCGTTGTGGATGCGGCCTTCGATATAGACCGAGCGGCCTTTCTTGAGGTATTCGCCGGCGACTTCGGCGGTGCGCCCGAAGGCCTTGACGTTGTGCCATTCGGTGCGGTCCTGCCAGTTGCCGTCTTTGTCCTTGGCGCGCTCGGTGGTGGCCAGCGAAAACGTGGCCACGGCCATGCCGCCTTGTGTGTACTTCACTTCCGGGTCCTTGCCCAGGTTGCCGAGCAGAATTACTTTGTTGACGCCTCGTGCCATGAGAACCGCTCCTATGTACAGCGGGGGATGAAGGAACTGCAAAGAATATCAGAAAGCGGCGGGAGCCCAGAAGCGGTTAGGAGCTGTTGGTAGCCTAGCGGCAGACCGGATGAGGCGGCCAAGAGGGGGCGCCATCGTCGATCCGTCAGGATGTGGGCGGGTGAGGGGAACGCAGATCGCTCGCTTCGCTCGTGATGACAATTCTGAGGGATGGGGTGTCACAAGAGCGAGACCGCTTCTAACGCACGAAAATCTTGTACAACATCACGAAGATAACCACCCCGGTCACCGACACATACATCCAGATGGGGAAGGTCCAGCGGGCAATGGCCTTGTGGCGGCCGAAGTTGCCCTTGAGCGCGCGGTAGAGCGTGAGCAGGATGAACGGCACCACCACCACCGCCAGGAAGGTGTGGGAGATGAGGATGGAGAAGTACACCGGCCGCCAGACGCCTTCGCCCTTGAAGTGGGTGACGCCGGCGCGCAGAACAAGATGATAGTACAGGTAGGAGATCAGGAACAGCGTCGAGGTGACGAAGGCCGAGAGCATCAGGCGCTTGTGGGTGGCGCGGCGGCCCGTCTTGATGCAGTAGTAACCTGCGCCGATCAGGACGGCGCTGGTGCCGTTCAGGAACGCGTTGAGGGCGGGAAAGAAGGTGGGCGTGATCTGCATCAGGTTGGGGATGTATGGAACCTCTGTTTGGGCCAGGCCTTAAGGCCAATCATCCCAGGGCCATCATTCGCGGGCCCTTCGGCTTCGCTCAGGCAGGCTCTAAAGGCTCGGGCTTCCACCGAACACCTCGAAAACTCGAATTGGCGGGCCGCGAAGTCACGCCGCGGGCTTCGTTGTGCGGCGGTTGGCCACCAGGAAGCACACGCTGAACATCACCAGCGCAAAGACTGCCAGTACAATCAGGTTCGTCCCCAAGGGCAAGGCTCCGGCCAGTTCACCCGGGTACAGCAACATGCGGAGCGCATCGGTGCCATAGGTCAGCGGGTTGATGCGCATCAGGAAGCGAATCCAAATCGAGGCTCCCGAGAGCGGAAACAGCGAGCCCGACAGCAGCCACAGTGGAATCAGGAACAAGTTGATGACGGCGTGGAAGCCTCCGGTGGAATCCATGGGCCAGGCTATGATGAAGCCCAGCGCAGTGAGCGAAAATGACACCAGGTAGATCACCAGCACCGTCAGCAGGAAGCGGACGAGGGTGAAGTGGATTCCAACGAACGGCGCGAACACCAGGAAAATAAGGCCCTGGAAGGTGGAGAGCGTGGCCCCTCCCACCACTTTGCCGAGCACAATCACGGAGCGGCTTACGGGCGCCACCAGCACGGTGAGCAGGAAGCCTTCCTTGCGGTCTTCGATCACTGACATCATGGTGAAGATGGCGGTGAAGAGCACGATCATGATGAGCGCGCCGGGAAAGAAGTAGTTGAGATAGTGCTGGCCGCCGGCGCCCGAGGAGCGGAACGAGGTGCCGAAGCCGGAGCCGATTACCACCCAGAAGAGCAGTGGCGAAGCGATGACGCCGATGACGCGGCTGCGCTGGCGGTAGAAGCGGACGATCTCGCGCCACCACAGGGAAATCGAGGGTAGGGCTATGCCAACTCGCGCGGGAACCCCGGTTGCAGCCACCGGCAAGGCATCGGTTCGCGTAGCCATTATTCAGGTACCAACTTGTTGACCTGTGGCTTTGTGCCCGTGTAGGTTGCAATCCACCAGGTATTTCCAAAGCTGTCTTTTACGCCCGCACCGCGCTCCTGGTAAGGTCTGTCTTCCGGTGATGCGAGCGGCTGAGCACCACCGCCAAGCGCGCGTTTGAATGTTGCGTCAACATCTTCGACATACACGTACACTGACGCGGGCGCACCCGAAGGCGGAGGAGGATCTGCCGTTTCCAGCACCACAACGGAATCCCCGATCTTCAACTCGACGTGCTCTCCGCCGCCGGCCTGGGTGCGCTCGAGTACTTCCGCGAAGAAGGTTTGTTTCACCCAGTCGAGGAGCGCGGAAGGGCCATAGAGGTAGGGGCGCACGGTTCCGATGCCGTGTCTGACGTGTTCGAGTTGTATTGCGATGACGCTTGTAACATGTGCGGATTCCATGACTAAGCCTCGCTATTCTCGTCCGTCCAGAAGCGGTGGCCGGTTTGCCGGATGAAGACGTCTTCCAGGCTCGGCTTGTGTACGGACACACCCTCAATTTCTCCGGGAAAGGCTTCGACCACGTCGGTGACGAAGCGGTGGCCGTGCTCGATTTCGAGGCGTACGCGACTGTCGATGACCGCGGTCTGCAGGCCGAAGCGCTGCTCGATGTGCTGCGCCAGCGCGTCGGGCTCGTAGGCTTCGAGCAGGATGACGTCGCCGCCGATTTCGCTTTTCAACTCCGCGGGAGTGCCGAGCGCCACGACCTTGCCCTCGGCGTAGATGGCCAGGCGATCGCAACGCTCGGCCTCTTCCATGAGGTGCGTGGTCACCAGTACCGAAACGTGCTCTTCGTCGCGCAGGGTCTGCAGGTACTGCCAGAGATCGCGGCGCGCGCCGGGGTCGAGTCCGGTGGTCGGCTCATCCAGCACTAAGACCGAAGGATGGTGCAATAGACCTTTCGCGAGTTCGAGCCTTCGCTTCATGCCGCCGGAGAACGCTTCGGCCTTCTCCTTGGCGCGGTCGGCGAGACCGACGCGCGCCAGCATCTCAGCGACACGCGCTTTGAGAGCGGCCCCGTGCAATCCGTACACATGTCCGACGAGCATCAGGTTCTCTTCGGCGGAGAGCTTGATATCGATGCTCTGCTCCTGGAAGACCACGCCGATCTCACTGCGAACTTTGCCCGGCTCTTTCGCGACATCGTGTCCCATGATGAGGGCGCGGCCGCCCGAGGGAACCATCAGCGTTGAAAGAATGCGGAAGGTCGTGGTCTTGCCGCTGCCGTTGGGGCCGAGCAGGCCGAAAATCTCTGCCGGACGGACGTCAAACGACACGCCCGCCAGCGCAACCCGGTCGCCGTATTGATGGCGCAGATTCTGCAGTTGAATGACGGGGGAGGATGCCGCCACAAGCGGCGCCGAGGCGTGCTGGTTTTCGAGTTCCGGTGTGGCCGTTCGGGAATTCACGATATTTCTATTCTATGCCGCGCGGTTGAGCATCATCAGGGCAAACAGCAGCGGCAGATACAGCACTGTCGCCTGTAGCAAATGACGGGCGCGCGCTTTTGAACCTGAGGCGACGGGAGCAAGTTTCATCGTCCACATGCGCAGACTAAACCACAACAGAGCCAATCCCAGCAGGAGCGCTCCGGCAAAGTATGTCCATCCGGCCATGCCCATCAGCGTGGGAGCCAGCGTGACCGGTACCAGCGCCACTGCGTAAAGCACGATGGCGCGGACGGTGGAGCGGCCGTCGCTATGCACCACCGGCAGCATGCGCACACCCGCGTTTTCGTAATCCTCGCAATACAGCCAGGCGATGGAGTGGAAGTGGGGGAACTGCCAGAAGAACATGATAGCGAACAAGACAATTGCCTCGGGATCGATGCGGCCGCGCACCGCCACCCATCCCAGCACCGGAGGCATGGCTCCGGGAAATGCGCCGAGGAAGGTGCAGATGGGATGGACCTGTTTCATCGGGGTGTACACCAGCAGGTAGCTGGCCGAGGTCAGTCCGGTCAGTAACGCCGCCTGCCAGTTGGTGGTCAGCCAGAGATAGAGCACGCCGCCGATGGTCATGCCGAAGGCTATGAGCGATGCGTGCGCGACGCTCAGGCTTTTTGTCACCAGCGGACGCATGGCCGTCCGGCGCATGCGCGCATCCAGGTCGCGCTCCATGACTTCATTGATGGCCGCGGTGCCGCCGCTCACCAGTCCGATGCCGAGCAGGGCATGCAACATGGTCCAGGACAACGAGGGCACGCCAGACTTGGCCGCCGCGAAATAAGCGCCGCACCATGCCGTCAGGATAATCAGCGTGGTGACCCGAGCTTTCACCAGTACGGAATACTCGCGCAGCAGCGAGGTGAAGCCGATGCGCGGGATCGCCAACGGCTGCGTGGCTGTGCTCATGCGGTCACGGCCTTTCGCGAGGAGGGGGTTACCGCTGCCTCACCGGCACGAACGTTGATCATGCGTCGAGATTGAATCGCCAGAATCACGCTGGTGGCCAGTACGAGGGCGCCTCCGGCGACGTGCGCGACGGTGCTGATGACCATACCGGTCAGCGGCTGTACCGCATCGTTCCCCCATTGCACACGGGTGATGTAGGCGACGAAGCCCAGACCGAGCTGGAGCATAAGCAGCGCGAGAACAGCCTGTGCCGGCTTACGGAGCTGCGCAACGTTGCCGTAGCGGGTAAGCACGCGAACCACCGTCCAGCAGAGCATTGCGGTGACCACGCATGCGCCGATGAGATGCGGCAGCAGCTTGATGCCGGAATGCCGGAACGCCGCGCCGAGAATCAACTGCACCCAGACGCAGGCCGCGGTGAGCGCGGTCAGCGCGGGTGTCCCCGGCGTCAGGCCATGCTCCACGATAGGCTCGGAATCCTGTAGCCAACTCCTGCTGGTGAACAACGCCATGGCGGTGACGACGCAGAAAATGGTCTGCGCCAGCGTGGCGTGCGCCGTAGAGACTGCCCAAGGCAGATAAAACAGCACGGTGATGCCGCCCAGCACGCCCTGGCCCACGACCGCAGCCAGCGCGATCCAGCCCAGCAGCTTCATCCACTTGCGCTGCTCGACGCGCTGCGTCCATACGGCCATTGCGATGATCAGGAGGCCGATGAACTCGGCGAACATGCGATGGCCGTGTTCGTACTTCACTCCGCCTACCATGGGCGGAATCTTGTACAGCGAGCCGAAGGAGGTGGGCCAGTCGGGCACGGAGAGCCCGGCATCATTGCTGGTGACCAGAGCGCCCAGCACGATCAACACCAGTGTCGCGCCCGCCAGAAACACCGCGAAGCGATGGTGCGCCTGATTGTACGGAATCGTGCGTGAGGTCAGAGCCTGCTCCTGTCAGCGATGGTCTGGCGAAACGCTACCCCGCGCCCGCTCAACCGAAACCGATTCGATGATTGCCTTCGGATCTTGCAGAAAGCTCAGTTGCGCCGCGGCCACTCCATCCTCAGCCCGGTGGCCGTAGAGGTATTGTAGCAAACGCGTTGCAACCGAATCGCCCGGCGGATTCGGCTGCCGCCCGAGCTACGGTTTGAAGGTGAAGGTTGTGTCGGTCTTGATTTGCTTCGGGCCGACGGTGATCTGCATGTCCTGTTCGCCGTACTTCTCGTGAACGGCGGCAACCGTGTACGTTCCCGGCGGCAACCCCTGGAGTTCGAACCTGCCGTCCTTGCCGGTCACCGCGAAGAACGGATTGCTGAGGACGTTCAAGTACATCTTCATCCACGGATGCTGGTTGCACTTGACCGGAATCATCACCTCGGGCGCAGTGAACGAGTGGACAGACGGGCCTTGATTGGGCATTTGCGACTGGTTCCACTCCTCGTTGTGTTTGGAGGTGAGGTGGATGTTGTGCAGCGTCGTGTCGTTGTCGAGAAATTCCAGCGGTTGCCCGACCATCACCGCCGCCACGTGTGGCACGTACCGACACCCCTGCTGGGCGATCGTGACCTTCGCTGTGGGGGCGGGGAAGCTGCGTTCGCCCAATCCATCCTTCACGTACACCAAGACGTTCGCCAGGCGGCCGTCGTTCACCATCACGATCTCGGACTGGTTCTGGCCCTTGCAGCCGGAATCGGCCGACATATCGATTCTCTTCGCAGCCGGTGCCGGGCCGGCGAAACGAACCTCTCCGCCGATGGATGCCGCGGTTGCGGGATCGACTGGCGCGGCGGCCTGCGTATGGGCCGAGCCCTGCGGGGCTGAAGCGGGTGCTTGGTTACAACTTGCGAAAAAAACAACCAATGGGACTAGGAGAGTTGGAACGAGGAATTGAATACGAATCATGAAAGGCCCTGATGGAAACTACCGATCTCGATTTTACTCTTCCGGAATGAGACTGCGGGGCTGGTGTCGCCATCCGGTACGTGTTTGCGTATGCTGTTTCCATGAAATCGAGGATGGGATTCACACTTGTTCTCGCCGGCCTGCTGGCGTCGCCCATGTTGAACGCTCAAAGCACGCCGGCCGCCGCATTGCTCGCCTTGAGCAAGCGGGACCACACCCTTGCGATCGTCGATCCCGCAAGTCTCAAAGTGGTTGCCAAGGTCCCGGTCGGCAATGACCCGCACGAAGTCATCGCCTCATCGGACGGCAAGACCGCCTATGTTTCCAACTACGGCTTCGGCGCCTTCAACACGCTTGCGGTGGTGGACCTGGTGGCGCAGGCGCCCTTGCCTTCGGTCGATCTGGGAGCACTGCGCGGCCCGCACGGCCTGGCGTTTGTGGGTGGCAAAACCTGGTTCACAGCAGAGCGCGCCAAGGCCATCGGCAGCTATGATCCGGCCGCGCAGAAGGTCGATTGGATCCTCGGCACGGGGCAGGACCGCACCCACATGATCTGGGTGTCCGATGATCAGCAACGCATCGTCACCACCAATGTCAGTTCCGGCACCGTGAGCATCATCGAAAAATCTTCGGCGCGAAGCCCGGCTGGTCCACCTCCCGGGATGCCGGCAGGGCCTAACCAGGCGCCTCCGCGTCCCATGGCAATTCCCGGAGGCGATTGGGAGGAAACCGTTGTGCGGGTCGGCGACGGCTCCGAGGGCTTCGATGTTTCGCCCGACAGCAAAGAGATTTGGGTCGCCAACGCCCGCGACGGCAGCATTTCGATCATTGATCTTGCGGCGAAGAAGGTGACGCAGACGCTGGCAGCCGGACTACGGGGCGCGAACCGCCTGAAGTTCACACCTGACGGCCAGCACGTGTTTGTCTCCAGTCTGGGCGGCCCGGACGTGGCCGTCTTCGACGTAGCGTCCCGCAAGGAGATCAAGCGAATTACTGTCGGGCACGGGGCCGCCGGAATTCAGATGCAACCCGACGGTGCGAGGGTGTACGTGGCTTGCACGCCCGACAATAATGTCGCGGTGATCGATCTGAAATCGATGGACGTGGTCGGCCGCATTGACGTCGGCGTCGAGCCCGATGGGTTGGCCTGGGCGGTACGGCCATGACGACTGCGCATCGGTCGCAAGACGACAAGGCCTCGGCCGACTAGAGTTCCGCTTCGCGCATCACGGGAACAGGTACCGGGACGCTTTGCAGCGCCTCGATGACCGCATCGGCGAATTCAGTGGTTCCGGCGGTTCCACCAACATCGCGCGTGACGTGCTTCTTTTCGGTGTACACGTGCGCCAAGGCGGCATTGATGTGGTTGGCCGCATCATGCTCGCCCAGGTGGCGCAGCATGAGCACTCCCGACCGCAACACCGCCGTCGGATTTGCCATGTCCTTGCCCGCGATGTCGGGCGCCGAGCCGTGCACCGCTTCGAAGACGGCGCAATCGATACCGAAATTCGCGCCTGCGACCAACCCAAGTCCGCCCACGAACGCCGAACACAGATCCGAGATGATGTCGCCGTACAGGTTTTCCAGCAGCAGCATGTCGTACTGATACGGGTTCATCACAAGCTGCATGCAGGTGTTATCTACGATGTGCTCGCCGTAGGTGATCTCCGGATACCCTCGAGAAACCGTGCGCGAGCAGCGAATGAACAGCCCGTCCGACATCTTCATGATGTTGGCTTTGTGAATGGCGTGGATCTTCTTGCGCTTGAACTTGCGCGCGTATTCGAAAGCGAACTTGGCGATGCGCGTGGAAGCCTTCTCGGTGATAATTTTCAGGCTCTCGACCACGCCGGGTATCACCTCGTGCTCAATGCCTGAGTACAACCCCTCGGTGTTCTCCCGCACTACGATCAGATCGACGTCCGGATACTTGGTGGGAACGCCCGGCAGGTTGATGATGGGCCGAAAGTTGGCGTACAACTCGAACTGTTTGCGTAGCGCTACATTGATGCTGGAGAAGCCGCCGCCCACCGGGGTGGTAACCGGCCCCTTCAGCCCAATGTGTGTGCGCTCAATCGACTCGGTGAGTTCCTTAGGGATGTACTCCTTGTACCTCTCGAAAGCCTCCGCGCCGGCGGCAAAACTCTCCCACTCGAACTTAACTCCAGTCGCTTCCAGAATGCGGACCGTGGCTTTCACCACCTCGGGCCCGATGCCATCGCCGGGTATCAATGTGACCGTGTGTGCCATGTCCTCTCGTGGTTGCCGTCTAATTGACGCTCTTGGATTTTACTGTTGCGTTTTCTTTGGTATCCAATAGTTCCTTCAACTCTTCCATGAACTCACGAACGTCCTTGAAGTCGAGATACACGGACGCGAAGCGCACATACGCCACCTTGTCGATGCGCTTCAGCCGGTTCATGATCAGTTCGCCGATTTCGCTGGCTTTGCGCTCCCGCTCCGGCGAATCGACCACCAGGCCCTCGGCGTCGTTGACGATCTGCTCCAGCTTGCCCATCGAGACCGGCCGCTTTTCGCACGCCCGCAGCAGGCCGTTCAGCACCTTCTGGCGCTCAAACTTTTCGCGGCGTCCGTCCTTCTTGATGACCATGTAGGGAATTTCGTCGATGCGCTCGTAGGTAGTGAAGCGCTTCTCGCACTTCAGGCATTCGCGCCGCCGGCGAATCGATTCGCCTTCCTTGCTTTCGCGCGAATCGACCACCTTGTCGTTTTCAAAGCCGCAGAACGGACACTTCATAAATGAATGAAGGGAATGACGGGCCGATTAGGCCCAAACGTCGATTGTAGCAGGCGGAAACCGGCTCACAGGAAGCGGAGAGGTGGACCAATGTCACAAGGCTGCGGCGACGCGAGAAGAGATGTAGTTCTTTCTTCTCACCGCGCCAGGCTGCGCTAAACCCCCTTGGTGCGGGACGTCTTTGTGCTTTTGCGGGCCCCGCGCCGGGCTGACGGGGGCTTGTATTTGATCCTCCAGATTCGCAGTAGGTTCTGGCAGCTCTGTTCAAAGTCACCTACGAAATCGGCGAACTCAAACTCGCCGAGTGTCCACGAAAGGCGGGAATGATTGCACGGCTTGTACAGCAGCGGGATGATCTTCTCGTTATAGCGGATCTCGTTTAACGCATAGAGCAACTCTCGCTTGACCCAGTGAGAGCGGACCGCGTTCGGCGTCAGTACCACCAGAAACCAATTGCACTGCGCCAATGCCCGTCCGATCTCGTCGTGCCACTGCTTGGCCCCGAAAATGTGAGACGCGCTATACCAGTACGAGACTCTGTGGCGGTCCAGCACCTTGGTAAGACGAAGCACGAACGCCCTGTCTTTGCTGGAATGCGAAAGGAAGACCTTGCGCTTGGCACGTGGCGAGATCGTCATGGACGGCTATTTCACGCAACCTGCCCCAAAGCGTCGGCAATCGTCTGGCTGATTTTTGCGGCGCTCTGCGTTCCCCTCAGGATATTGAACTTGCGAAGAATCCACGGAACTTCGTCGGTCGGGCGGACCTCTACAGGAAACAGCCGGTGCTCATAGCTGGAATGGCCCAATGCGTATTCAATTTCCTGTCGGACCTTGTTCGAACGCATGGATTCGGGAGAGATAAGGACGACCATCGCCTGCGACTTTGCCAGCGCTTTTCCGATTTCGAGCGACCAGTTGTCGCCCGGCAGCAAATTCTTGTTATCGAGCCAAACGGACAGCCCTCGGCGCTCCAGTTCGCTCGAGAGCGCTGAAGCAAATTCTTTATCGCTGTTCTCGTAGCTCAGGAAGACCTGCATCGGGTAACTCTGTGGGTGATTCTAGCACCGTCGCGGAACATGCTGGATCCTCGCGGACCGGGCCCAGCGTTGAGCCGCAATTCCAAACTGACGCGACTGACAAGGCGCGCCGCCAGCAGTTCGGCTTCACTGCGCCAACTGTTCTTCTTTCTGCTCCGCCGCCGTCACTTCCCGCAGCGACAGTCGTTCGCGATGGGCCAGCAGCAGACCGACGGGAATCACCACCATAAACGAGCATATCCAGATCAACATGCCGCAACTGACGGCGATTTCGTTCTCGACCCCGAAGATCCCGTTGAGCACGGCGATGGTGGCCAGTTGCGATCCTCCACCGACCCCGGGTAACTGGATCAGCGATCCGAACATGGCCGACACCATCATCAGCATGATGCTGGCGGGGCCCAACTCGGCCAGCTTGCCGCCGTAGGCATGCGTGAGCAGCCAGTACGCAACTGCCACTCCGATCCACATCACCATCGAGAGCGAGAACAATTGCAGAAACGACGACCCGTCGGTAATGATCTGCAGCCCGTCGGTGAAAGCCAGGATTTTTGCCCGGATTCCATGCGCGAGCTTCGGGCTGTGCCCGGCCAGCCGATGTTCGAGGCGGTCGGCAATTGCATTGCCCGAGCGGCGCAGCACGAGCGCTGCCGCTGCCAGTACCACAATGCCGCACAAAAACACCATCGCCGACCAGCGCACCTGGACCGCCAGATTGTGATTAGGCAGCGTTGCCCATAGGGGATCGCCCACGAATCCCAGGACGACGTACATGATGGCCACCACTCCCATGTCGAAGATGCGCTCGACCGTCCAGACCCCGAGTTGCGACGTGAGGGTGAGGTTCTCTTTCTTGGCGATGATATAGGGTCGTACGACCTCCCCGGCCCTCCCCAACAAGGCCAGCCCGGTGAACCCGATGAACTGTGGCGCGAGCAGGCGTGCCGTGGTGGTCTGGCATATCGGCTTCAGGAAAATTCGCCATCGCACGGCACGGACCACGTACAGGAAGTAGATGATTGCCACCGATAGCGTTACGTAAACCCAGTTGACGTGTTCGGTCCTGCTCCAGAATGTGGCCCAGTCGAATTTCTTCCAGGCGTGCACCTGGAGATACACCAGCAGGCACAGGATTGCCAATACGACTACCGTGGCCAGGGTGTGTTTCTTCTTCATGTTCATGGACGAAAAACGCCGGGCCGGCGAGGTTTGCCCGCCGCAAAGGTGCAAAGTCAAAAGGTATATGACAGGTTAGGCAGGGTCAATCTGCTGGGCGATGCCGGAGAGGGTCTGGACTTCTCCCAGACGAGCTCACCAAGCTAAACACATCGTTCAGTCCGCCGTGATACAGCGCTAGAGACCTCGTCAGCCGCGATAAGAGATCACATTAATTGCCGCCGGAGTTCGTGGCGTTTTTCGCCTGGTTGTGATCAGAGGAACCTGGTCGCATGCCAGCTTGCTTTCGTGTGTCAGCGGTTTTCTTGCGGTTGTAATCCCTGATGACTCGCGTCACGTAGGCATGCGTCTCGCGGTACGGCGGCACGCCGTGATACTGCTGTACGCGCCGCGGTCCGGCGTTATACGCTGCCAGTGCCTTGACCGCATCTCCGTTGTAGCGCAGCAGTAGCTCTCGCAGGTAGCGAACGCCTCCGTCCACGTTCGCGGCGGGGTCGAAGCTATCACTCACACCCAGGCTATTCGCGGTTTCCGGCATCAGTTGCATTAGCCCCTCTGCGCCTTTCGGGGAAACGGCACGCGCATTATTGCCGCTCTCCGCGCGGATTACGCTGGCGATAAAGTCGGCGTCGATGCGGCTGCGGGCGCTGGCCGATTGAATGATGGATGTGAGATCGACGACCGGTTGCGCTGCCGGACTGCTGGCGTCAGGAGGCGCGGGCTCGAAGCTCTCAATCTGCGAAGTGGCTACCTCAACGTAGCCGCCGGATGGGTCGCGGCTGAGATACAGGCGCGTGCTGGGACCCAGGTCTTCGTGATACTCGTGGCGAATGCTGAATCCATTGCGCAAGTTGGCCATCTCCGCCGCCTGCAGCCAGCTTCCGGCGAAGAGAATCGACCACGCGAGTTGCAGCCATTTACGCGTTGAGGAGCGCCGCATTCGACTCCAGCACCTGCCCAATGGTCGCTGCCACGCCGTGCTCATCGTGGTGCAGCGTTACCGTCCAGCCACTCTGTTTCAGCTCATCGCAGGCGTTCCCCATGATCACCGGATGGCCCGCAAAGGTCAACATCTCGACGTCATTATAGTTGTCGCCGATGGCCATCACTTCGCTGCGTCCGATGCCGCGATATGCGGCCCACCGCTCCAGGGCATGGCCTTTGGAGCAGCCTGCATTCAGGATATCCACGATGCACAGATTGCGGTGGTCATACTGCGTGCGCAGGGCATGAAATTCGTGGCGAATGCCCAGAGCCTCCATTTCGGCCTGCGCTTCTGCCATTAACGGAATCGGCCCGCAGAACATGGCCTGGATCGGGTCCTCGGTCAACGCCTCCTCCAGGGGGCTCACGTACTGTATGAACGGCGCGTTCTTCTCCATCCAGCGCTGGATGACGCCGTAGAGTTGGTCATGGTTCTCGCAGACGATGGCGCCGGCCCCGCTCCGGTCGAAGGTCAGCACCATGTAATTGCGATATGCGCGCATGGCTCCCGCGAGCCGGATCGCGGTTTCCTTCGGCAGCATGTCGCGATGAAAGGTCTCGCCCCGCGTCGAGCGGGTGATGGCGCCGTTCGAGCTGAACAGCCACAAATCGAAGCCCAGCGACAGCGCAATCGGCAAGGCGAAGTCATGCCGGCGTCCCGTGCCCAGCACGATTTCAATGCCGGCGGCATGCGCCCGCCGCAAAGCATCGCGGTTCGCCTGGCTAAGTTCAACCTTGGAGTTCAGCAGCGTGCCATCCAGGTCGATGGCGATGAGGCGGATGGGGCGCGTCACGTCTTCATTCTACCAAGCGAACCGTTTGACACCGCCCGAGCCGGCTGCACTTTGGCTGGCCGCAACCCAGCTTCGCTCGCCAAAAAACAGATGTTAACAAGCGGAAATCCGGTTTGCCGAAGCGCCCGACGGCAACGTAAAGTAGCCTCACGATGGAATTGCGCAAGGACCCCATCACACGTTCTTGGGTCATCACTGGCGATGACCGGGACGTTCTCCGCAGCAGCGACTCACTCTGCCCGTTCTGCCCCGAGTCCAGCCAGTCGCTCCAGGTCATCACCTCGCGACCGACGGTAAACGGAAATCCCTGGTCCGCGCGCGCCGTGGTGCATCCCAGCCCCATTTATCGCGTCGAGGGAGAGCCGGGTCGCGCAGGCAACGGCTTGTACGACACCATGCAGCCCGTGGGGGCGCACGAAATCATCGTCGAAAACGCTCGCCACGACCGCCAATTGTGGAACGCCGATGACCGCGAAATCGAAGAATACCTCACGCTGGTGGCGAATCGCATCGAAGACCTCAAGAAAGATGCTCGCTTCAAGTACATCGCCGTCATCAAGAACTTCGGCGTTCACTCCGGACAGGAGTTCGACCACCCGACCTCCGAGATCATCGCGACCACCTTTGTTCCCCGTCGCGTCCTGTACGAACTCCGCGCCGCGCGCGAGCACTACAAAGTGAAGGAGCGCTGCGTGTTCTGCGACATCTTCGCCCAGGAGCAGAAGCAGAACAAGCGCATGATCGAAGTTCGCGGTGACTATCTGGTTTCGTGCCCCTACGCCTCGCGAACTCCCTACGAGACCTGGATTGCCCCGCGCGTCCATGACGCATATTTCGAGCGCGTCGCTTCCCGCTCGGGCGCGTTGCGCGACCTGGCCGCCCTATTGCGCCGCACCTTGTTTCGCATCCGCACCATCGCCGACGGATTTCACATGGTGTTGCACACTTCGCCCAACACTCTGCATAAGTCGGAGACCCTTGGCTATTGGAAGACCATCGACGAGGACTACCACTGGCACTTCGAAATTCTTCCCATTCTGGGCTCCAAGGCGAAGTCCTATACCTTCAAAGAGGTGTACGCTTCGGCGGTGAGCCCGGAGTCGGCAGCCGCGCGATTGCGCGAACGGCCCACGGAATGATTCCCCACGGGGTACAATCAGCGCGTTCGGAACTGGTATGACCGTTCGCCGTGTAAAAACCTACACCGCGCAAACCGGCTACGTTTATGAGTACTACTTCGTCGGCAAGCGAGATGCGTTTCCCGAAGATCCCTTCGCTCCCTCAACCGAGTTCATCTTTGACGTTAGTTCTGACCGCAAGACCATCTTCGCAGTCAGTGTTTTTCTTCTGGCGAGGGCTCTGGAGACCTTTGCCGCCGACCGCGGCCGTACCCTTAGCGACCCCGAGCAATACGCCGCCGCCAAACTCCGGCTCCAACAGGCCTTCGACGAGATTACCAACATGCTGCAAGACGGCCGCCGGCTGACTCTCGACGCCGAGGCACTTACGGACTTGCTCGCGTCCGTAGGTATCGACTGACCCGATTCGGCGGCTGTTGCCAAAAACCCTGCTTGGCCGATGACAAGCGGCCTGGCAGGTGAGATCATGCAGGCGAGCCAGGTTGATAAGTGAAGGTCCAACCGTATGCCGGAGAAATCCATCCTCGAGCTTTTGCCCTCCTATGTACAGGCTGCTGCGCTCGTTGTCGCAGGCGGGTGGGCCTATTGGAAGTTCGTTCTCCAGCGCTCGAATGAACCCGCAACCGATATCGACATTGACCTGAAATTTGTTGGCAGACAAGATGGACAGTGGATTATCGAAATCACGTCATTTCTGAAGAACCAAAGTCAGGTCCGGCTGCGGTACGAGAACTTTCAGTTGAGCGTCCGCTATCTCCTGCCCGAGGACAAGGTTGAGGACGGCGATGAGAGACTTGTGTATCAGCTCAATTTTCCCCGAACCATTGACGACCGCATCAAGCCAAAGAAGCGACTTTTTGAGAATGTCGACTACATCAATCCCAAGCAAGAGTTCAGGCATCGCTACATAACTTCTGTTCCCGTCGAAGCTACTTTTGTGTGGGTGCAATGCAAGTTCTTTTACGCGCTTCGGCGTCGGGTCAAAGTCAACAGCCAGAGAATCTTCCGCGTGCCCGAGCGTGAATCCGACAACCTCGCGACGCCTAAGTCGTGATACCACCTTAGGCATTGGGAGTTGGAAATTCCGAGCCACCGGACGTCTGCTCCGCTCACCTCTGCGCCTTATACTCAGTCCAAGACTGAGATCCACAACGAATCTCATCGGGTGAAGGAAGAGCCCTTGTTCACGCAGCCGAGCGACACCTCACGCAAGCGCTGGGACATCTCGCTGGCCGTCTCGTTCGCGGCCCACGTCGTGATCCTGCTGGTGCTCACCTATCACTCCCGTCCCGTGTTCGTGGTGCCGTCGGATGTAGCGCTGGGAATTCCGCGATCTTCCGGGACCCTGATCTACCTTGCTCCCATCGGTGCTGAAAAGGCGGTACCCGCCGAGGAAGAAACACAACTGGCGTTACGGAGGCCATCGCCCAAGCCGTCTACTGCCAAGCCCGAGCCGGTGGTCCACGAGAATGAGACCGCCAAGCTGGACGCTACCGCTCAAGGCGGCTCGCTGTATGGCACGCGTACTCCCGGAGCGCCTCTTACCGGTAACGAGGTCATTCCCGCCCTGCCACAGGTGTTTCCCGATCCCGCGGTTTCGCGTTCCGATCTGCCACCCGGAGTGCAGGGCGACGTAGTGGTGGAAGTCACCATCGATGAGCAGGGCAATGTGGTCGAATTGAAGTTGATTCGCGGCATCGGCTACGGCATTGAAGAGCGGGTGCTGGCGACGCTTCGGCAGTGGCATTTTCGCCCCGCCTCGAAGGACGGCGTGACCATCGCCTCGCAGCACATCGTCACCTTCCACTACCCCGGCTAACTCGCGCCTGCTGATGCCCTTGCCGTTGTGACGCAGGTCACACCCCAACGTGACAAGCATACTCAGCCTCGCCCCCTCCGTGTTTATACTGGGTCATACAGGAGAGAAACAGCACCCAAAGTGACGGGTCTGTGGGGTCTATGCCTCTAATCTGGCTGCGAGTTGCGGTGGCGTTCTATGCTGTCGGATTGCTCTACTCGCTGCTATTGCTGGGTAAAAAGGGCAACCTGTTGGCCAAGGTGGTTGAACCCGCCGTGGGCCTCGGGCTCATCTTCCATTTCGTCTCGCTGGTGGAATACACCGTGTTGATCGGCCGTTTGTCCTGGGCCTCGATTCATTACTCCGAATCGCTGTTGGCCTTTGTTGCCATGGTAGTGTTCTTCATCTTCTTCGTAGGCTATCGCACCACTTCGCCGGGTATCGTCATCTTTCCCGTCGTCTTCATACTCACCTTCGCGTCGGCCATGGGCCAGAAACCGGTGACCTTCGAGTCACCCGCATTGCGCAGCAGTTGGATTTTCGTTCATGTGATGATGATCTTCACGGGGTACGCGGGGCTGTTTCTCAGCTTTGGGGCCAGCCTGCTGTACCTGATGCAGGAGCGCGCCCTCAAGGCCAAGAGTACTGACGGCCTGCTGTCGAAGCTGCCTCCGCTGCAGACCATTGACGAGATCTGCTACAACTCGCTGCTCTTCGGCTTCCCCTTCATGACCTTCGGGCTGATCGCCGGCTCGGTGCTGGCAATCACCAAGTACGGACCGTATTTCTTTACCGATCCTAAGATTCTGCTGTCGTTCATCATGTGGATCGTGTATCTGCTGCTGCTGTACACGCGCTGGAGCTCCGGCTGGAGGGGGCGTCGCGCGGCATTGCTGGCAACGTTTGCGTTCGTGATCGCGCTGGGGGTGTGGGCCGCCAACAGCCTTAGCCGCGTTCATAGGTTTCCGCAACTATGAACCTGATCGTCATCGGCGTGAACCACCAGACCGCACCCATCGAGGTGCGGGAGCAGTTCGCCATTCCGGAGGCGCGCCTTCCCGAGGCGGTCAAGCTGCTGGCGTCACAGCCCGGCATCGAGGAGGCGATGATCGTCTCCACCTGCAACCGGGTTGAGGTGATTGCGCGGGCCAGGGACGCGCAGGCGAACCTGCATGATTGTTTGGAGAAGTTGTATGGATTCGATCCCCAGCCCTACCGCAAGTATCTGTATGAGTATCGCGAGCGCGATGCGGTGCGTCACGTCTTCCGCGTGGCTTCCAGCCTCGACTCGATGGTCGTGGGCGAGCCGCAGATCCTTGGACAGGTGAAGGAAGCTTACGCCACTGCGCGCGCCGTCGGCGCAGTCAACTCGCAGCTCGACGCGCTGTATGCGCGCGCGTTTGCCGTGGCCAAACGGGTCCGCACGGAGACTGCGATTGCCAGCTCGGCGGTGTCAATTGCCTCGGTCGCGGTGGAACTCGCCAAGAAGATCTTCGGCAACCTCGAAGGCAAGAGCGTTTATCTGGTGGGCGCAGGCAAGATGTGCGAACTGGCCGCGCGGCACCTGCTGGCGCACGGGGCAAATAAGATCTACGTCGGCAATCGCACCTATGAACGCGCCGCCGCGCTGGCCATGAAGTTCAACGGCGAGCCCATCGCCTTCGACCAGCTTTACGACACCGTCGATCGCGCCGACATCGTCATCAGCTCGACGGGCGCGCCGCACACCATCTTCCGCAGGGAGCACGGCGAGAGGTTTCTGGCCCGCCGTAAGAACCGTCCCATGTTCTTCATCGACATCGCAGTGCCGCGCGACGTCGATCCGGAGATGAACAAGGTGGACGGCATCTTTGTGTACGACATCGACGACTTGCAGCAGGTCGTTTCTTCTCACATCTCCGACCGCCGAGCTGAAGCCGATCGTGCCGAGGCCATCGTGCAGCTCGAGGTGGACAAGTTCCACGCGCGGCTGCAAACGATTGACGTCGTGCCCACCATTGTCTCGCTGCAGGAGCACCTCGAAACGGTCCGCCAAGCCGAGATTGACCGCGTGCGGGGCAGACTGGGCTCGCTGACCCCCGAACAGGAACTGGCGGTCGAAGCACTGTCCCGCGGCATCATCAACAAGATCATGCATACACCGATCACTACCCTCAAGAGCGCGGCGCGTGAATCGTCGGAGTCCACGACGGTGATCGAGCTGGTCCGTAAGCTCTTCAATCTGCGCGACGCTCATAGGCCGGAGACGGACGAGGCGTCGGCGGCAATAAGCGCAAAATCAGGGGGCCGACGCTGATGGCGCGCCTTCGCATCGGCTCCCGCGGCTCACAACTGGCGCTGTGGCAGGCCAATCACATCTCGGCATTGCTCCGCGAGCGCGGACATGAAGTTGAAATCGAGATCATCAAGACCACAGGCGACAAGATTCTCGATGTGGCTCTCGCCCAGGTTGGTACCAAGGGCATGTTCACCAAGGAGATCGAGGACGCGCTGGCCGAAGGGCGGGTCGATTTCGCGGTTCATAGCCTCAAGGACCTGCCGACCGAACTGCCTCCCGGCTTCGAACTGGTGGCCATCACGGAACGCGTTAATCCGCGCGACGTGTTTTTGTCGGTCAACTACGACTGCCTCGACGCATTGCCGAAGGGCGCGAAGGTTGGTACAAGCAGCTTGCGGCGACAGGCGCAATTGAAAGCGTTCCGCCCCGATCTCGTCATTCATCCGTTGCGTGGCAACGTGGATACGCGGGTGCGCAAGCTGGAGGAGGGCGAGTACGACGGAATCATTCTTGCAGCCGCGGGACTCACTCGTCTGGGCAAGACGGAGCTGGTGAAGGAGTACCTGTCGGAGGAATTCATGTGTCCAGCGGCGGGACAGGGAGCGCTCGGCATCGAGATTCGTCTAGGTGACGCGGCGATGCGCCAGCACCTCGCGTTCCTGAACAACGCTGACGCGCGCGCGGCGACCATCTGCGAGCGCACGCTGCTGAGCAAACTCGGAGGCGGATGCCAGGTTCCCATCGGAGCTTTCGCCGAAATGAAGGATGGAACGTTGCGGCTTACGGGAGTAGTCGCGCGGCCGGACGGCTCGGAGGTGCTGCACGAGCGGCAAAGCGGAAGCGACCCTGTCGCGCTCGGCGAACTGGTGGGCGAGACGCTTCTGAAGCGCGGAGCGACCAAGATCCTCGAAGACGTGCATGGGACGACAGCGGCTGTGCCGCAACAGCCGTGAGCGCCATGAGCAGCGACAAACCACTTTCCGGATGCCGCGTGCTAGTGTCGCGTGCCAGGAAGCAAGCGGGCGCGCTGTCGTCCGCACTGAAAGAACTGGGTTGCCAGATCATCGAGATCCCCTTCATCGAAATCCGCAAGCCTTCGTCATACAAGCCGCTCGATACGGCGTTGCGGAACCTTGCGAGCTACGATTGGCTGATTCTCACCAGCGTGAACGGTGTGGAAGCGTTGTTCGAGCGCTCCGCTCGCAGGCATCTCGATGACGCAGCGTTCTCGCATCTCAAGATCGCGGCTATCGGACCGGCGACCAAGTCTGCGATCGAGAAGCATGGATTGGCGGTGACGGTTACTCCGAAAGAGTATGTGGCTGAATCGGTCGTGAGATCGCTGCGCAGCCGCGTGAGAGGGAAGCGCGTGCTGCTGGTGCGTGCGAAAGTCGCGCGCGATGTGATTCCGCGGGAATTGCGCGAGACTGGCGCGACGGTCGATGTGATCGAGGCTTACGAAACCGTGGCTCCGAAATCGTCGCAGATGCGATTGCGTGCAGTGTTCGCGGGCAGCCGCAAACCTCATGCGATTACCTTCACCAGTTCCTCGACGGTAAGAAACTTCGTTTCGTTGCTGGGATTGCGCAGTGCGCGTGCGGCGTTGAGAAAGCCCGCGCCGAGTCATGGAGTTCATGCTGCGTCGATCGGGCCGGTGACTTCGGCAACGCTGCGCGAGTTCGGATTGCCGGTGGATATCGAGGCGAAGACGTTCGATATCCCGGGGTTGGTTGCGGCGATCGTCGCAGCGAGAGGGCGCATTCAAAGTGCCAAGATGTGGACAGACTTCTACTCATAAATCGAACACCCACACCCCGGCGATGGTACCCGCACTTTCAGGAAATCGGAGACGCGCTGGTAGGCGTCGATGTTGTTTTCTACGCGCGAGAACTGGTGGCCTTCGTTTTCGTAAATCTTAATCTGCACAAAGCCGCCGTTCTTCTTGATAGCCGCAGCGACCTGCTCAGCCTCGCTTTTAGGACAGCGCGGATCGTTGCCGCCGGCGAGCAGAAGCAACGGGGCCTTGATGCGGTCCACGAAATTGATGGGCGAGCGGTCCGCATACAGCGCTTTGTTCTCAACCGGATCACCCATGATCGCAATGTCGGCCTGGCGGATTGCGGGGTCTTCGTTGGCCATTTCAGTGGCCCAGTTCACAAAGGGCACAATGGCCACGCCGGCTGCCCACACCTCGGGCGCCTTAGTGATCGCCATCATGGTGAGATAGCCACCATAGCTGCGTCCCATCACGATGAGCTTCTTAGGATCGACGAATGGCGACTTCTTGATCCACTCCGCTGCATCGAGCACGTCGTTCAGGTCATTGCCGCCTTCGTCCCGGTAGTTGGCGTCCATAAACTCCTTGCCATAGCCGCTAGATCCGCGGTAATTGGGGGCGATGACAAGGTATCCCTGATTGACGACGTATTGGATGAGCCGGCTGAAGTCGTCGATCGATTGAGAGGCCGGGCCGCCGTGGATGTAAACGATTGCGGGAAACTTGCCATTGGGCTGAATGTTGTTGGGTACGTAAACGAAGGCGGACACAGTGAACTTACCGTCGCGGGTGGGATAGTGGACCAAGTATGGCTCAACCATGTCGGCGCTGCGCACTCCGCCGATCAGCGCGAACGTGACCTGCTGGGCCTGCCGTGACGCGAAGTCGTAAACCCAGACGTCGGTGGGAGAATCCGCGCCTTCATGGAAGAACAACAACCTGGAGCCGTCAGCCGAGTAGGGCCCCGGATTGCCGCCGAGCGTATTGACGCCCTGCTTGAACGGCAGAGCTGCGGTCTTTTTCGTGGCAATGTCGTAGCTGTAGATCGCGGTGCGCCCATCGAGGTTCGCGGTCCAGCACACCGAGCGGCCATCAGGGGAGTACGAACCGCCGGAGATCTCCCACTTGTCGCTGGTGAGCCAATCGATCTTGCCGGTGGCGATGTCGAGTAATCCGACATTCATGTAACTATTGCCTGCGTCGGAGGTAATCAAGGCACTGTTGCCATCAGGAGAGAGGTCATTCAGGAAGTAGAGATGGTCCCCCTGATGGGGCGTCAGGTTGCGGCTCTTGCCACTGGCGACATCAGCGAGGAAGATGCTGCTGTCCTTGCCATCAGCACGGTACTGCACGTACGCGACCGACTTGCCGTCTTTCGCATAGGCCTGCGCGAAGTTAGAGAGATTCGCGGCCGTGGCGCGGGTGATGTGTTGAACGTGGCGGCTGTAGACATCCATCACGTCCACTTCGTAGCTCGAGCCGTCCCTGGGCTTGACGCTGTAGGCGATGTGCTTGCTGTCGGGCGACCAGACGGGAGATTCCTCGGAGATTTCCTTGGTCGTGGTGAGGTTCACCACCTCGCCGGATTTCGGCGAGACGAGGAAGATGTCCCATTGCTCGTTGCCGTCGGTGTCGGAGGCGTAGGCGATCCAGTTGCCGTCGGGCGACCAGGCGGGCGAGACCTGGCGCTGTTCGCTGATGGTGAGCTGCGAGGGCCAACCGCCGGTTGCGGGAGCCAGCCAGATGTTGTTGCGGCCGCTAATGTTGGAGACGAAGGCGATCTGTTTGCCGTCGGGCGACCAGGTCGAGCCGCCGATGTTGCGCGTCATGTAGAGCTTCCCGATGGTGAAGTTCTGCATGTTCTCGACGGTGCGGCTTTGGAGTTTGGCGGGGTCGGTGATGACCTGTTGGGGCAGGGCTTGGATTGCTGCAAGGGTTACGCCCGCAAACGTCGCTTTCGCAAAAGGGATCCTTCGACTTCGCTCCCTGCGGTCGCTCCGCTCAGGATGACACGGCGACGGGTGTTTTTGGGAGGGTCCCCCCTCCCCCCCTCCCCCTGAAATCCTTGTTGTCATGAAGTTACGAACATTTTCTGCGCAAATTATTGAGCGCATGTGAGTTATACGGAAAATCCTGTGAAATAAGGACTTAGCACGCGTCATTTGAGATTGAAGATATGCCGGAGATTGGGAGGTTGGCAAGAGCGGCCGTTGCTTTGGTGTCTGCATGCGGTCTCAGTGGCGAGAGACGAAAACTCCCTCGTCCTCTTCACGGGAAATCGTAGGGAAAAGGACGTCGCGAGAGATAGGACATGGGTCACGTAGCGATGTGATAAGGGCGCTCGGGCGCACGCCCTCACGGAGTTGTGCCGCCGGTTGAAACCGGCTCGGGAAGTGAATCCGCGCGCTATAGCAGAGTTGGTATGGACCATGGAGGGCGCGCCGATGTCGAGTAACTGCCGGGGCTGAAGCCCCTTGGATTTTATAGGAACCGCTGGACGCTGGCCTGAAGGCCCGCTCTACCCAAACGACGACTTTTTCAGCGGCCTGCGGGGCTGAAGCCCCTTGGATTTTATAGGAACCGCTGGACGCTGGCCTGAAGGCCCGCTCTACCCAAACGACGACTTTTTCAGCGGCCTGCGGGGCTGAAGCCCCTTGGATTTTATAGGAACCGCTGGACGCTGGCCTGAAGGCCAGCTCTACCCAAACGACGACTTTTTCAGCGGCCTGCGGGGCTGAAGCCCCTTGGATTTCATAGGAACCACTGGACGCTGGCCTGAAGGCCAGCTCTACCCAAACGACGACTTTTTCAGCGGCCTGCGGGGCTGAAGCCCCTTGGATTTCATAGGAACCACTGGACGCTGGCCTGAAGGCCAGCTCTACCGAGCTAGTGTCCGGAGTCATTCATTCGCATACGAAACGGGCAGGTGTTTGGTGGTTGTTACAGGGCCTAAAGGCCATATTTTGTAGGGCCGCGGTCGGCACGACTGAACAGCTTGCGGAAAAAGTCTGTTTCGAAGGCTCAGCGCGGACTAAAGTCCGCTCGGAAAATCGAAAATAAACGACTTAGACGCTGGCCTGAAGGCCAGCTCTACCCGTAAATCGAGTTTTTCAGCAGCCTGTGAAGTCGTGCCCTGATACGAAGCACTGATTCATGTGACGAATTGGCGGCTCAGGACACTAGCGAGCGACGAATGTCAGGGCGGGGTCATTTCTTCTTGAGGTCGGCGATGGCTTTGAGCACCAGGTCGCGGTTGTTGATGGCCAATGCGAAGTCAGGTTTGAGGCGGATGGCCTCGGTGTAGTCCCGCAGCGCGCTCTCGAGGTTTCCCTGGACTTCGTGGATCTTGCCACGGTTGTTAAACGCATCGGGGTCGCTGGGCACGAGGCCAATGTAGTTGCTGTAGTCGCGCAGAGCACCATCAAGTTCGCCCTTGGCGTTGCGCGCGATAGCCCGGTTGAACATTGCATTGGCGTAGTCGGGCTTGAGGCGGATGGCCTCGTTGTAGTCCGAGAGCGCTCCGTCGAGGTCGCCTTTGGCTTTGCGCGCGAGGCCCCAGTTGTAGAAGGCGTCGGGGTAGTCGGGCTTGAGGTGGATGGCCTCATTGTAGTCCGCGAGCGCGGCGTCCAAGTCGCCTTTGGCCTTGCGCACAATGCCCCGGTTGTTGAATGCTTCGGCGAAGTCGGGCTTAAGGCGGATGGCGTGGCTGTAATCCTCGATGGCACCCGCTAAGTCGCCTTTGTCAGCGCGTGCGCCGCCCCGGGCGTTCAAGGCGATGGCGAAGTCGGGCTTGAGGCGGATGGCTTGGCTGTAATCCTCGATGGCACCCGCTAAGTCGCCTTTGTTGTAGCGCGCGACGCCTCGGTTGCAAAAAGCACTTGCGAAGTCGGGCTTGAGGCGGATGGCATT
>Ga0335070_10001792_pt1 | contig 24926 bp, 21 predicted proteins | sample Lox_Sample_13_FD_206722 | JGI IMG/M metagenome (GOLD analysis project Ga0335070, IMG submission 206722) | Soil microbial communities from Loxahatchee National Wildlife Refuge, Florida, United States - Lox_Sample_1.3 | ecosystem: Environmental > Terrestrial > Soil > Wetlands | place: USA...
CATTTTAATTCTGGGGCAGGTTTTTCATTGGCCTGGGAATTCAGCCCCTCGCACTGGACAGTTTTGGAAATTCAGGGAGCTTGCCCCAAAACGTGAATGCACCCTATTTCTTTGCGTAAGTCCTAATAAGATATATAAGGCAGATTAAATCAAGAATAAGGTTCATTGGGTATACGCGTGAAGAGACCCATACCACGGCGGATCCCAAAGAGCCAAGAATAATTTTACTGTTCCGGGTTGGGACGGATGAACTTTAGGAGGAACGAATGATGAATCCTGAGAGTAACACGCAAAATAATCGAGAAGTAGCCACTCTGGCGGGGGGGTGCTTCTGGTGCCTGGAGGCAGTTTTCGATCACCTGAAAGGTGTCGAAGACGTGGTCTCGGGGTATTCGGGTGGGACGGTTCCCAACCCCAGCTACCACGCAGTGAGCAGTGGAACAACCGGACATGCGGAGGTTGTTCAGGTGACTTTTGATCCGGGGCAGATCAGCTTCAAAGAGCTGCTGGAAGTTTTTTTCACCATCCATAACCCGACCACGCCCAATCGCCAGGGTGCGGACGTCGGCACACAGTACCGCTCGGCGATTTTCTATCATTCTCCCGAGCAAAAAGATACGGCCGGGCAGGTGATCCGGGAGCTCGAGGAAAACAGGATTTGGGATGACCCGATTGTTACGGAAGTCAAACCATTTGAGGCTTTCTATCCTGCCGAGGATTATCACCAGGAGTATTACGAAAAAAATCCCTACCAGCCCTACTGCCAGGTCGTGATCGCGCCGAAAGTGGCAAAATTTCGCCAGCATTATATGGATCGATTAAAAGTATAGATCACCATTTTCGGAATGGTACCTGCGAAAAGACCAGCTCTTACCACACTCTCATGGGCTCTCGAAGTACGTCGGCTGCGCACCGAAAATGCGCAACTTCGCGATATAGTCCAGATTTATGAATCGGGCCAGGTGGTCGCGTTTCCACTGAATTTGGATGTGATTTTTGAAAAGAAAGCGAATGCGTCCAAGTAGCAGGTTCAGGTGGACGAAGTATCAATCCTGATCTCGTGGAATGGGATGATACGGAAGACCTGGCGCTGTGATCTGCTGTTGGAAATGAGCTGGGCGGACTCGGGTAAGTCCGCCCTTTTTTGTTCGGAGATCAAAAAGATCTACTTGATTCCCGGTCTCTATGTTGCTATAATCTTAATACATTCTAACAGTGTGAAAGTATTTATAACACACTGAAAGTCAAAGGTGTCCATGTCTTATCCCAAGACAATCACCGCCACGGAAATGCGCGGGATCAACCGCTCCGCGATCCTGGAGATCATTCGCCGTGAGAGCCCGATCTCGCGGACGCTGATCGCCGAACGCCTGGACGTCAGCCTTCCGACTGTTATGCGGGTGATCGACGATCTGATCGCCGAGGGCCTGGTCCGGCCGCACAATTATAAGCAGTGGAGTGGAGGCCGCAGGCGCTCGTTGATCGAGTTCAATTGCGAAGACCAGGTGGTGATTGGTATCGACATGGGTGGAAACCGCATGTTTGGCGGCGTTGCCGACCTGGGTGGAAAATTACTGGATGAGACCGAGCTGAGCAGGTTGGGAACCAGCGGGGAAACGAGTTACGAGCGACTGGGCGAATTGATCCAAAAACTGCTGGACAGTCCCAGGATTGCCGGGCGAAAAGTGCGCGGCATCGCTGTCGGCGTTCCAGGGGTTACCCTGCACAAAGAGGGTATGATCGTATGGGCTCCCAGCCTGGAGTGGCGCAACTACCCCTTGAAAAAAAAGCTGCTCGATCAGTTCCACTACCCGATCACGGTGGATAATGATGTCAACCTGGCTGCGCTCGGGGAGCTCTGGTTTGGCGCAGGTCAGAACGCCCGCAACATCGTCCTGATCACCATTGGCGCCGGGATCGGCGCGGGGATCATCATCGATGGCGCGCTGTATCGCGGCGCTTCTGAAGCCTCCGGCGAAATCGGTTATTTACTCCCAGGGCGGGAGTTTTTGGGGAAACGGTATGACTCCTTTGGCGCCCTTGAGGATCTTGTCTCGGGGACCGGGATTGTCCAAAGAGCGCGAGAAACCCTGGTTCCAAGAAAGTCTCTCGAAGAACTGGCCAATCTTGAAGTTGAAGATGTATTCACGGCTGCCCGCAACGGCGAAACCTGGGCAAAATCGATCATCGACTCGGCTGTCGACTATCTCGCTATCGCAGTCGCCAGCCTGAACTGCTATTTTGACCCAGATGTGATCATCTTGGGAGGCGAAGTCGCCCGGTATTTTGAATCCCCGGTCCAGGCCATCCTTCAAAAGATCGAGGGGACCATCCCATACCAGGTCCACCTGGCGACTTCGACCCTCGACCGGCGCGCCGCTGTAATGGGCGCCATCACGACGATCTTGCATAACACTTCTGATTTCTACGTCGTCCACAAATTGTCCTGATCGCCTTCAGAAAGGAGGTCCACGCCCGACAACTGACCGGAACCAAAACCCTTCCCGGCACCTGAGCGGTATGATGAGAAGGGAATCAGAACGTCCGTCTGTATTTCAGGAGGTCCTATGCGTTCGTTCAATCGCCCGATTTGGATCCTGCTGGCCGTAGCGCTGGTTTCGAGCCTGGTCGGCTGCACTGCTCCGGCCGCCACTACGGCTCCTGCGGCGCCGGCTGCTACCCAACCCCCGGTGGCGCCCGCTGCCGCGAACCCCGTTACCATTCACGTCCTGACCATGGATCAGGCCGGCCTCAAGCCGGCTGAGATCGACCAGATCGTCAAGGAGTTTGAAGCCAAGAACCCCGATATCAAGGTGGTTATGGAATACGTCAGCTATGACAACGTCCACGACAAGATCGTGACCGGCATGGCTGCCAAGCCGCCGGCCTACGACGCGGCTATGATCGACGTCATCTGGCCCGATGAGTTTATCAAGGCCGGTTACCTGCTGGACGTGACCGACCGCGTCACCCCCCAGATGAAATCGGATATGTTCCCGGCGTCCTGGAATGGGGTTACCCGCAATGGCAAGGTTTACGGCATGCCCTGGATTATGGATGTGAAGTACTTTATGTACAACAAAGACATGCTCGAGAAAGCCGGCATCTCGGCCCCACCCAAGACCTGGGAAGAACTCGTCGCCCAGGCGAAGACCATAAAAGATAAGGGCATCGTGGAGTATCCCATCATCTGGTCCTGGAACCAGAAAGAAGGGGTAGTCTGCGACTACGCAGTGCTGCTGTACGGCAATGGCGGCGCCTTCCTCGATTCGAATGGCAAGCCGGCCTTCAACGATGATAAAGGCGTCCAGGTCCTGACCTGGATGAAGAAGTCCATCGACGATGGCCTGACCAATCCCAGCTCGGTCTCTTCTGACGAAAATGCGGTGGAAGCCAACTTCCTGGCGGGTAAGAGCGCGTTCGCGGTCAACTGGCTGTTCCAGTATAGTGATTCGACCGACGCTTCCAAGTCCCAGATTGTAGGCAAAGCCGCCTTTGCGCCGATGCCCGTTTTTGACGCGGGTGCGAAAGCCGGCGTGAAAGGCTCCAGTGTGGACGGCTCCAGCTCCTTCGCCATTATGGCGACTTCACCGTATGCAGACCAGACCTGGAAGTTCCTGACCTATATTGCCAGCAACGATGTTCAGTCCAGGTACTCTGCCGAGATGCTGCCTGTCTGGCAAACGGATTTCCAGGGAGACAGCCTGGAAAAACTGAAGGCGGCTACGCCCACCAACCCGGTCACCGTTCCCGCTTTCCTGTCCCAGTTCCCATACGCCAATGAGCGGCCAACCGTGCCCTACTATAACGAAGGCTCTGCCGCGCTGCAGCTGGCTATCCAGGAAGCTTTGACCGGCGTCAAATCGCCCAAGCAGGCCCTGGACGATGCCGCTGCCAAGTGGGTCGAGCTGGCCAAGAAGTAAGCTGCATTTCCCCGATCAATGGGTGGGTTCGCTCCGTGGAGCCGCAATCCTCACGGGGTGAATCCACCCTGGAACGATCAAAGATGTCCGTCCTCTCCCGCTCGATTCCCAAACACCGCCTTTCTCTCCGCCAGCAGGACGCGCGGATCGCCTGGCTGTTAATCCTGCCAAGCCTGATCGTGATCCTGGGGGTGACTCTCTGGCCGATCCTCTCCACCTTCATTCTGAGCTTTTTTAACGCTCCCACCGGGATCAATCAGACCCGTACTTTTATCGGCCTGGACAATTACACCCAGCTGATCGCTGACCGCACGTTTTGGGAAACGATTGGGCGGACTTTCTATTTCACGGTCGTTTCCGTGAGCATCGAATTGGTCCTCGGGCTCGCAATCGCGCAGTTGATCCATTCCCACCCGTGGGGCTGGCAGTTCATCCGTTTCAGTCTGATCATTCCCTGGGCTGTGCCGACCATCGTCAACGGGGCCATGTGGCGCTGGATTTACAACGCCGACTTTGGGGCCCTGAACGGTCTGCTGATGCAGCTGGGCCTGATCAAGCACTACGTCCCCTGGCTCACGCTGCCTGAGGCAGCGATGAACCTGGTGATCCTGGCGGATGTGTGGCATACCATGCCGTTCGTCGCCTTGATCCTCCAATCTGCGCTGGCGACCCTTCCGGCGGAGCTTGACGAAGCCGCCGCGGTGGATGGGGCCAATGCTTTTCAGCGTTTCTGGCAGATCCGCCTGCCGCTGCTCCGTCCTGCCATTCTGGTCGCGCTCATCGTCCGCACGGTCGACGCTTTCCGGGTGTTCGATATCGCCTATATCATCACCGCCGGCGGCCCGGCCTTCAAGACCGTGACGATCACTTACCTGACTTATCTGAATACGTTCACCTTTGGGAAGCAGGGGACCGGGGCTGCTTTGTCCTTCCTGATCTCGATCTTTACCATCCTGATGGCCTTTATCTTTATCCGCTTCCTGTACCGGCCGGAGGAGACGCAATAATGCGCAGCCGCAAGCTCATCAATAAGATATTCCTCTTCCTGCTGACCCTGCCGGTCCTGTTTTTCATTTTCGCCCCGCTCTTATGGCTGTTCAGCGCCAGCCTGTCCACCCAGGTTGAGTTGTTCACCGTCCCCATCCACTGGATCCCGCAACACCCCACGCTGAACAACTACCTGGATATCATCTTTCCCTCCGGCGCGGCTGCCTCCGTGCCGCGCACTTTCGGGGTGGCAATCTTGAACTCGCTCAAGATCGCCTCGGCGGTGACGCTGATCTGCATCGGTCTGGGGAGCCTGGCAGCCTATGCCCTGGTGCGCATTCCCTTCAAGCTCAACCGGGTGATCCAGGTCGGCATCCTCGGGACGCGCATGATCCCCGAGGTTTCCCTGGTCATCCCGCTCTTTATCATCGCTTCAAGCCTGCAACTGGTCAATAAGCCCATCGTGTTGATCATTGCCTATATGACCTTTGCTCTCCCATACGCGATCTGGATGATGGCCGCGTTCTTCCAGACCGTCCCGGTGGAGCTGGAAGAAGCTGCCCGCCTGGATGGCTGCTCGCGGCTGGGTATCTTATGGCGCGTGGTGATGCCCATCTCGATCCCGGGCCTGGTCTCCACAGCGATGTTTATTTTCCTGCTGGCATGGGATGAATTCTTTTACGCCTTGATCTTCACCAGCACTCTGGCTGCTAAGACAGCTCCGGTGGCGATCGCTGAGTTTGTCGGCCGCTACGTGACCAACGTCAATGGGATGATGGCCGGCGGCATCCTCGCGGCGCTCCCCCCGGTGATTTTGGGGATCATCTTTCAACGCTACATTGTAAGCGGGATGACCGCCGGCGCGGTGAAGGGTTGAGCTACTTGGTTGGGGTCGACGTGCCTTTGACCGGCGTGTTGGTCACCGTGAAATAAAAATCTACGTCGCCAAAATTCTGCAATTGGGGATTGGTCAGCTTCCACCAGGTGGAATAATCGCCGGGAGCGGTCGGGGCGATGATCGAGACGGTGAGTGTGGTTGTCCCCCCGGCCGGAACGGCTTTGGCGAAATTGTACGAATCCTTTTCTGCTTTAACCCCTGAGAAATAGCGGAGCGTGTATTGTGTTGTCCAGCCAGTTGTTCCGGCATTTTTGACCGTCCAGACAATGGTCAGCGGTGTTCCCGGCCGAACCTGGATGCGGTCCGCCAGATTTTGCCCAATGTACTGGTACTTATCTGCAACGGATGAGGCGGCTCCCGGGGTTGTGATAACGATAGGCGTCGTCACGGCCTGTGGAGTTGTGGCTGCCAAAGTGCCCTGGGTTTCGGTCGGCAGAGTCCCCTCGGTGACTTGCATATCGGTTGGAGGTGGCTCCGTTGGGGCCGGGGTATCACTGGGGAAGGGCGTGTCGCTGGGCTGAACGATTGCGGGGGCTTCGGTGGGAGGGACTTCAGTGGGTGTGGCTGTTGTGCAGGCTGAGATGCCGACCAGGAGGATCACTATGAATAATCCTCTGGCAAGTACATTCAAGCGAGACATGATTTTCTCCATCGTGAAGTTATTTGCCCAATTATGTCCGTGACTTGGGCCGATCCTGGCTAATTGAACCCTCCCTCGAAAGAAATGTCAAGGGGAATATGCGGATGTGTTATGATTCAGGCACAACCGGACTGGAATCTATGATTTCGAAACTGTTTCGCCCGTTTACCAGGCCCATCGTCCTGTTGATTCTCATCAACGTTATCGTCGCGGGTTTTGTTTTCCAGGATTTTGGAGTGACCTGGGATGAACCCCTGTTCTACCGCTATGCCAGCGCGGTCAGTTCGGCGTATTCGATCCAGGACCGGATCGCAGGGCAGTTCGATTTACAAAAGTCCTACGGTCCGACCGACCACCGCTTCTACGGCCCCGCTTACCTGCTTCTCGCCGATCCGTTCGTTGCCCTCGGAAAGGTCATTTTGCCGGCCCGTGAGAGCGATATCTGGCACCTGGTTAATTTTCTCACATTTCTCATCGGTTCTATCCTCCTTTATTATTTACTCAAACGCTGGATAAGCTCCTGGGCTGCCTTTGCGGCCGTTCTCCTCTTTACCTCACAGCCGACCCTGTGGGGCTTCGCCTGGATCGACCCCAAAGACATGCCCTTCATGGTGTTCTTTCTCGCGGCGGTCCTCGCCGGTTTTTCTATGGTGGATCGCTTCCAGGCTAAACCGGCGGCCTTAGCGGCGGACCAGGCCGTTGAAGCAGAGAAAGCTCATAGAAAAATCAGGCTGTTGTTGGTCGGGTCCCTGGTGGTGCTGGGCATTACCTTGATTCTGAGGGTGCTGGCAGGTCCCCTCGAACAACTGCTAGCCCAATCTATCCACCAGGCGCACAACGCGGCGCCCGGAACGCTGGTCGCGCGGGTTTATGCCCTGATTGCCCGGAACGCGGCGACCATTCCCGAAGCCGCCTATGTTCAAAAAGGTCTGACGCTTTTCCGCTGGTTGCGGATCGGTCTGACCGGTATTTCGATCGTGCTCCTGGTGGTCGATGCTTTGATCGTTTTATGGCCGTATCCATTCGGGAAATGCATCCAATGGATCGCGTGGGTTTTTTCACCGCTTCCCACGACGCCGTCCTGGCGGGTGCGCGGGCAAAGCTTGCATGCGCTGCTGCTACTCGCCCTGGTAGGTGGAACCGCGCTCGGAATGGTAACCTCTATCCGTGTGTTGGGCCCACTGGCGGGAGCGCTGGTGGTGTTTTATTTTCTCCTCCAACCCGGCCAGCGCTCATGGTTGGGCGTGATCCTGTACGGAACGGTCGCCCTTTTGGTGACGTATCTGAGCTGGCCGTATTTATGGGACAGCCCTGTATCCCGGTTCTTCGCTGATTTCCAGCATATGGCCAACAACCCGGTGATCTTGCCTGTGCTCTACAACGGCCAGGTCTACATGTCCGATAAACTCCCGGCCAGCTTTCTTCCTGGCCAGATCGCGTTGACCCTGACCGAGCCCGTGTTGGTCCTGGCTGTTGGCGGGCTGGCGCTGGCGGTGGTTCAAATCTTTCGCCGCAGGCTGGACTGGCGGTCCATGCTCCAGGTTTTCCTGTGGTTTCTGGTGCCGATGCTGTACGTGGTTCTTCTTCACCCCCCGGTATATGATAGTTTCCGGCATTTTATGTTCGTCATCCCGCCTGTCTTTGTTTTCGTCGGGCTTTCTTTCCAATATCTCGAGCGCCTCATTCGCTCCCGGGTTGTTTTGAACCTTGCTTTGGCCGTCCTCGCCTTGCCGGGCTTGATTGGCCTGGTCAGCCTGCACCCCTATCAATATGCGTATTACAATTCGCTGGTGGGAGGGACGAATGGAGCCTTCCGCCGGTTCGAGACTGAGTTCTGGCTGACCTGCTATCGCCAGGCAATGACGGAATTCCAGGCTCGTTCGGCTCAGCCTGCCAACGTGTATGTGGTCAGGCAGCCCATGGCTGCCAAGGAGTATGCCTCTCCCAATGTGACCGTCGCCTCCTATGACGATTACGGTACCGATGCGGTCCGTTATCCGTCTGTGGATAAGTACTTGCTTCTCACCACACGCACCAATCTTGACCAGGTCATCCAGCCGGATGCGCCCGAGCTGGTCAGGGTTGAAAAGGGAAAAGCTGTGTTCTGTGTGATGCGTAAACTCAACTGATGGATGACAGGATGGTGGATCGATCGAAACCCTGGTTACGTTTTCAAATTTCCCGGCGCTGGTTCACCTTTGGCCTGGTACTGATTGCGATTTCCGGGCTGTTTGCCCTGTACCGGAGCACGCCATACGGTCTAGGGTTGACCAACGACTCGGCGTCCTACGTGAATGGGGCAGTGAACCTGCTTTCAGGTAACGGGTACACGCGGACCTCGGGTGGAGGAGAATTAAAGCCGCTGACCCATTTTCCCCCATTGATGTCTTTTAGCCTGGCCCTTTTGGGGCTTTTTTTCGGCAACACTGTGCCAGCCATGCTTTCCACCGGCCGGGGGCTGATCGTCTTCCTGTTTGGCCTGGATGCTTTCCTGGTTGGGCTACTCCTTATCCGCATCACCCGTTCGCCAGTATTTTCCTGGCTCGGGGCGCTGGTTTTTGCGTTTTCTGATATCCTCCTCGGGGTATATTCCTATTATCTCAGCGAGCCGCTGTTTATCACTTTGTTTCTGGCCGGGTTTTTGGCCCTGGCAATTTTCTTCGAGAAGCGCACCTGGCCGGGCCTGGTGGCCGCCGGCCTGGTTTGTGGGCTGGCGTATCTGGCGCGCTACGTCGGCTTGAGCCTGGTGGCCAGCATCCTCCTGGTTTTCTTTCTGCTCGATGTCCGCTGGGGTGGCGCAGCGGATTCCCCGCCGGGCCGCCCTCCTTCATCGCCGGGATTATTCACAGTCCCCATTCGCTCGTTTTTCCCGGAAGTGACCCTCTTTGGGGCAGGCGCGCTGCTGCCCGTGATCGTCTGGAGCCTGGTTTCGCTGGCATCCAGCGGGACCGTCGCCAACCGGCTGGTTGTCTGGCATCCCATCTCCCCGGCGGAACTGTTTGAGGCGCTCAAAAACCTGCTTGCTTGGCTGGCCCCCGACGATCTGCTCGCCGCCCAACCCTTCTGGGGGCGGCTGCTCAGTGCGCTCTCTCTGGCCGTCCTCCCTGTTCTGGCTGTTTTTTCGCTCTGGGTCCTCTTGCGTCAGGTTCGCGCCCGGAAAACCGGCTCCGCTATCTCCCCGGCCCTGTCCACCGCGTTCGCACTGGCCGTCCACGTCTGGGTGTACATTGTTTTTCTGATCCTATCGATCAGCCTGATCGATGCCAGCACGCCGCTGGATGCGCGCATCCTCTCGGTGGCCTTTATCCCCTTGATGATCCTCGTGATCAGCGCCATAGCCTGGCTCTGGGAGCGGTTGAAACAGGGAATCTCCTGGCGGAAGTCCGGTGCGCGAGCCGGGCTGGCGCTGCTTGCCCTGGCGCTGGCCGTGGTCAGCGTGAAGGACGGTCTGCGTGTAGTCAACCAGCTTGGCCATCAGGGCCAGGGATTTGCCTACCAGGGGATCGTCGAGTCATCCGTGATCCAATCGATCCAGAAAATGCCCCCGGTAATCATCTACACCAATAAGCCGGCGGTCGTTTACCTCCTGACCGGGAGACCCGCCTACGTGACCCCCACACCGGTCGACGCGGCGACAACCCAGGCTCGCACCGGTTTTGACGCCGATTTCAACACGCTGCGCGCGTCGCTGTTGAGCGGAAAGTCGGTCCTGGTCCTATTCGACCTGGCCCGCGCTAAGGATCCCAACGAGATCGCTTTCAATCTAAAAATGTCCGCCGGACTGGTCTGCATGACTGACTCGGGGTTTGCCCAGATTTATACTCTGGCCGGCAGTCAGCCGGATTTACAAAAATAATCATCAAGCGTGGAGTAACCGCATGTTGAGCGTCCTGATCCCTGCCTACAACGAAGAAGCTGTCATCGGTGTCACCCTCGATGAGCTTGCCAAATCCCTGACGGAGTTAAAGTATGAAGTCATCGTCGTGGATGATGGGAGCCAGGACCGGACGGCGGAAATCGTTGCCGCCATTGCGCGCCAGAAACTCAACGTCTTCCTGATCCACAACCCGGAAAATCTGGGAAAAGGCCGGACGCTGTTGCATGCTTTCGAGCATTCCCACGGAGACCTGATCGTATTTCTGGATGCCGATATGGAGATCCATCCTTCGGTCATCCATTCGCTGCTGGCCGGACTGGAAAAACAGAAAGTGGATGTGTTGGTCGGTTCGAAACACAGCCGCGAATCCAACCTGACGTACCCCCTCCACCGCAGGATCGCCAGCCGCGCGTACCGGGCACTGACCGGCTTCTTCCTTAACATCGATGTGTCCGATACCCAGACCGGGATCAAGCTCTTTCGCAGGGAAGTCCTGGATAAAACCTTTCCCAAGCTGACCATCGCCCGTTTTGCCTTCGACATCGAGCTGCTGGTGGCGATCCAGCGTCTGGGCTACCGGCTTGGCGAAGTCCCGGTGGACGTCGCTTTTCGCCGTGAGGGTTGGGGGCGGATCGATCTGCGCAACACGCTCCGCATGGGGCTAGACCTGGTTTTGATCTTCTACCGCACCAGCTTCTGGAAATGGCTGAACCCCAGCCTGCCGGTGCGCCTGTGGATGCTGCTCTTCGTGGCCGGATTGACCTTCCTGGATTTTGGGGTGGCGCATTTGCTGACCCAGGCCCAGGTGCGGTCGCCGGCGCTCGAGTGGATCGCGTATATGGTCACCCTGCGCTTCATGGATAAGACCCTGCGCGACTGGCTGTTCGTCCTGGGTGGGCTCGTGGCGATTTCCCTGGCGCTGCTGAAATTGAACAAGAGCATCCTCGCCGCCTTTGCCCGCGCGGAAGCCAGGACGCGCAAGGAGGGGGATGAAGAATTGCAGGTTTCAGAAACCGTATCCAATCCGGACCGGAAATGATGCCGCCCATCCTCGCCGCTGCTACCCAATCTGCGCCCGACCTGGGCATCCTGGCTGATTCCACGTTGTTCTCGAAACAATAAGCAAATTTACGCCCTTTCGACTTGCGCAAAAATCCATTTCCTCTAGAATTGTGATAAGAGAAAATCTGCTTTTATCCCATCAGTCGAGTCGGGGAAAGGTGGGCAGCGTTGAAATCTCATCACGGCTTCTTCGCACTGCTGCTTGTGGTTTGTATCCTTTCTGGCCTTTCCTCTCCGGCTTCCGCATTGAAAGTCGATTCGACGGAAATCTGGACCTCCCAACCGATTGGCGTCGCGTCCACGGATTCCGAGACTCCTCTCCAAATCGATTCAACCGGCAAGGCCCACGTTGCCTTTATCGGTTGGCCGCCAGGGTATGCCAGCAGCCAGCCGGCCGGTTTGAATTATGCGGTTCTCCAGAATGGCGAGTGGGTGTACGAGACGATTGAAATAGGCGGCGAGATTGGTCCCTCCTTCGATATGGCCCTGGACAAGGGTGGTTATCCGTATATTGTTTATTCGATCCGGACCAACGAAGGCCAGGTCGACGTGCGCTGCGCGTCGAAATCTAGTGGCAATCTGCTTCCGTGGAATACCGTGGCTTATAATGTTGGAAAAGCGGATCATATCAACGTGCGCATGGATTATTTGGGCAATCCTGCAGTCAGTTTTCTAGACCAAACGGGTACAGTCAAAATCTATAAGTACTCAAGCTTAAAAGGTTGGGGTCTGCCTAAGAATTTCTCTGGACCCCAAATTTCCCCTTCATTGGGAATCGATTCAAGTGACATTTTATCCCTGGCTTACCTCGAAGCGGATCGTGATTTGATCTATGCGATAGAAGGATCTCCATGGACAATCGATCCGGTCGAGGCGGCCGGAAAGGTCCCTGGGAACAGCGTAGTCTTGGCTTTTGATAAAAGCTATATTCCCCATATCGCCTACGAAGGCGCGCCTTCTGGCGGAAGTGGCTTTACTCTGCATCTTGCCTCAAAACATGATGGTACCTGGACCGACGATGAGATCGATCCTGTCAGCCGCATCGAGGGTGGGATTGCCCTGGTCCTGGATGAGCAGGATCGAGCCCACCTAACCTATAAGGATGTTACACAGAATAGCCTCTGGTATGCTGCGGAGATTGGCACCGGGGAATGGGACATCTCCAAAGTTGGCAGCTTTGCTGCCGGCGGCCATGCAGCCTCTCTTGCTCTGGATCTGCAGCAGAAACCGCATATCTTCACCTGGGACCGGTCCCAGGTCGATTCAACCCAGACGGTCAATTATCTCAGCCTCGCCACTCGGACTCCCACTCCGACTCCCACTCCCACTTCGATCTCTCCACCATCTTCTTCTCCTCAGATCTTCCTTCCCCTGGTCCTTCACTGACCCTCTCCCTCCTTGCGGCAGCGCAAAGAAACGCCGCCTGTTTTCGCACACACTGGGTTCAAGAATTTCGCGAAAGAAAGGATGACCAGGATGAGAACAACGGATGTGCTCAGATCCGAGCACCGTGTGATCGCTTCATTGGAGATCGCCGCTCGGACCCTGGAAGCCGGCGGGGAGGTGCGCCCCGGATTTTTCCTGGATTTGGAGGGATGCTTATTAAACACGAGCAAGGTCGCCGCTTTACTCGCGGGATGCGCGAGGCGGCTGAATGCTTCGAAGCTGGCGAGGAAGATGCTTGCGCAGCGGTGGAGGCGAAAGCCCTGGGGTATGCAGCCCTGCTCCTTTGTTTCTAGCTGACCGCTTCTGCCTGGGGGACCGCGGTGAAGGTCAGACCCTCCTTGCCGCGGTCGACCTGGATGGTGTCGCCCTGGTGGAAATCTCCGTTCAGGATTCGCATAGCCAGCGGGTCCAGCACCTCGCGCTGGATGACCCGTTTGAGCGGCCGGGCGCCGAAAACTGGATCGTAGCCCGTATCGGCCAGGTACTCGCGGGCTGCCTCAGTGACCTCCAGCTTATACCCACGCTCGGCCAGCAGGGTTGAGACGCGTTTGAGCTGGATATCCACGATCTTCGACAGGTCATCGCGGGACAATGAGTGGAAGACGACGATCTCATCGATGCGGTTGAGGAACTCCGGGCGGAAATAGGACTGGAGTACGTGCGTGATCTGGTCGCGGCTGACCATCTCGCCGGTGATCCACAGCTCGCTGCCCAGATTGCTGGTCATGATCACCACTGTATTGCGGAAGTCGACCGTTCGCCCCTGACCGTCGGTCAGGCGGCCATCGTCCAGCAACTGGAGGAGAACGTTGAAGACTTCCGCATGAGCCTTTTCGATCTCGTCGAACAGAACCACGCTATAGGGCCGCCGCCGGACCGCCTCGGTGAGCTGCCCCCCTTCTTCATAGCCCACATATCCGGGTGGCGCGCCGATCAGGCGGGAGACGGTGTGCTTTTCCTGGTATTCGCTCATGTCAATGCGGATCATTGCACGCTCGTCGTCGAAGAGGAATTCAGCCAGGGCGCGGGCCAGCTCGGTTTTTCCCACCCCCGTGGGTCCGAGGAAGATGAAGGAACCGATCGGGCGGTTGGGGTCCTGCAGGCCGGCTCGCGAGCGGCGGACGGCATTGGAGACGGCTCGCACGGCTTCTTCCTGCCCCACGACGCGCTCGCCAAGCCGTTCTTCCATGTGGAGGAGCTTTTGCATCTCGCTTTCCATCAGGCGCGAGACGGGGATTCCCGTCCAGCGCGAGACGATCTCGGCGATCTCTTCGGCGTCAACTTCTTCCTTAAGCAGGGGGTCGTCCCCCTGGATTTCTTTGAGCCGCTTCTCAGACTCCACCAGGCGGGTTTCCAGCTCGCGCAGCTCGCCGTAGCGCAGGCGAGCGGCTTTTTCCAGGTTGGCCTGGCGCTCGGCCTGCTCCATTTCTCGAGTGGTCTGTTCGATCTTTTCCTTGGTATCGCGGATGCCGGCAATGGCTTCCTTCTCGGTCTGCCAGCGGGCTTTGAGCTGATTGGCCTCTTCGCGCAGGTTGGCCAGATCTTTTTCGATCTTTTCGAGCCGTGCCAGCGAGGCTTTGTCTTTTTCTTTCTGCAGCGCTTCACGCTCGATCTCGAGCTGCATGATCTGACGGTCGACATTATCCAGAGCCTGCGGCTTGGAATCGATCTCAGTGCGCAGGCGAGCCGCGGCCTCATCGATCAGGTCGATTGCTTTATCCGGCAGGTGCCGGTCGGTAATATATCTGGCGGAGAGCGTCGCCGCGGCGATCACAGCCGGATCGGTGATGCGCACCCCGTGATGGACCTCATAGCGCTGTTTGAGACCGCGCAGGATACTGATGGTGTCCTCGACCGAAGGCTCTTCGACCATGACGGGCTGGAAGCGCCGTTCCAGAGCGGGATCTTTTTCGACGTGCTTGCGGTACTCGTCCAGAGTCGTCGCACCGATCAGGTGCAGCTCGCCGCGGGCCAGCATCGGCTTGAGCATGTTACCCGCATCCATCGCCCCTTCGGCAGCTCCGGCCCCGATCACCGTGTGCATCTCGTCGATAAAAAGAATGATTTCACCCTCCGCATCGGTGATCTCTTTGAGGACGGCTTTGAGCCGTTCCTCAAATTCTCCCCGGTATTTTGCCCCCGCAACCAGAGCACCCATATCTAACTGCATCAGGCGCTTATTCTTCAAACCCTCGGGGACGTCGCCGTTGACGATCCGCTGGGCCAGTCCCTCGACGATAGCGGTTTTGCCCACGCCTGGGTCGCCGACCAGGGCCGGGTTGTTCTTGGTCCGCCGGGAGAGAATTTGGACGACACGGCGAATCTCTTCGTCGCGGCCGATCACCGGGTCGAGCTTACCCTGCCGGGCGGCAGCGGTCAGGTCACGGCCGTACTTCTCAAGGGCCTGGTAGGTCTCTTCTGGGTTCTGTGAGGTCACCCGCTGGGTCCCGCGGATGCTGGACAGCGCCTTGAGAATGGCGTCCTTGGTCAAACCATACTTGCTCAGCCGTCGCCCTTCGGTACTGTCATCGGTTAAACCGAGCAAAATATGTTCGGTGGAGGTGTACTCGTCCTGCATCCCACGGGCGTAGCGCTCCGCCGCGTCCAGCACGTTAGTCGCCTGGCGCGATAGGCCAACCTGGGTGTTGGCGCCGTAAACTTTCGGACGGCTCTCCAGGTCGCGGCGGACATCCTCCCGCAGGGCATTGGGACTCCCTGCGACCTGGGTAACCACCGCTGGTACCACTCCTTCTTCCTGGTTCAGCAAGGCCTGCAGCAGATGGGCAGGCTCGATGTTTTGATGGCCCAGATCTGAGGCCAGGCTTTGTGCGGAAATAATCGCTTCTTGTGCTTTCTGCGTAAATTTATCAAGATTCATAATTGACTCCTTTGCAGGAAGGAATTCTTTGGGATTTCCCGTGATAGATCATCTCACGGAGATTCCTGAAGTTCTATTCATACACCATCTTAATACGATTTGGTTTGATGTACAATTGTGTTTTGTGGAGACTTTGAATACAAATTGTTTAGTGCGCTGGCTGGGTATTCTTCCTTATCAGGAAGCCTGGGACCTGCAGAACCAGATTGCGGCCGGCGTTGCGCAGGGCACGGAGTCGCCCACTCTACTGCTGCTCGAGCATCCTCATACATACACCTTCGGCCGGCGCGCCAATGCGCACAACCTGCTTTGGGGGCCAGAAGAGCTGGCTAAACGCGGCGTGGAGGTCCATTGGGTGGACCGCGGCGGCGATGTGACCTATCATGGTCCGGGACAGTTGGTGGGGTACCCGATCCTGCCGCTGGCGCCAGTCCGCGGCTGGCAGGGAGACCGACTCCCACAGGCCGATTACGTTGGCTACGTGCGCCGCCTTGAGGATGTCATTATCCAGGCGGTATCTACCTTCGGCTTGGCGACGGGCCAGGTCAAGGGATCAACCGGGGTCTGGATCCAGCCCGAGGTGTACCAGCGCTGCCTGCGTTGTGACCCGGCTTTACGCGTCAGCCCGGCAAAGCTGGCCTCCATCGGGGTAAAAGTGGATGTGCATGGGGTTTCCCGTCATGGGTTTGCCTTGAACGTCGATCCTGACCCTGAGTACTGGAGCGGAATCATCCCCTGCGGGTTAGAGCAGGTAGCCATGGTCAGCCTGGCAGATTTCCTGCAACCTGTGCCTGGAATGGAAACTATCGTGGAACGGGTCAGCGCAGCATTCGGGGACATTTTCGGTTACCAGATGAATTATGTTTGACATTTTCGGTCAAAATTTGTAAACTGGTATTACCAACCTTGAGGAGGAGAGTATGGCAGGTCCGAGCTATCAGCTTGTTATGCAGTCAGGACCCAACCAGGGGAAGGTTGCCCCTCTGGAAAAGAGTGAGATTTTTCTGGGGCGCGATCTCAGCAATGATGTGGTGATCAACGATGCCGAAATCTCCCGGCGGCACGCCCGGCTGGTGCTCCAGGCGGGAGGGTACGTCCTGGAAGACCTTGGCTCTACCAACGGGACCACGGTAAACGGCCAGCGTCTGATGGGACCTTACATCCTTCGCGCCGGGGATATGATCACTCTTGGAGAGCACGTCAACATGGTTTTTGAGGAGGTCGCCTTCGACCCGGACGCCACGGTCGCCGCGGCAGCTTTCCGCCCGCAGTCCCCTCAGACGGCGGCTGTTGCGCCGCCTCCCCCACCCCCTGTCGCGGCGAATCCTTCGCAAGCCTCTGCGTCTGCGTCGCCTCCGCAAAGCAGCGCCTACCAGCCGCCCCACCCGGCGCCGCCTCCGCCTGCTTATTCCGGGCAGGTGCCTTCTGGCCCATCTCAAGGGGTTGCAGAGCCCAAACGGCGATCCCCATTAACCGTCATCCTGATCGTCCTGGGGATCCTGCTGCTCATTGCCTGCGTTTGCGGTGGGGTGTTTTATTACATCGACGCAAACAATATGTGGTGCCGGTTTTTCCCCTTCATCCCTGGATGCCCATAAAATAGCAACGAGAACCGAAATTGAGAGCCGAGAACCGCCCTGAAGAATACCTCGGGACGGTTCTCTGTTCTCGTCTTCTTTACTTTTCCCAGATGGAGAGGTAAAAGTTTTTTGGCTCTGGGCCAAGGATCTGTAGGATGGGGGATATGGAAGAATAGGTAGTAATTTCCTGAGGCACCTGCTTGAGGGTCGCTTCGAGACGGTCATAGCGTGCGCTGCGCAGATCCGCGTCCGCGCCGACCAGCAGGCTTTCGAGGCCGATATTCTCCGGGTTTTCAGGATGGCGCAGGTAATCGGCGACGATTCCGCGTTTGCGCATCTGATCTGCGTTGGGTAACCAGACCTGGCGAAAATAGGCGGATGGGTCGAGCACTTCCTGGTAACGCCGCACGGTGTCGTAATACTGGATCGTGTCCTGGAGATCCTTCTTGTTATCTTCAGTGACCGGCAGGTATTTTAAGAACTGGATGAACCGGTTTTCGAGCTGGACCAGGGTAATCTGGAAGTGTTTTTGCAGGGCATTGTCGATCGGAGTGGACTGGGTTCCATCTTTGGTGGCATGGATGTCACGGTAAAAATCATTAAAACCTTTCCAACCATAAGTCTGGACCAGGTAGGTGACCAGCGCCGCACCTTCCAGATAACCGATCTCATGTTGGGAGCTGTAAAACGAGTCGATCAAAGGTTTGAGCGGCAGGTAGAGGCCCAGGTCGACCGCCGCAGCGGCGCGGGGCACGATCGGCTCGGGTTTAAAATGGCCCCCACTTTCGTACACAGCCAGCCCTTCCACAAAAAGGGCGGGGCGGAGATCGCCGCCCAATTTGGCATCCAGGACGTGGATGATCTCGTGATGAAGGACCTGCCGAAAGGTGCTGTCGGCGTAATTACGATCCAGGTAGGAAATATAGATTTGGTCGGTGGTGAACCCGCCGTTCCCGATCACGCGTGGAATGAGGTTGACTACCACCGGTTTCTTGGATAGAGAGGATGGAGCATTCGCTCTATTCGCCGGGGGCGCATTGAGATCGACCCCCATCTGAGCGGCGGCCTTATTCGCCTCTTCATCCGCGATCTGCTCCAGGATAGAGAGATCGCGCTCGGCTTGCGTACCGGTGATGTAATTAAGCTGGCAGCAATTGGTTTCAACGCTTGCCCAGTGCGCTCCTTGCTGCGCCGAAAGAAGCTGTTCGCCTGGGAGCAACTGGATATTTTCCTCCCAGGTGAAACTGGTTGGGTCCGTGGCGAAGGTGACCTGGTACCAACCCGGCTCCAGGGAGCCTGTATCCCAGGCCCAGGAAAGAGTCGCGTTAAGCCCGGGTGGGTTAAAGCTCGTCGTAAAATTTGCCGAGCCGATCCGGCGCTGGACGAGATCTTGCACTGGCACAGATGAGATAGGTCCCTCGACCCAGGCCTGGACTTCATGGACATTTTGCGGGGTGAGTTGGGAGCCGGCCGGGGAGGAAATCTCGAAACTGATGATATCGCCCACATACAGCGGCCCATCGGGATGAATGCGAACCTGGAACTCACCAGGATCTGGCGTATACAGATTGGCTGCGGATGGTGTGGATTGAAGCAGAACGGATCGCTGTGGAGCGGGCCAACCATTGCTTGCGACGCTCCAGAACATGGTGAATATAAGAACCAGCGTTCGACAAATATATCGCATCGGTAAATTATATTCGACGAACCTGATGTTGCACAAAGGCCCACATGTGGTTAAAATCGAATTGTATGAGCAACCTTTCCCCAGAAGCATCGCCACACTGGAGCTGGACAACCAAACTGGTCGTCGGCCTATCTTTTGCGGCGATCCTGATCGGCTTGATTTTGCGCTTCAGAACCCTGGTCGGGCCGATTTTGATCGCCTTTATTGTCACTTTTTTGATCCAACCGATTGCGTCCTACGTATATCGCCGTCTCCACATTTCCTGGCGGTTGGCGGTCACTTTAATTTATCTGATTCTCATCCTGGTTCTCCTGGGAATCCTTACAGCAAGCGGACTGGCGGTGATCGACCAGACTCAAAGCCTGATCAAGCTGGTTTCCAACGCGGTCGACGCCATGCCCCAGACCATCAACCAGCTCTCCACCCAGGTATACCGCCTCGGCCCATTTGTCCTGGATATGAGCCACCTGGACCTGAACAGCATCAGCAACCAGATCCTGAATTATGTCCAACCCTTGCTGGGAAAGATGGGAGACCTGGTCGCAACCATCGCTACGAGCGCGGCCACTTTTATCGGTTGGATCGCTTTTGTAATCCTGATCTCCTATTTTATGACCAGCGAGACGCGTGGCCTACCCACTGAGTTTAAGCCGAATATACCCGGATATTCGTATGACATTCACCGCATGACCAGAGCGTTGGGCAATATTTGGAACATCTTCCTTCGCGGACAATTGATCCTCTACCTCTTGAGTTCCGTGACGTATTTCATCATGCTTACGATCCTGGGGGTGCGTTACTCCTATGTCCTGGCCTTCCTGGGAGCTTTTGCCCGTTTTTTGCCTTACATCGGACCGGCCATCGTCTGGACGACCTTCGTTCTGGTGTCCTTTTTCCAGGGTTACACCTTGTTTGGAATGAACCCATTTGCGTACTCAGGTCTTGTATTGGGCCTGACCATGTTGGCCGATTCGGCTTTTGACAACATCATCTCACCCAACCTGATGGGCTCGAGATTAAAGGTCCATCCAGCTGCTGTGCTGGTCTCTGCTTTGATCCTCCTTAATTTGATTGGCCTGATTGGGGTGCTGCTGGCAGCCCCGGTGCTGGCAACGCTCAAACTGGTGGCAAGATATGCGCTGCGAAAAATGCTCGACCAGGATCCCTGGGAAGGGGTCGAAGATACTTCGCCGCCCCCCATCCAATCGTTTATTCCCGAATCGGTTCGCGCCCGGGTTCGTCTGTGGCGAGAAATGATTGTCAAACGACCCGGGTTCCAGCAAAGTAAGCGGAATTGATGCATTCCATCAGCATGCATCTTGTGAGATAATGAGTGCGGCAGAAGTAAGAAACCATCTTGCTCAAGGAGGATTTTCCGCATGACGAACTCAACAGATCCCAAGACCCAAACAATTGCTGAGACCGATAATTACCTGGCCTGGCGCGCGGAAGAAATGGATGGCGAAACAACCTACCATCTCGAGCTGAACAACGTCACGCTCCATTTCTTTCAGGAAGAATGGACTGAGTTCATTGATCTGGCCCGGATCTTAATCCGGGATGAGGATAAAACCAGGTAATTCAGTAATCTAGGGCAATCTTCAATTCTGCTATTTATCGTAAAAGAACCCCGAGCTTTTTCGGGGTTCTTTCATCCAATCAGGCTTTGGTTGGGTGGGGGTCGTCTCTTAACAGTCCGCTGAGCACGATGCTCACCACGCTGACGATCAGCGCGCCCAGGAAAGCGGGCCAGAATCCATCTACCCGGAAACCTACTCCAAAGGACGTGCCAATGAGTCCGGAGAGCCAGAACAGCAAGGTATTGATCAACAGCGTGCCCAGACCCAGTGTCAGGATGATCAATGGACAGGTCATAACAGTCAGCAACGGGCGGAATAGCGCGTTCACCAGGCCAAAAATCAGGGCCAGCCAGAGAAAAGAAAGCCAGTTTGTGCTTTGAGGGGTTATCCCGTGGCCATTCAACAGAGCGACCGCGGCGTACAGCGCCACCGCGTTGATCGCCCAGCGCAGGATAAACTTCGTCATGATTTCCTCCTTATTCGTGCGTGATTTCAAAAAGCTCAAATAAACCCACAATCTATCTACGTAATAAACGAGAAAAGGATGTAAGCAGCCTGCTCAGAAATAATGTTTGGAGATCAGGATAGGATTTGCGACCGGAACGGGATTTCCATCCACACCAGGGTCTGGTGATCTTCGAAGCCGACTTCCTCCAGGGCTTCCACACCTTGGTCCGCAGGATAGTTCAAAGCGATAGGCCGGCGGCTATTCAGATCGCGGCAGGCGCGGGGGAGCAGGGTGCGGATGGCCTGATCCTCAAATTCAGGACGGGTTGCCAGCCAGAGATGATCGGCATAGGTATGAGAAGGCTGCCAGGTAAGCACCCCGACCAGCTTCCCCTGCGAGCGAGCAGCCCAATGGCGGATGGTTTCGTTGCTGAGGAAAAGGAAAAGGTCGTTGAAAAATCCGGGCTTCAGCCTGGAAAGCTGAAGAGGCAGATTCCAGGTAATCTGCGGTGGGTACAGCTCGGAGAGCCAGCGCTCCTGGAGAGACCAGTCTCCATGAAAACGAGGGGTAACGATTGCCTCAGGCAAGATTGGATTCTGAAACCCGGGCCGGGGAGTGAACTGCCAGGTGGAGCGCCGGGCGCGCTCGACGAACCCGAGCCGCCGGTAAATATTATAAGCGCTCAGGTTGTCCGCACGGACCTGCAGCCAGGCAGCCCAGGCGCCTCGCTTATGCGCGTGATCGATACCCCTCTGGGTTAACGCGGTGCCGATCCCGTTCTTACGGTATTCCGGGTACACGGCCACGTTGGCAATCAGGTAGACTCGTTTTCCCTGCCTGGTCAGCGGGATCAGGCTCAGGTTTCCCACCACATGACCGTGATCCTCCCAGACGAAGCCCGACATCGGCGTTCCGGTTTTTTCGGCCAATCCCGAAGCCCAGCGTAGGAAACTGGCGTCGCGTGCCATGCGCCTCATCTGGCGCAGGTATTCTTGCCCATCCGGGTCCATCGTGGCAGAGAAACATTGCTCAATGAGGTCGGCCACTTCCATCAGGTCGCGGGTCACGTCCAGAGGGCGCAGGTGAGCATCCTGAGTGACCGTCGCTTGATTGTCCAACACTAGCATATCTGTATTGTACTCGCTTTGGTACAATGCTTGCAATCTGGTTTGTAAGAGTTACAAGTTACAATCAATTTTGGAGTTAACGGATAGTTTCATATGGAATTCTTATACGATACAAGCACTTTGCAAATAGAGTGGATGATATAATCTCATTGCAAGCAATACATGTGAGATAAGGAAAAAACCTATTATGATGAGATTTGACCGATTTACTGAACGCGCGCAGGAAGCTGCTCAACGCGCTGCTGAAATCATCCAACGGTACGGTCATAATCAGATTGATACCGAACATATCCTCCTGGCTCTCATCGAACAACCGCAAGGAGTCATCCCCCAGATTCTGGAATACCTCAAGGTCGATTCGGCTGCCTTAACCGAGCGCCTGGATTATATTTTACGTACAAGTCCGAAAGCCAATATTTTTGGTGGAGGAGCAGGTCAGATTTTTATTACCCCGCGTGTAAAACGGATCATCGACCTCGCCAACGAAGAAGCGAACAAGCTGAAAGATGAATATATCTCAACCGAGCACCTCTTCCTGGCTATCCTGAGTGAAAGAAATACACCTGCCGCCCGGTTACTGGAAGGAGCCGGGGTAACCCGCGAGCGTGTTTATGAAGCCATTCAGGTTCTGCGAGGCGGCCAGCGGGTCACAGATCCCCAGGCCGAGACCCGCTACCGGACCCTGGAGAAGTATTCGACCGATCTGACCCAGAAAGCCCGCGAGGGCAAGCTCGATCCGGTGATCGGCCGGGATAACGAAATCCGCCGGGTGATGCAAATCCTTTCCCGGCGAACCAAGAACAACCCGGTTCTGATCGGTGAAGCTGGCGTGGGCAAGACTGCCATCGTCGAAGGGTTGGCTCAAAAGATTGCGAACAATGATGTCCCCGAGATCTTAATCGGTAAGCGCGTCGTTTCCCTGGACCTGGGCGGCATGATCGCCGGTTCCCGCTTCCGGGGTGAGTTCGAGGAGCGCCTCAAGGCTGCCATCGAAGAGATCCAGCGTTCGGAAGGGGAAATCATCCTCTTCATCGATGAGCTCCATACCGTCGTTGGAGCAGGCGCGGCGCAGGGCGCCATGGATGCTTCCAATATGTTGAAGCCGGCCCTGGCCCGCGGTGAGCTGCAGTGTATTGGCGCGACGACCCTCGACGAATACCACAAGCATATCGAAAAGGACGCCGCTCTCGAGCGCCGCTTTGCGCCTGTGTATGTCGATGAGCCTAACGTCGACGATACCATCTCGATGCTGCGCGGTCTACGCGATCGCTATGAGGCCCATCACAAAGTCCACTTCTCCGACGAGGCTCTGGTCGCGGCTGCTCGCCTGTCGAGCCGCTACGTGACCGACCGGCGCCTGCCCGATAAGGCCATCGACCTGGTCGATGAAGCCGCCGCAAAGCTGCGCGTCGCCCTTTACTCCTTGCCGCCCGAGCTGAAAGAGGCCAAGACTGAAATCGACCGCCTGGCGGCCGAAGAGGAACAGGCCGGTCTCGAACGAGACTACGAACGGGCCGCGAAAAAGAAGGCCGAGCGCTTACGGCTCGAAACCGAATTTAATGAGAAGCGCGACCAGTGGGAAGCCGAGCACAAGCTGTCCGAAGTGGTAGATGTCAATGATATCGCCGAAGTCATTGCCCAATGGACCGGCATCCCGGTCAGCCAGATGATGGAGACTGAATCGCAAAAGCTGCTCCATATGGAAGAGCGCCTGCACGAGCGTATCATCGGGCAGGAAGAGGCTATTCACGCGATCTCGGATGCGATTCGCCGCGCTCGCTCGGGTATGAAAGACCCTCGGCGACCGATCGGTTCCTTCATCTTCATCGGTCCCTCCGGTGTAGGGAAGACCGAACTGGCCCGTGCTCTGGCGGAGTTCATGTTCGGCGACGAGGAATCACTCGTGCGCATCGACATGAGCGAATACCGCGAGCAGCACACCGCCTCTCGTCTGTTTGGAGCGCCTCCGGGCTACGTGGGTTATGAGGAAGGTGGGCAGCTCACAGAAGCCGTCCGCCGCCGCCCATATCGGGTGATCCTCTTCGACGAGATCGAAAAGGCCCATCCCGAGGTGTGGAACGCGTTGTTGCAGATCCTGGATGATGGCCGCCTGACCGATGGTCAGGGCCGTACCGTGGATTTCCGCAACACCGTCCTGATCATGACCAGTAATCTGGGGACTGAGTTCGTCCGCCGGGGCGGGACCCTGGGCTTCTTGCAGAATTCCAACGATGACGAAGAACGCCAGGCGCAGGACAAGATCCAGAAGGCGCTTAAAGGTACTTTCCGGCCCGAGTTCCTCAACCGGATCGACGAGATCATCATGTTCTCGCCGCTCACCAGCGAGCAGATGGTTTCCATCGTTGATCTCCAGATGAAGGAGATCCAGGGACGCCTTGCCGAGCATGGCCTGAAAGTGTTCCTGACCGACGATGCGCGCAACTGGCTCGCCCAGGCAGGGTTCGACTCCAACTTCGGAGCCCGCCCACTACGCCGCGCGCTGCAGAAGCACGTGGAAAGCCCGCTGTCAATCAAGCTCCTGGCAGGTCAGTTCACGCCTGGGGATACGGTTTGGGTGGACGTCGACAACGAAAAGAATGGCCTGGTCTTCAAAGCGGACCAGCCGATTGCCGTGGACCATCTCAAACCATCCGAGACGACCGTCGAATAACTGGATGTTGATCTGAGCTAAAATTCCCTGGACTTTGGCTCTTTGAGCGAAAGTCGAGCAGGAAAATCGAGGCGGGAACTGCTTTGCGAAAGGCAGTTCCCGCCTTAGATTCGGGCCGCACC
>Ga0335070_10001793_pt1 | contig 24922 bp, 21 predicted proteins | sample Lox_Sample_13_FD_206722 | JGI IMG/M metagenome (GOLD analysis project Ga0335070, IMG submission 206722) | Soil microbial communities from Loxahatchee National Wildlife Refuge, Florida, United States - Lox_Sample_1.3 | ecosystem: Environmental > Terrestrial > Soil > Wetlands | place: USA...
TTGCAGTCGCAGGCAAAGCCTCTCACGTGCGTAGCAGGGGCAGGACTTTTGCTGCTTGCCTCTATCGCGTTCGCCACCGCCCAAGACCAACCCGCCGCGGCGCCCGCGGCTTCCTCACAGGCGGCGCCTCAGGCAGTAGAGAATCCTTCTCCGGCAAATGCTACGCCGGCGCCTCAGGGACAGCCCGCCGGTGCCGCCCCGTTGCGCGTCATGGTGGGGAAATCTCTGCTCATCAACACCACCGAGCGTTTGCGGCGGGTATCGGTCACCGATCCATTGATTGCCGACGCGATTGTGGTGACACCCACCCAAATTCTTGTGCATGGACGCGCCCCCGGCGAAGTTTCTCTGCTGATCTGGGATGAACTGGAGCGTTCCCGGAGCTTCGATCTGCGCGTAGATGTGGATGTCAGCGCCGCCGCTGAAGAGGAGAAGAAGGTATTCCCCGACGAACAGATCACAGTTACCCCTTCGCGCTCGGCGATTGTTCTATCGGGTCACGTCTCGACCGAAGACGTGGCCAAGCGCGCTGGGATGATCGCCGAGGCTTACACTCGAAACGTCGTAAACGTGCTGACCTTCGGGCCCGTAGGAGCTCAAGAGGTACTGCTCGAGGTAAAGTTCGCGGAAGTAGACCGTACCGCTGTGACTCAGCTGGGTGCCAACTTCTTCTCGCTGGGCGCCGCGAATACCCTGGGTACGGTTCAAACCGGGCAGTTCGGCGGCGTCACAGTCTCGAATCCCGCTGGGACGACTCCGACCGTCAATGTGGGAAACCCACTGAATGTCACAGTTTTCCGCCCCGACATCAATCTCGGAGCCACGATCCAGGCGCTGCAACAGAGGAACTTACTGCAGATTCTCGCTGAGCCGAATCTCATCGCCGTGAACGGCAAGGAAGCGAGTTTCTTGGCTGGCGGCGAATTTCCCTTTCCTGTGGTCCAGCCAGGAAACGGCGTGAATGCGGTAACCGTGCAGTTCAAGGAGTTCGGCGTGCGGCTGAAGTTCACGCCCGTCATTATGCCCAACGGGAACATTCACCTGCGGGTCACTCCTGAGGTCAGTACGTTGGATTTCGCCAACGGCCTCACCATATCCGGCTTCAACATTCCGGCCCTAAGTACGCGCCGTGCCGAGACAGAGTTCGAGCTCCTAGATGGGCAAAGTTTCGTGATTGCGGGATTACTGGACAATCGCCTGACCACCATTTACAACAAGATTCCAGGGATCGGCGACATACCAATCTTGGGGTATCTCTTCCGCAGCCGGAGCGTTAACAAGACTAACGCGGAGCTGATGGTGCTCTGCACCGCTCGCCGTGTGTACCCCAACGCACAGGGGGCGGTAGGTCCGAGTTATCCGAAGCCCTTCCTGGACAAGGACAAGTTCGACGGCGCGAAGCCGTCAGGAAGTGGGAAGTAGCGTAAAAGGCAGCGCCTTCGTCTGCCCGCCGGAATCGTGCCCCGGGGGGTGCGCCATGAGCTGGGGGAGTTATGCCTGAATTATCAGTTGTGATCGTCGCGAGCGATAGCGAACAGCGTGCCGTGCTGCAGGTGTTGGTGGATGGAACCAGCGTGGCGCGGGTAGTGCATACGTGCGGCAGTTTCCCGGTCGCTAGTTCGGACCCGGTTGTGCGGCGCATTCAAAGCGCGCAGCCCGACGTTACGCTTGTGGACATTCCGGCCGATAATCCCGCCCTCGCGCTCCGGACTCTGGAGTTGCTGCGCCAGGAGATTCCCGATTCTGCGCTGTTTGCCGTGGGCAGCCTGTCTCAGCCTCAGGTCATTGTGAGTGCGATGCGCTCGGGAGCTCGTGAGTTCATCGAACGCCCTACTACCACCACCGATCTTCTGGAAGCATTTGTCCGCATCAGTGCCGCACAACGTAAAGTGCAGCACGACGAAGTCCGTGGCAAAGTCTTCGCTGTCGTGAACGCTAAAGGCGGCAGCGGTGCGACAACCGTCGCTGTGAACCTCGCTCTCGCGCTGCAATCCGCTCACTCAGGCGTGGCTCTCGTGGATCTTGCCCCCCTGGGCCATACCACGCTGCATTTGAATCTGAAACCGCTGTTTACGGTGAGTGACGCGATTCGCAACCTGCACCGGCTGGACAGTTCGCTTCTGGAAAGCTTCATGACACGACACAGCAATGGGCTGCATGTGTTGGCCGGACCCAGCACTCCTGCTCCAGTCGAACCTTCGACAGCCGAGTTTGCCCGCCTGTTCGATATGTTGGTGGGCCACTACCGCTATGTTGTCGTGGACGCCTCCAGTCGCATGGATGGAACCACTCGCCTGGTTTCCAACCTGTCGGAAATGGTGTTGATGGTCGCGCACGCGGATGTGGCTTCGTTGTGGAGCGCGGCGCGGATTCATCAGTTTCTTGGCGAGACGGGCGGGCGGGACCGCGTGCGCCTGGTGCTCAACCGCTTCCGGAAAATACCTGGTTTCAGCGAAGCAGATGCAGAGGCGGCCGCTGGTTTGAAGTTGCTCTGGAAGATTCCGAATCAGTATTTTGCGGTTTCGACGGCGATTGATCGCGGCATCCCGCTGCTGCACCAGACCCATACAGAGATTGCGCGCTCCTTCATTGATCTGGCTGCCCACCTCACCCAGAACGATGTCGAGGTGAAACGCGCGGCGTGGTCGTTGTTTAAGACTGTTTAGGTTGAACTATGGCGAATTTGCAGTCATTCGAACGAGCTGAGTACCAGCAGGTAAAGGCGGATCTCCATCGCAAAATCCTGGACCGCCTGGACCTTGAAAAGCTGGGCCGCACCCCCAATGATGCCGCGCGCGATGAAGTACTGCTGCTCATCCGCAACACCATCAACAGCGAAGCGGTTCCTCTCAGCTTCGCCGAACGCGAGCGTCTGGCCCGGGAAATTCTGGACGAAATTTTCGGTTTGGGCCCGCTGGAGCCGCTTCTTAAAGATCCCAGCATCTCCGACATCCTAGTCAACCGCTTTGACCGGGTGTATGTGGAACGAGCAGGCAAATTGGAGCCCACGAGTTTCAGCTTCAAGGACAACCAGCATCTGATGCAGATCATCGATCGCATCGTTTCGCGCGTGGGCCGCCGCGTGGACGAATCCTCGCCCATGGTGGACGCTCGTCTCGCCGACGGTTCCCGTGTCAACGCGATCATTCCTCCTTTGGCGATTGACGGACCGTGCCTGTCCATTCGCCGTTTTGGAAGGGACCCCGTTACCGCGCGCAACATGATCGAAAATAAGACCCTTACCGAGCCGATGCTGGAGTTGCTCTCCAGCATGGTCAAGGGCAGGCTGAACCTGCTGATTTCCGGCGGCACCGGCGCCGGCAAGACGACTCTTCTGAATGTGCTTTCGGGCTACATTCCGAACTCCGAGCGCATCGTTACTATTGAGGACGCCGCCGAACTGCAATTGAAACAGGAGCACGTGGTACGCCTGGAAACGCGGCCTCCGAACATTGAAGGGAAGGGCGCCGTGCGCCAACGGCAGTTGGTAATCAACAGCCTCCGTATGCGGCCTGACCGTATCGTGGTCGGCGAGGTGCGCGGCGAAGAAGCCTTCGACATGCTTCAGGCCATGAACACGGGCCACGAAGGTTCGTTGACCACCGTGCACGCAAACTCGCAGCGCGATGCCCTGGCCCGCGTGGAAAGCATGTTCTCGATGGCGAATCTGAACATTCCCGAACGCGCCATCCGGCACCAGATCGCTTCGGCCATTCACGCGGTTGCGCAGATCGCGCGCCTTTCCGACGGCTCCCGTAAGGTCATCGCGGTTTCCGAGGTCACCGGAGTTGAAGGTGAGGTGATCTGTATGCAGGACATCTTCGTCTTCGAGCGTCACGGAATTGACGAGAACGGCAAGGTGCGCGGTTCATTTCGCGCCACGGGGATCCGGCCGAAGTTCGCCGACCGCCTGGCCACGGCCGGGTGCCGTCTTCGCCCCGCGCTTTTTGATTCGCGTATGGACGTTTAGGAAATCCGAGAGCGGATATTTCTATGGAGATTGTGATCGTCATCGGCGTGTTCGTGGTGGTTTCGCTGGCGGTTTTTGGCGTCGCCACATTGATCGACCGGCGGAGCTCCCGGGCCCGTCTCCTGCGGGAAAGGTTGGCCAGCGTCCAGAAAGCCGCCGAGCGCGCGCCCAGCGAGGAACTGGCCCTGCTGCGCGACGAGATGTTGAGCGAGATTCCAGCCCTGGATACCTTGCTGCGCCGCTCGGTCCGGATCAGCAACATGCAGGAATGGCTCTCGCAAGCCGGCTTGCGCATCCGCGCCGGGAACATTCTTTTGCTCTGCCTGATCAGCGCCGGCGTGATGGGGGTTCTGGTCACGATGGTGAGCCAGTCGGCGATCTTCGGGATGGCGGGTGTCGCCATCGGAGCGCTGATGCCCTATTCCTACGCTTCGTACCGGCGCTCCAAACGTTTCCAGAAATTTGAAGAGCTTTTCCCCGAAGCGATTGACACCCTGGCACGCGCCGTCAGAGCCGGGCACGCGTTCACCACTGCGTTGGAAATGATTTCCAACGAGATTGCTGACCCAGTGGCCTCCGAGTTCCGCAAGCTGTTTGAGGAACAGAAGTTCGGTCTTCCCGTGAGAGACGCGCTCATGAACTTGACCGAGCGCGTTCCTCTGGTCGATGTGAAATTCTTTGTGACGGCCGTCATGCTGCAGCGCGAAACCGGCGGCAACCTGGCTGAGATTTTGGACAACCTCTCTTACGTGATCCGTGAGCGGTTCAAGATCATGCGACAGGTGCGCGTGTACACGGCGCAGGGACGCCTCACCATGATGCTGCTGATGGGCCTACCCCCCGTGATCGTGGTGTCCATGCTCATGCTCAACCCGGGCTTCATCCGGCCCTTGTTCACCGATCCTTTGGGCCACACCTTGATTGTGGCGGGAATCAGCTTGCAGACATTTGGCTACTTCGTGATTCGAAAGATTATTCAGATTCAGGTTTGAAGGCGTCATGGAACTGGCACTGGCCATTGTGTTGTTTCTCACCCTCGCGCTGGCGATTTTCGCCTTCGGCGCGGCCGCCTACGCCCCGTCTTCCGTGATCGGTTCGCGGCTGCGGCAACTTGGGTGGCAAAAGCCGCAGGCGGAAGAGAAACCTGCATTAAAAGAACGGTTGGAGCAGGCTCTTGACCCCCTCAGCAAGGCCCTGCCCCTGTCGCCCAGTGAAGTGTCGCGCACTCGCGCGTGGTTGATTCAGGCTGGCTATCGGGAACCGCGGCACCTGACTATCTACATGGGCAGCCGGGTGTTCAGCACCCTGATTGCCGTGGGGGCGGTTATTGCAGCCACCGGATTGAACGCTCCCCTGATGATGATCGGGGTGGGAGCTTTCGGGTTTTTCTTGCCGCGCTTTCTTCTGAAGCGTGCAATCGCCGATCGCCAGCAGCGCATCCGGTTGGGCTTGCCGGATGCTCTTGACCTGACCGTAATCTGCGTCGAAGCAGGTCTGGCGCTGGACCAGGCGCTCATGAGGGTTGGTGAGGATTTGCACCATGCTCACGCCGACCTAAGCAATGAGTTCCACATGGTTAATTTGGAGATGCGCGCCGGCAAGCCCCGAGCCGAGGCCTTGCGCAACCTTGTGGAACGCACCGGGGTAGACGACATTCGCGCTTTGGTCGGCACGTTGGTTCAGACCGATCGCTTTGGTACGAGCATTGCGCAAGCGCTTCGTGTACATTCAGATTCTCTGCGCACCGAACGACGGCAGAGAGCGGAAGAACAGGCAGCAAAAACCACCATCAAGATGGTCATCCCCCTGGTCTTGTTTGTTCTGCCTTCCATCATCTTCGTGACGCTGGGACCAGCCATTATTCAGCTGGTTCGTACCTTGATGCCGGAGTCAGGACGATGAGACAACGCATCGCTCACGCTTCAATTCAGAGGTGGTAACGTGGCGTCGGGGCCCATGGGGTATGCATTTAATCGCACGCGCCACGCCTATCTGGCCACGCATTTGCGGTTCGCGGATACCCATTGGTCGCGTTTCCGGGGGCTCATGTGGTCGGATGCCTCGGCGTTTGGTTCGGGACACGGTTTGTGGATTGTTCCCTCCCGTGGTGTGCATACCTTCGCCATGCGATTCCCCATCGACGTCGCATACCTCGATCGAGACAAAGTCGTAGTTCATATGGAACAAGCACTAAAACCATGGCGGCTCGCCCCCATCCGGATGGGTGCATTTTCGGTGCTCGAACTGCCGGCGGACACACTCAACCAGAGTGGGACAAATGTCGGCGATACTATCGAGATCGCCTTAGGATCTGCGAGGGAGGCTAACCCAGCGTGAACGACGCGCCCAAATTGCTGGTGGAGTGGTCGTCTCCATGGCAGGAATTCATGACCTCGATTCGGCCCGCGATGCAGAAATCGCCTGCGCACCTGGCCGGGGAGGCGCGTTACGGGTTGTTTCCCTATCGCGGCATGATGCTGTCCTGGGTGCTCGAAGCAGCGCTTCTCGTGGCAGTTATCGTGATTCCGGCCAAGCTCGCGACACTTCGGCCTTCGCCTCCTCCGGCGCTCCCGAAGTACGAGGTCATCTATTTTTCCGGCGACGAACTTCCGCGAGTCGAGGATGCGGGTGGTGCCCAGAGCGGCCGCTCAGGACGCGCGGGAGGGAGAGAAGCGCACCACCGCACTCAAACCATCCGCGTCGCGCGGGGTTCCTCGCTCCGCGAACAGGTCGTGGACGCACCGAATCTGAAGTTGCCGGTATCAGACTCGGCAGTGGCCAACCTTCTGGCTTACAAGCCGGTCCCTGGACCTCCGCCGGCCGAGGGACTGCAAGCATTGCGACAATCGTCCGCGTCCTTGCAGACAGCGGTAGTACCTCCGGCGCCTGAAGTGGAGCGTGACAAAATGCAGGCAACGCCAACTCTGCTAGCGGGCGTCATTGCGCCACCACCAAGCGCACCCCAGCGGGACCTGCCCGCCATCCACCTGCCGGGAATGCAGGCGCAAGTAGTACCCCCGCCCGTGTCTGCCCCAGAACGGATCACCAGCTTGAATCCCCGGCTGACGTTGCCATCCCAAGGCGTGGTGGCACCTCCGCCGCAGGTCACTCGCGATTTTGCCGCGCAAGGGCCGGGGTTGGGCGCTGGAGAAATGCAGCGCCAGGTTGTCGCCCCTCCCGTGCAGCTGGGAAACGCTTCTCTCGAACGCCATACCGTGGTCGGATTGGGTGGCACGAGCAGCGTCGTTCCTCCTCCCGTGCAGTTGGGGAGTGGCGTAATCGGATCGCAAGCACGGACGGGCTTGACGCCCGGCGGCACTTCTGTAGTGGCTCCACCACCCTCGGCCAGCGAAACAGGATCATTGGGCGGCCGAGGGCGTGGGAATCGCGGCATGGGAATGGGTGGTCCGATGGATATCGGCTCGGTCGCAGCCCCACCCACAAATGGGGGATCCGGCAACGGCACAGGAATAGTGGTCTCCAGTCAGCCCGGATCAAAGGTAGGTGTGCCCGGCTCCGGTGGCACCGGTTCGCTGGCCATGTCCCCAACGGGAGGAGCAACGGCTGGATTTGGAGGCTCGGGCGGGGGCAGTGGCATTGGACGAGGAACCGGTCCCGGCAGCGGGTTTTCGGGAGAAGGCCCTGGCGCCGGTCGGGTTGGTTCTGGCCTTGGCTCCGACCCGAATGCGCGCGGCGGAATCTCTCCTTACCCTGGACCCGGCGGTGCAGGCAGCGGAACCAGCGGCACGCCAGCTGTGCCCGGCGTGTCGGTACGCGGCGGCGGCAACGTAGTCACCTTGCCGAGTTTTGCCTCCGGGGCGAATCAAGCGGTTGATCCCGCGCACGCTAACGCCCGTTCTGGCAAGAGCGGGCCGGGAATCACCGTGGTGGCCACATCGCGCTCCGGTGGCGCCTTCAACTTCTACGGCGTGCTGAAAGGCGACCGCGTCTACACGATCTATCTGGAGACTCCGGTGGGCACGGTGGTCATGCAGTTCGCGGACCCGACTTCGACCCAGCATCCTTACGCCGAGGATCTCGTTGCACCTGAGCCGCTGCGCGCCGATCTACCTCCGGGGCTGCCACATGCGCGCCTGGTGATTGCCTGCGTACTCGATCGTTCGGGGCTGGTGAAGAACCCGCACGTGCTCGAGACGGCACCAGCAGTGATGACCGCCAAAGTCCTTGCCGCTCTCAGCAACTGGAAATTCCGTCCGGTTCTGCGCGGTACTCAGCCAATCGAGGTCAACGCCATCCTCGGATTCAACATCGATACCAACGACCGGTACTAGACCCCACTTTCCATCCTGTGATTGCTAGTTGTCCGGCGCCGTATATTCGAAGAGCGCTGCGGTGCGATCCTCATGAACCATGCGCCACTGTGGTGTTTCCCTCAGAATGTTTGCCAAGGCTGAATCATCTGGCACGAGCACCCAACGCACCTTGGTTTCCGCCAGGGCGCTTTGCCAATCGGGCGCGATCTGGATGACCTTCAAGTAATTCTTGAGGAATTGGTCGCCGTAGAAATCGTGCCGGTCGTCCACATAAACGCGGGTCCCCGGATACAAACGGTAGATCAGGTATCCGCCCCAGGGGTCCAGGCTGAAGATCGGTTCTGCGATTTTATGTTGTGCAATGACCTCCGCCGCCTCAACCGGAAATTTGCCAGCATCGAAATGGGAGTTCATCGCTAGCAGAGGACCCAGTTTCCCCTGACGAAAACATGTAACCGCAATGAGAACGGCAACAACCATTGGCCACAAGTGCCCTCGCAGGCCAGAATTCATGGCTTGCATGCGTTCGAAAAACGATGAGCATCGCAAAACAAGGTTCCGGGTAGCAGAGGGTACCGCCGGATCGCGGCTCGTTCGGACCACGGCGCGCGACAAAATCGGCGCCATGATCAGAGTCAACAGCAACGAAGAAACCGGCAGACTTCGTGACGCATACAGCCCGCTGTAAGCGGCAAAGATTACAACCAGCAATTGCGACATTCGCAATTCTTCAGGTCGGGCGAACAGCGCCAGGATCGTGAGGAGCAATAGCACAACGAAACACTGTTGCGCGATGCCATGAAAATTCGGCGAAAGGAATTCGTCGATGTGATTCATCAGCCAGCGATCGGAGAGATATGCGTACACGTGCGCATGGAGTTTGTAGCCGTATGGATTCACAAGGCTGACCACGGCGGACAGTCCAGTTACAAGGCTAAGGGATTTCAGCCTTGCCGTGATCGCGCCGCGTGCATCGCGATGCCGCAGGTAGTTTAAGAAGCCTTCCGCGAGATAGACTCCAAGCAACACAAACCCAACCACGAAGCCACCATGGACGTTGACCCAGAGCAGCATGAGCAGAGGAAGAAAGAAGAGATGGCGGGTCGTGTTCGCCGTCTCTGAAGAATCCAGCACCTGGAACCACAACACCGTAAAGAGCCAGCTCATGACGTGAGGCCGAGCCTGCAAGTGAACCGCGGAAGCACCAAGCGCCAATGCCAGGAAGAGCCCTGTAACCGGTAGGTTTCCACCGCGCAAGAGGGTCCAGCGGAACACCAACGCGAAGGTCAACCCGACCACAAGCGCGGTGAAACCTACCACTCCATTCAGCCCAGTCCGGCTGTGAATCACTGCGATAACCGAGTCGTACAGCCATTCCCACGCGAACCACGACTGGCTGTGTACGTTTGCTCCCGAAAATGGATCGGTGTGGGGAACCGCGTGGTTCTTGAGAATCAGCTCACCGTTTCGGATATGCCAGCCTATGCTGGCGTCGCTTAGCAAGCGAGGGGCGAGAGCCCCATACGTCATGGCGGCTAACAACAAAGCGAAAATCAGATCGGTGATGGACGGCAACAGCCATCGCTGCCAGTTGGACGGAGCGCGGCCCTCTCCCCTGTTTGAATCTGACGCGATTTGCTGTGGGTGCCTGTCCAAGGCAGCAGCTCGAAACTGCGCGGCCCCAATGTTACCTGAATTGACCGGTGACGCGTCGCGCGACCGTTGCTACTTGGACGGCTTCCCCGCCAGAACCGGTTCAGGCGTGAACTGTTCTTCTGGCAGGGCTCTGCCCTTCTTGAACGATCTTAACCATTGCTGGAGGGACTCCATGTATATAAAGAAAACAGGAGTGATATATAGCGTTAGGAGCTGAGAAAATAGCAGGCCGCCGACGACCGCGAGACCCAGTGGACGGCGTGACTCCGCTCCCGCACCAAGTCCCAGCGCAATCGGCAATGTGCCCATCAAGGCAGCCATCGTCGTCATCATAATGGGGCGGAAACGAAGCAGAGCGCCTTGGTAGATCGCAACCTCTGCCGGTTCGTTTTCCGCGCGCTGTTTTTCCAGCGCTACGTCAATCATCATAATGGCGTTCTTCTTGACGATTCCCACAAGCATGATCACGCCCACAAATGCGTACAGATTCAAATCAAGGTGGAAGATCATCAGAGTCAACAGTGCGCCGAAACCCGCGGAGGGTAAGCCGGACAAAATTGTTATGGGATGGATGAAGCTCTCATACAAGATGCCCAGTACAAGATAGATGACCAGGATCGCCATAAACAGCAATAGTCCCAATCCGCTGACCGAACTCTGAAAAGCCTGCGCGGCGCCCTGGAAGGTAGTTGTAATAGTGGCAGGAAGCATTCCTTTCGCCACCTTGTCCACTGCTGTCACCGCATCGCCCAGGGCCACTCCGGGTCGCAAGTTGAAGGAGATCGTCACCGATGGCAACTGGCCCAGGTGATTAATACTCAACGGGCCGACCGTACGCGTGAGCTTAGCGAGAGTGTTCAGAGGAACTAGCTGTCCGCCCGCGGAACGGACGTAAAGCAGAGACAACGCCGAGGGATCCCGCTGATACTCATCCTGCAGTTCCGTAATCACTCGATATGTATTGTTGGAAGCATAGATGGTGGAGATCTGGCGTTGTCCGTAAGCCGTGTACAAGGCATCCTCGACTTGGCCAGCCGTGATTCCCAACGAGGACGCCTTATCGCGGTCAATCTCGACGTTGACCTGGGGATTCTTGATCTGCAGGTCGCTGGTCACATCCTGCATCAGGGTCCGTAGCTGCGGGTCGGTGCGCAGCTTTGATTCGAGTTGGGGGGCGTACTGGTAAAGCTCGTTGGTATCGGGTGACTGCAGGGTGAACTGGTATTGGCTTTTGGTGAGCTGTCCACCGATGCGGATTGGCGGGAGCACTTGGGCAAAAGCATTGATGCCCGGAACCGCTGCCAGTTTGGGTCGAAGCTCCTGAATCAGTTGGAGCACGGACTTGCGTTCTTTCCGTGGGGTGAGCTGGATGAAGATGCGCCCCGCGTTTCCCCCGGTCGCCGAAGACATGAATGACCGCACCCATGGCTGCTGCATCACGATCCGGGTCAGCGCAAGTTGGTGCTCCACCATGGAGTCAAATGAAATGCCTTGCGGTCCCTCAGTGAAAATGAATATCTGTCCCTGATCTTCGTCGGGCAGGAATCCTTTTGGGACCACGATGAACAGGTACACGGTCGCTATCAGCACCGCAGCCGCAACAGTCATGGTGGCGACCTTGTGGCGCAAGGTGACCCGCAGGGTTCGGTCGTAGACTCGCGCCATTCCAAGGAAGAACCTCTCAAAGAACGCCCACAAACGCCCGTGGTGCGCCTCTTTTGATTCCCGCAAAAAGCGGCTACACAACATGGGGGTGAGGCTCAGGGAAACAGCTCCCGAAACCAGAATGGCGGCTCCGATGGTCACGGCAAATTCGTGCAGCAGCCGGCCCAGAATTCCGCCCATGAAGAGCACCGGGATGAATACGGCGGCCAGGGACAACGTCATCGAAACAATGGTGAAGCCGATTTCACGGGAACCGTTGAGCGCAGCGTGCATCGGCTGCTCGCCCATCTCCATGTGCCGGACGATGTTCTCCAGCATCACGATGGCATCGTCCACCACGAAACCTACCGACAGCGTCAAGGCCATCAGCGACAGGTTGTCGACCGAGTAGCCCAGCAGGTACATGACGGCAAACGTCCCAACGATGGACATGGGGAGGGCCATACTCGGGATTGCTGTTGCAGAGATGTTCCGCAAGAACAGAAAGATAACCAGGATCACCAGAATCAGCGCCAGCAACAGCGTGAACTTCACGTCGTCCACGGAAGCCCGAATCGAAACCGAGCGGTCATATAGGGTGTCCACGCTCACAGATGGTGGCATGACGGCTTTGAAACTCGGCAGCAACTGCTTGATGGAATCCACTACTTCAACCGTGTTGGTGCCGGGCTGGCGTTGGATGGCCAACACGATGGCGCGCCGTAGACCGTTGGAGTCGTAGTACCAGCTGGCGGTCTTGTCGACTTCCACTCCGTCCACCACTTGTCCCAGTTCTCGTAACCGTACCGGGGCGCCGTTGCGATAGGTCACCACCATAGGCCCGTAATCTGCTGCCCGCATGAGCTGACCGTTGGCTTGCACAGTGAACGCCTGATGCTTGCCGTAGAGAATGCCGGTTGGCAAATTCACGTTCTGGCTCTGAATGGCGTTCTCCACTTCATCGACACCGATCTGCCGGCTGGCCAGTGCCTTGGGATCGAGCTTGACGTGCACGGCATACTTCTGCGCGCCAAAGACACTGACTTGAGCTACCCCGCTCACCATTGAAATACGTTGCGCCATCAGCGTTTCCGCATACTCGTCCACGTCGGAGAGCCGCAGTGTCGGCGAGTTCAGCGACAGATACAGAATCGGCGAGTCCGCCGGGTTCACCTTCTGGAACGAAGGTGGATACGGCAAGTTCTGAGGCAGGTCGCGCGAGGCCTTCGAGATCATCGACTGCACGTCTTGCGCGGCTGCATCCAGACTCCGGCTGAGATTGAATTGGAGCGTGATCTGGGTTGAGCCCTGCACGCTGGAGGAGGTCATCGAATCCAAGCCGGCGATGGTAGAAAACTGCTTTTCCAGCGGCATAGCCACGGCCGACGCCATCGTGTCTGGCGTCGCCCCAGGCAGACTCACCGAAACCAGAATGGTTGGAAAATCGACATTGGGCAGGTCGCTCACGGGCAGCAAGCGATACCCCATGACGCCGAACACCAGGATACCCAGCATGACCAGTGTGGTCATTACCGGGCGGCGAATGAAGAGCTCGGCAATACTCATCGCTACTCTCCCTTCGCCCGCTCACTGGGAGAGCCAGGCGCGCTTCTCTGAGCTGGAGAGGAGGCTGCTTCAGGCCTGCCTACAGGAGTCGTAGCCGCTTCCCGGATTTGAACTTTGCTGCCTGGAACCAAGCGCAGCTGGCCATCAATGATCACCCGCTCCCCTGCTGCCAGACCCTTGTCGATCACGGCTTGCCCGTCATTGTTTCGATTGAGAACGACTTGGCGGGGTTCCACTGTCAGATCGGGCTTTACAACGAAAACAAACTGCCCCTGCTGGCCGTTCTGCAAGGCCTGCGAGGGAATAACAATAGCATTGGACTGCTGCATCAAAGTCAGCACTACATCCACAAACTGGCCGGGCCACAGCCGGCGATCCGTGTTCGGGAATTCGCCTTTCAGCTTGATTGTCCCAGTGGTTTGGTCAACGCTGTTGTCCAGGAAGCTGAGCCAGCCAGAAACCGGCCCACGCGTGTCATTGGGAATAATGGCCTGCACAGCCAGCTTGCCCTGCGCGGAATATTTTTTGATGTCGGCAAGGTATTGTTCCGGCACGGTGAAGGTAGCGTAGATCGGCTCGATTTGATTGATGCTTACCAGGAACGGAGTGTCGTTGGCCTTGATCATGTTGCCCTGGTGAATCATCAGGGGCCCGGTGCGGCCGTTGATCGGCGAATGGATCGAGCAATAGACAAGTTGCACGCGGGCGTTTTCCACCGCCGCTTTGTCAGCAAGAACGGCCGCATCGAGGGCATCCGCGGTCGATTGCAGCTGATCGAACTGCTCTTTCGAAACCACCCCTGTAGTGAAGAGCTCCTGGTAGCGTTTGGCCTGCACCCGCGCGTTTTCGGCCTGTGCCTGGTCGCGGGCCAGGTTTCCTTCGGCTTGCTTCAAAGCTGCTTCAAAGGGTCGTTTGTCCAGTGCGAAAAGCAGCTGTCCTTTCTTTACGTCGTCACCCTCCCGGAAGTACACACCTGTGAGTTCGCCGGTGATCTGTGTCTTGACCGTCACGTTGGAGTAAGCTTCGACTGCTCCGATGGCGCGAACCTGCAGCGGGACGATCTTCTGCTCGACCACCGCTTCAAGCACGGGGACAGCCGGGGTAGCGGGCGGAGCAGCCTTGCTGCCCATACAGGAACTCAGCAGCAGGATTGCGGCCAGAACTGCAAGCGCCGAAACGAAGCGTTGAATAGAATTAACGATGATGATTTCCGTTGCCATCTTTCTTGTGCCTCTCACTATGGTTGCCGTTGTTGCCTTTAATTCTTTCGTCCAGGCCCGGCTTCTCGTTTGACACCCCCTGCAACCACATTTCGGCCAGAGTCCGGCTCACCTGTTGGACGGAAAATCTCTGATAGCGTTTGCCGCCAAATAACTCCTGCACCCAAGAGTGGTAGACCACCATCCCCAGAAAAGCGCGGGCGGCGAGCAGAGGATCCACGGGCCGAAAGCGGCCCGCAGCCACTGCTTTCCGCGCGTACTCGGTCAGCACGCCGTAGCACTCCGCAATGTAAGTGCCGAAAAAGCGGTGGGACAGTTCGTGGTTCTCCAGCGCGCTATAGAGAAGAAGGCGGGAAAGCGTCTGATCTTTAGCGCGCCGCTCCAGTATGTCCGCTGCGACAGCGGAGAAGACTTCCAGATCGGAGCCCTTGGTGCGCAACCTTTCCCGCAGGCGTTCCGCCGGCTGGGCGCTGCGGATCTTTCTTTCGATCACCGCCCAGTACAGTTCTTCCTTGCTGGCGAAGTGGCGGAAGATCAGAGCTTCTGTGACTCCGGTGCGCTCCGAAATCTGCTTGGTGGTAGTGCCGTGGAGCCCTTGTTGGGCAAACAGGCCGGCGGCGGCCTCCAGAATCTGTTCCCGGCGGTCGGCAGCGGAGACGCGGGCTTGAGCGGTAGCCACGTTAGTATTCACTAAGTTAGTGAATACTTACTTCTAAAGTGCCGGGAGCAGGCTGTCAAGTGCAGGAAACACAGCTCTCAGTCGTAGTATTCCAGCCCCAAGTGCGTGATCAGTTCCTCGCCCTTCAAATGGCGGAGCGTGTTCTTCAGCTTCATCAACTGAATGAACAGATCGTGCTCAGGGTAAAGTCCGGGCGCCGTCATCGGAGACTTGAAGTAGAAGCTCAGCCACTCCTGAATGCCTAGCCCGCGAAGCTCGGCACTGCGCTGCGCCAGGTCGAGGAACAACACCAGATCCAGAACGATCGGTGCCGCCAGGATGGAATCCCGGCATAGGAAGTCCACCTTGATTTGCATGGGATACCCAAGCCATCCGAAGATGTCGATGTTGTCCCAGCCCTCTTTATTGTCGCCGCGCGGCGGGTAGTAGTTAATGCGGACCTTGTGGGTGAAATCGCCATACAGTTCTGGGTAGAGGTCCGGCTGCAGGATGTGCTCCAGCACCGAAAGCTTGGACTCTTCCTTGGTTTTGAACGAGCCGGGATCGTCCAGCACTTCCCCGTCACGATTTCCCAGGATGTTGGTGGAAAACCATCCGCTCAGCCCGATCATGCGCGCCTTGAATCCCGGCGCCAGGATGGTCTTGATCAGGGTTTGTCCAGTCTTGAAATCCTTGCCGCAGATGGGGGCATGATTCTGGCGCGACAATTCATGCATCACTGGCAGATCGACGGTCAGGTTGGGCGCTCCGTTGGCAAACGGCACCCCTTCCATCAGCGAGGCATAGGCATAAATCATCGAGGGAGCGACCGCCTCATCATTTTGCTGCATCGCTTTCTCGAATGCCTTCACCGACTGATGCGCTGCCGTAGCTTCAAGGAAGGTTTCCGTCGAACCACACCAGATCGTGATCAGGCGGCTCACCCCCGAGCTCTTCTTGAACTCGCGGATATCGGCCCGCACCAGCTCCGCCAAATCCATCTTGTTCTTGCCCTTCTTCACGTTGGGGCCGTCGAGCTTCTTGACGTAATTGCGGTCAAACACCGCTGGGCGCGGCGTCACGGAACTCAGGAATGGCTTGATGCCGTCCAGGAGGTCACGATGCAGTACGCCGGCGTTGACCGCCGCCGAGTACATGTCGTCCTCAAAGATGTCCCAGCCAGTGAAGACCAGGTCATTCAGATTTGCCAGAGGCACGAACTCCTTGATCTTGGGGGAGCGAGCCTCAGTGCGTTTTCCCAGCCGGATGGTGCCCATCTGGGTCAAGGAGCCGATAGGCTTTGCCAGTCCTTTCCGGACTGCTTCCACGCCGGCCACGAAGGTCGTGGCTACGGCGCCCATGCCCGGAATCATGACTCCTAGTTTTCCCTTAGGGGCTTGAATTTCGCTGCTGTGGTGGCTGCTGGTTTGGACTTTTGCGCTCTTCCGCCGCGTCGCCATAGGTTTGGCCGCTTTCTTATGAGAATTTGGAGATTAAGACAAACGGATATGTTCTCGTAACCATCAGGGAATTGCAACCGAAGCGGGCCGAATTCGCACACTCGTGCGCCAAACTGCTAACGACAACCGTTGATTGGAAGCACGAATCCCCTCGGCAGGATCACACTGCGATGTGGTTTCTCAGTTCAGTGTGCCACTTCAGTCATGCTCAGCAGAATCGCCACCACGATCAGCCCCGCCAGCGCCATGCTTGCGATTAAAGCAAACGTTCCGTGCAGCGGATGCGGCTGAAAGTAGCTGTTGTGCCGATGTCGGAAATCCATCATGGTCCGCATGACGCCCCTCCTCAACCCTGGCGAGGACTCCTCTACGTTCCATCATGCCAGCGGGAGCCGCCAGCCGGTTAGCTCCGGGACACCAACTTACCCCTCTTATTAGACAACATGCCAGGAAAAATTGCAGTGACTAGTGGCACACCCCGGGGGCCTCACGCCGCGGGGCACTTCCCTTCCCCTAGGGACCGAGATCCAGACCAGCCGATCACCCACAAACTTCTCGTGCGCCGGGAGTTAGCCGCTATTTCGCCTCCAGATCCATCGCCTTCACCGGCAGGTCCCAGTGGGCGTCCAGAATCTCAAAGCGCCGTTGTTCTTCCTTCTGATAAGTGCTCTGGTCAGGGAAGAGTTGCTTTTTCAGGGCGTCCTCATCGAAGGGCTCATTCGCGACCGTGGCGTTCTTGAAGACGATGGTTACGCGGTAGTCCCAGCGCCCGTCCTCTGTGGTGTGATAGCGGGGTTGGTCCATCCAGACTTTCAGCAGCCGGCCCATTTCCACTTGCTTTTTAAGCAGCGGATAGTGGTTCTTCTTGAACAGAGTCAGGAATTCGTCAGCGTATCCCCACTTGGCCTTGTAGTAGTACTCGACGACAAATGGCTGGCCGGGAGCCCCCACTTGAGCCAATGCTGCCGCGGAAAAGACAAGCGATGCAACCACGCCGAGAAAGCAATGCTTCACGGCACACCTCCTCACTCTTGATTTTCTACTGCGCTGCTCGAATCCGGTTTTGCCAGTGCGACCAAACGAACCAGACGATCCCCACCACCAGCACTATGCCAATCACTGCGTCGAACCGGTGGAAGTACTTGCCCAACTCGCGCCAATTCTCGCCCAGCTTCATGCCGATCCAAGCCAGCCCGAAACACCAGGGCCACGATCCGAGGAAGGTGTAAACGTGAAAGCGTCCGCGGGGCATACGCGCAATACCCGCCGGCAATGCAATGAAAGTGCGAATCACAGGCAATAACCGTGCGATGAACACCGCCAGGTAGCCCCAGCGTAAGAAGAAACGGTCGGCCCAATCCAGCTCACGGCTCGTCAGTAGAATCCAGCGCCCGTATTTTTCAACCAAGGGCCGACCGCCATAGCAGCCGATCTCATAAGCTACCAGTGACCCCACATTGCATCCGATAGCGCCCGCTGTCGCCACCCAGAGCAGTTTCAGGCTGCCTTCATAAACCAAATATCCGGCAAATGGCATGATGAGTTCCGAGGGCAGCGGAATGCACGCGGATTCGATGGCCATCAGCAGGACCACGCCGCCATAGCCAGTAGCAACCACCAGAGACTTAATGAAAAGGAAGAGAACGGAGAGAATTTTTCCCGTCATGAATGAATGGCCGAAACCAAGTTCTAGGCAGTGGGGTCGCCACTTTCGACGATGGTCGCCGCTCTATTGCGGCCAGCCCTAAAACGCTCCCTCTTGCGTAAAGGAGTATCCCGGCAATGAGGCTCCGCCCGCGCTTTTGGCGACCTTGACCCGCACCGTCGGCGCGTCGGGAGCCGAGAGCCCCGCCGGCCGCAGCACAGCATACTGGGTGAAAAGCTCGTTGTAGAGCTTCGTCACCAGATAGTCCTTGCCATCAGCGTCGTTACGCCACACTTGTCCGAGTTGGATGGATTTGACCGCCACCAGTTACTCCTGCCTTGACCGCTTTCCAGACTACCTAGCGCCGTGGCCGCCGTCAATTGCAGGCGTTGATGCGGCCCTAAGCTTTTCCTCTGTGAATAGCTGTGTTCCCTGTGGTCACGAAGCAATCACCATGGAGAATACAGAAGTCCGCCGGGGAAAGCACGGCTTTCGCGCACCCGTGCCACGCTTCACGCGCATCTGCTAACATTTACGTCCGGTTTGCCTGAAAGAGGATTCTTCTATGCCCCGCGGCATCGTTCCCCGTCAACCTACCAAAAGCGGACGTCACGAAGGTGCGCGCAAGGCTCTTCGTATCTCCCCCAGCCGCGGGATGACTACCGCACGTTCGCCCCGGGATGGCCGCCCCGGCCAAACAACTTTGGCGCGACCGAAGATCAAAGCGGATCAGAAAAAGAAAGCTGCGAAAGGTTACGATCCTCTCGCCCCAGAACGCATTCAGGAAATTCTCAAGCGACTGGATCAGCTCTACCCCGCTGCTACCTGCGCCTTGACCCACAAGAGCGCCTGGGAACTTCTGGTAGCTACCATCCTTTCCGCGCAGTCCACCGACGCCAACGTCAACCGGGTTACGCCCGAGCTGTTCAAGAAATATCCGACTGTGCAAGCCTTTGCCGCCCTGACACCCGAGCAACTCGAGCCCGACATCCGCTCGACCGGATTCTTTCGCAACAAATCCAAGTCGGTGGTGGGCGCGGCCAAGCGGCTGGTTTCAGACTTCGGCGGCCAGGTACCGGACGATATGGACAAGCTCCTCACACTGCCCGGAGTGGCGCGGAAGACTGCTAACGTCGTGCTCGGTACCTGGTTCGGCAAGGCCGATGGCGTGGTCGTGGATACGCACGTCACCCGCATCGCCCGCCGCCTGGAGCTGACGACGAACACCGATGCTCCCAAGATCGAACAGGATTTGATGCGCGTGATCCCGCGTGAGAAGTGGATTCTGTTCGCCCATCAGATCATCTGGCACGGGCGCAAGTTGTGCATCGCTCGAAAACCCAAGTGCGCCGACTGCCCGCTCGAGAACCTCTGCCACGCCGCCGACAAGACCTGGAGCACGGTGGAAATCCACAAGGGTGCGAAAGGCTAGCCGTCTCCAGGAATGGTCATTCGTACAGTTTGAATAACCCCGCCTGTTTGCAGAAAATCGCATCATTGCCGCGTAAAATAGCATATGTTTGTGATGTAGTCGCAGGGTTTGCCGCATTGGTAGTCCCATGTGGATTGCGATTTTCTGGTCAATCTGGCGATTCGTATCCGCATGTGGACATCTCACCAACCGATCGAACCAGCCGATGACACCAATGTTCCTGCGAACTTGCGACCCCGTCCGACTTTGAACTCAGGAGCAGTAGCGCTAGAGTGAGCCTGACGACGAAGTGGACGGCGACTCTGAGGTGTTTCTTGACGCCGCTAGACACTCACGACCATCGCACAAAGCACCATCCTGAGTGTACTCGGCCGATTTCTCCAACATCCTGCTATCCAGCCCTCGACGAAACCATCTCTCTTGTAGTGGAATGAAGGGCTACTTGCAGCGGCACTCTGTTGCCGACCCTTGTTCCCGGGAGATTGCCCTTGTCTGCTCGCTTGAGCTTTGCCCTCATGCTTCTGCTGTCATTTGCCTGCGTCGCAGCCGCGCAGGTGTCGTCTGCCCAAGCCCCAACACCCCCAGCCCCGCCTGCACAACCCCAGGCTCCTCCCGGATTCTCGCCGCCCGTGCCTCACGTCAACGTTCCCTTGGGCGACATTCCCCGCATGCCGGGCGATGGAAACGGCGCCTACAAGACGCACCAGTATCGCGATCTTTTCGCCGAGCAGGGACACACGCCCGCCGAAAGCCGCGCCAAGATCGAGAAGGCCTTCCAGCAACTCTTTCACGGCGACGGGCAGGAGGAGAGGATCTACTTCGAAACCGGGGCCAATGCCGACGGCACGCTGGCCTACATCACCGACTGGGCAAACAACGACGCGCGGACCGAAGGCATGAGCTACGGCATGATGATCGCCGTGCAGATGGATAAGAAGCGCGAATTCGACGCCATCTGGAACTGGGCCAACACCTACATGCTTGTTACCGACCCCAAGAATCCCTCGGTCGGCTACTTCGCCTGGTCGATGAATACGGACGGCTCGCCACGGTCAACCGGCGCCGCGCCCGATGGAGAAGAATACTTCGTCATGGCGCTCTATTTCGCGGCGCGCCGCTGGGGCAATGGAAAGGGTATCTACAACTATCAGGCCGAAGCGGACAAGATACTCCGCGGCATGCGGCATCATCCCGTGATGACCGGGACCGGCCCGTTCCGCATCCATCCTGACGATCCTCCATTTATTCCGCCGAACCATCCGTGGCCGAGCCCTAACAACAAAGAGCGGGCGCGGATCGCAGCCGCCAGCGGCAGCACGGTTCCTGTCTTCCACGCTCCCTGGGACGCGGGGCGTAGCGAGTCCATTGGTCCGATGGTTGACGAAGATCACTTCATGATCCGCTTCATTCCGAACGTTGACGTAGCTTTTACCGATGCCTCGTATCATCTGCCGGCCTTCTATGAGCTGTGGGCGCGCTGGGGACCGGCCGAGGATCGCGCTTTCTGGGCCAAAGCGGCGGATGTAAGCCGCGACATGTTCACCAAGGTGACTGGCCCGGAAACCGGCCTGACTCCCGATGTCAACAACTTCGATGAAACGCTGATCGTCAGGCGCGACGGCACGACGACTCCGTTCAGTTACGACTCCTGGCGAAGCGCGAGCAACTGGTCGGTGGACTACTCGTGGTGGAAGAAGGACCCGCGAGAGACCGCGCTGAGCGACCGCATTCAGAAATTCCTTTACGGCCAAGGCATCAGCGCATTCGCTGATCGCTATACGCTCGATGGCAAGCCGCTCTCGACGCGACACTCGACTGGCATGGTAGCGACGACCGCCGTCGGCAGCCTCGCGGCAACCAGCGGGCCTATCTCCAAAGCTTTTATCGAAGAACTCTGGAACACGCCAGTTCCCTCAGGAGAACAACGTTACTATGATGGCTTGCTGTATCTGATGAGCATGCTGCACTGCAGCGGGAACTTCCGCATCATTGAGCCTCGGGGTACCAATTGACTGTGGCATGACAACCGTTGCTGATTTCGGATGATAGCTGCGAGCAGATCCCGTCCCCAAAATCCGAAAAGAAGTAGGTTGGGCCACGGCGTACCTCGGAAAGGTGTCGTACGTCGTAAGCACCTGGTAAGCACCTGAAAAGGTATTTGCGCTGGTCTCGCACCAGGTGACTATCGTAATCACCCGTCCGGTATCTAACGTCCTCGAATTGGCCAGCGTATAAAAAAGAGGATTCATCGCGTTCGTAAGATCTTTGTCTCCATCGGCAACGATATGAAACCGGTGCATCAACCAGTCTGCCGGCCAAGGGGAGCCGGACGATGAACACAATGGCGACGACGGTGTTCCCTCCCGAATCCATGTCCACGCGGAAGGTCCCGCGCTACAAGCTGACCGTACCTTTGGACCTTACAGTTGTGCGCTCGGGCGTCCCCGACAATATCCCCGGACGGACGGTGGAAATCGGGGAAGGCGGAATGGGAGTTGTCCCGGCATCGCGACTCGTCGTGGGTGAGCCGGTGCGCGTCGAGTTCTTGGTACCACACATGAGCACGCCGGTACGGGCCACAGCCGTGGTGCGCTATCAGCGTGAGCGGTGCGATTGCCCGGCGAACAGCAGTCGATCATCCGATACTGGACGCGCCGCGAAGGCGAACTCCTGTTGGAGGCTCCGGAAGGCGCTGCTGCACGAGGTACGCCAGCCAGACCCGAGCTGTTCGCAAGCTTCAGAAGCACGGAGACCAGGCACAGCTTCCACATCTGGCAACTGGTTGTCCTCGCCGCTGTCCTGCTGATCATCGGGGCTGTGCTGATGTGGTGGCGGTGGCAACAACAGTGGAGGGAACTAGAAGCGCAGGTTCCGGTGAAAGAAGCTACGGTCGCCCAACCCCAGTTGAAGGTGCCGGCCCGCGAAATGGAGCAGCGCATCATCCACGAAGTCACGCCCGAGTATCCGGAGCCGGCGCGACTGGCAGGAGTCCAGGGCACGGTGGTGCTGGATACCGTCGTGAGCCCGGAGGGAGCGGTGGCGCAAGTAAAGCTGGTCAGCGGGCCCGAAGCGCTCTCGCAAGCCGCCATGGACGCTGTACGCTGGTGGCGCTACGAACCTTACTTGGTGAATGGTCAACCGACAACCGTTGAAACCACCGTGGCCGTGGACTTCCGCTTGGCGAACTGAAGGGCCGCCGTAGACAACGGACTCTGAACTCAGAACTGCGCTCCCTATCTGCTAGACTTTTCTGCTTGCCGCACCCCTCATCAATCATGCATACCAAACTGGCGTTTGCTATCGTCATGCTTATGAGCACGCTGTCCCAGGCCCAAACTTTGCGTCCATCCGCCGTCACCGATCCGAAGCAGATTACTTCCAAGCAGAATGCACAGGTAGAGCGCAACTTCGATATCGCCAAGCTCTATATGACGCGCAACGTCGGTCCGTCATCGTGGTCACCCGACGGCAAGACTATCGTTTTTGTCTCGAACATTACTGGCCGCAACAATCTGTGGACTGTGCGTGCCGCAGGCGGCTGGCCGATACAGCTCACCGTCAGCGATCAGCGCCAAACCAACCCTGCGTGGTCCCCAGACGGCAAGTGGATCGCTTACCAATCGGATTACAACGGCGACGAGCAATGGGACATCTTTCTCGTCTCTCCACAATCAGGCCAAGTTGTGAACGTCACCAAGACGCGTGAAATTGCGGAACAGGATCCTGCGTGGTCGCCAGACGGCCGTTACCTTGCCTTCCGAGTGAAGCCCAAGACTTCCTCAGTCTTTGAGATCGACGTTTACGACACAATCCTCCGCGACACTAAGCACATCACTACTGGGACTCCCGTCGACAAACTCAACTTTCATCCCATCTGGTCGCACGACGGCAAGCGAATCGTTTACACCCAGCATCAGGCTAAGGGCACGGACTCGAACATCTATATTGCCGACTTCCCTTCCGGCGAGAGCACCTTGCTGACGCCGCATCAAGGTGAACAGCTCTACGCGGCCAACGACATCTCCCCGGACGGCAAGAGGCTGCTGATCACCTCGAACGCCGGCAACGGGTATGAGAATGTCGGCTTGCTGGAGATCGCCACCAGGAAGATTTCGTGGCTCACGAAAGACAAATGGGAAATCTCCGGAGGCGGATTCTCGCCAGATGGAAAATCCCTCACGTGGACTGCGAACGTCGATGGCAACAGCGAAATCTGCCTGCATGACCTGGCGTCCGGCAAGACCACGGTATTGCCCTTGCCGCAGGGCGTAAATAGTCCCGGGGGCACACAATCCGCCTTCACGCACGACGGTTCTCGCTTGCTCTACTACCACAACGGGCCGACAGCCCCCGACGATCTCTGGGTCTACGCTTTGGCCACGGGAAAGTCGCAACAAGTAACGCAGTCTCTGGTGGCGGGCGTGCGCTCTGAAGACATGGTCGAACCCGTTCTGGTTCACTATCCCAGCCGCGACAGCAAGTGGACGATCTCTGCATTCGTCTACATGCCTTACAACCTGCCACGGCAAGCCATCAGTCCGGCGATTGTTTATGTGCATGGCGGCCCGACTTCGCAGACGGTGAATTCCTTCAACCGGTTCATCCAATATGTGGCCAATCAGGGATACATTGTGATTGCGCCCAACTACCGGGGTTCCACCGGTTACGGAAAAGACTTTCAGCAGGCCAATCTCTTCGACATGGGTGGTGGCGACCTGCAGGATGTGCTCGCCGCCGCGGACTGGATTCCGCAAACCGGCTACGTCGATCCTAAGAAGCTGATCATGATGGGCGCCAGCTACGGTGGCTATCTCACTATGATGGCGGTGACCAAGGCGCCGGACGTTTGGGCGGCGGGCGTGCCGATTGTGCCTTTTGTTAACTGGTTCACGGAAATTGAGAACGAAGATCCCGTCCTGCAGCAATCCGACCTGGCTACGATGGGCGATCCCAAGGCGAACAAGGCCCTATACGAAGACCGTTCGCCGATATTCTTCGTGGACAAGATCAAAGCACCGTTGCTGCTGATTGCTGGCGGCAACGACCCTCGGTGTCCCAAGGAAGAAGCCCAACAAGTGGTGGATGCCGTCAAGAAACGCGGTGGAACTGCTGATTACAAGGTCTATGAGAACGAGGGCCACGGCTTTGCGCGGGTCGAGAATCAGATTGACGCTTACCGTCGGGTCGCTGACTTTCTGAAAGCGCGCGTTCCGCCCGCTGACTGCGGCTGTTCGGTGCTGGAATAGAAAACGCAACTCACTTGCGCGCCACGAACCTCTCGAAGAAGTCTCCGGCGTTCCACTTGGGACGCGCATCCTGCTGCGCCAATTCGTAGCCCACAGCCAGATTGACCCGTATGCATTTGACTGCCGCATCAAAGTTCAGCGGCTGATTCAT
>Ga0335070_10001794_pt1 | contig 24913 bp, 19 predicted proteins | sample Lox_Sample_13_FD_206722 | JGI IMG/M metagenome (GOLD analysis project Ga0335070, IMG submission 206722) | Soil microbial communities from Loxahatchee National Wildlife Refuge, Florida, United States - Lox_Sample_1.3 | ecosystem: Environmental > Terrestrial > Soil > Wetlands | place: USA...
TGATGGTGTCCAGCACGTAAGCCCCTGCGCTCACGGCGATAACGTCTGTATCCGTCGTGGTGTTGAGAATCGTTCCGGCAAACGCCTGGCGCGGATCAGGGTGTAGGAGACTCGTTTTCGGAACGCTCTTGATGTCGTATCGCGGCCGGTATGGCGATGACGTCTCGCGGCTGCCCTCGGCACCAGCTACCACGGTGTGATGCAGCGGGCCGGTGCGGAATCGCATGGTCAGGTCTAGCTGGTCATCAAGAAAAGTCTCCCGACTGTTGACCGTAATCTCATTGCGGTTCACTCCAATCTGGGAGAGAGGTGTGTTCAATGGATCGGAGGCGTTCAAGGTCGTAGTGTCGATCTGAGCCTCGGTAATTCGGACATCGCGATGGTAGTGCGCATACCGCGCCTGGTTGCGGATTGTGACCGCGCTGTTGATTTCGTGTTCGAACTCGACAGTGCCCATATCGACGTTGGTCTTCAGATAATTCCCATGTTCGAAACCGTAGTAGTTGCGCCGTTCGACCGGAGCGGGACCTTTGAACAGCCACGGAATGCCATAATCCGGAGTGTCGTCGGCGCCCTCATGCAGATAGCTGAGTGTCAGCCGGGTTGGGGTGCCTAATCCGAAGGACAGCGAAGGTGCGATTCCGAAACGTCGATTCTCTGCAACGTCCCGGCCTGCGAACTTCGAGTCGTGTCCCATCAAGCTCAGGCGAAAGGCCGCGCCGGTGCCGAGCGAAGATAGCGGCCTGTCGATGTCGGCGGTAATTCTCTTTGTCTGATCGGTACCGAAGTCCACACTCGCGGCAAATATCGGAGCCACCTGCGGGGCCTTCGTCTCCTGGTTGACCACGCCGCCGGTCGATCCGCGGCCAAAGGTTACGGAGGAGGGACCCTGAAGCACGGCCACCTGCTCTATGTCGAAAGGATCGCGGTAGTAGCTGCCGAAATCGCGCATGCCGTCGAGGAAAATGTCATTGCGAGCGGAAAAGCCACGAATGGTCAGGTTGTCACCTTGGGCGCCGCCTTCTCCGGCTGCCAGGCTGATGCCGGCCACATTCCGCAAGGTGTCCCGCAATGTGGTTGCCCCCTGGTCATCGATGATCTGCCGAGGAACCACGTCGATCGACTGCGCGGTATCAAGAAGCGGTTGCGGATACTTCGCGATATCCACCGAGGCCACGCTGGAGGTGACTTCGACGCTGGTGCTGGGGCCACTAACAACTAAAATGACGCTTCTGGATGAAGTAAAACGATAACTTATGCCCGTGCCTGACAGCAGATGCTGCAATGCCTCTTCTGGTGTATACAGGCCCGCGACTCCAGGAGAAGAAACCGAAAGCATTGATTCCAGCGGGACCGCCACCTCCATGTCTGCCGCAAGCTGGAACGCGGAGATGGCGGAACCCAAAGGCCCGGCTGGAATGTTGAATCTGCGCACCGTCAGGTCTTTGCTCGGGCTGGGTGATCCGCCGGCAAGCAACATCGGACGTTCCTGTTGCGCCTGGGCACGCGGCACCGCTTTGCCCGCCAGCGTGGTATAGGCCGCGAGCGTACCCACCGTGACCCAATACCGCGGTCCACGGACATTCTTCGTGCGCTTCTTCTTTAGCTTGATACGCATCTGGCTCACGGGACAGATCCTCCAGTATGTTCGTTAGCAGGCGCAGAAAGCGGGACATGTGGACACAGGATTGCCCGCTAGTTGCAATGACGTCGCATAACGCAAGCGGCTCCGTCTACGCTTAAATTGAACCCCAACAATGCTTGTTGCGACCAATTCGCAACTAGGTGTATACTCACTATGCTGCCCTGATTGCGTTAGGCTGTCAATACGCGACGGAAGATTTCGTCGCAGGTTGTTTGCGACTACTTGCGACGTGAAAGAGGGCTCTTTCCCATGCCGCTGCCTCAGACTGAAATTCCTGGCCGTTTGCAGGCGCAGTTTGCCGAGCGCGGGATTCGCATGACCGAGCAAAGACGCGCCATTCTGCAAGTGATCGAGACCGCTAAAAAGCACTTGGACGCAAGCCAGATTCTTCGTAAAGCCAAGAAGCTCGATGCCTCAGTCGATCGCAGTACGGTGTACAGAACACTGCGGCTGCTCAAGCGCCACGGCCTGATCGATGAATTAGACCTCATGCACTTCCACGGCGAAGGGCACTACTATGAGCGCAAGGTAAATCAGGATCACATTCACATCACGTGCCTGCGCTGCGGCAAGATTACAGAGTTCGTCAGCAATACCTTCGAGCGATTGAAGACGCAGGTGGAGAGCGACTGCCGGTTCAAGATTCTCGTGTCGCGCCTGGAGATTGGCGGGTATTGTTCGACCTGCCGTATGACGGCGTGAGGGACTCGCTGTTCAGTTCAGTGTGACTCGATGCTGGTACTTCCGTTCGGCTCAGGCGAAATTCTTTGTCCGTGCCAAAGAATCGCGCCTGCTTTTCCGGGTGCGATCGCCACCACCTTCTGCAGCTTGCCGTCAAGATCGGTGATCAGGCGCACCGTCTGGTTGGTCCTGCAAAGTTGCCTTCCATTGAGAAACAACTCAGCTTGGCCTTGCGCGTACTTTATCTCCGCCGTGCGGGTCGGAGTGATTTGCAGACGATAGCTCGACCGGCCATTCGTCACCGGACGTACATTCCATTCCAGGCTGTCCTCCATCAGGCGCACGCCCGACAACCTCCAGGTGAAATCCAAGAACACCAGTGCGGCGGGAGAGTAATCGCCGGTATCAGGCGTAAACCCCCCATTCAACGGATCCATCTGCTGCAGGAACTTGCCTTCACGCACAATCGCATTAATCCACTGCTGCATGAGGTGTGCCAGATCGACTGACTTACCGTAGTGTTCCATCCAGCGGGGCGCGCGCAGTGCTGTCAGGGCCTGAGAAGCGCCTCCCCAGGAGTTACGCGGGATGGGTCTCACAAATGCCGGGTCATTGAGCGCGATGGAGGGAAGCGGATACGTCGCCCAGAACGCCGCCGGGTCGTGGATTTGCCGTTGATAGACGGTGTCAAAGAGTTTCTGATCGACGACATGTTCGCCGAGCACGCGGCTGATGACGTCCGAGCGAATACGGACGAATTGGTCTTGAGCATCGCGATCGTAGAAGGAAGCATCCTCAGCGCAGTACAGCTTCTCGATGATGGCGCGGCGAATATCGTCGGCATCGGCGAGCCAGTGGTCAGCTTCGGAGTTCTTCCCCAGAGCACGAGCCATTGCTGCCAAGGCAATGCGGCCGCCATAGACAGTTGCGGAAAGATCGGGGCACAAACGCGGCAGAGACGGGACTGGAGGACACCTGCGTGCGTCTGCGTCAGGACAGCGGTTTGGCATGCCGGCCCAGCGCGGGCTGTTATCATGCCCGGTGTCCCAGGTGCAGAAGCCTTCGCATAGGCCACCATGACGGGTATCACGGTAGTGGCGAAGCCAGGCGTCCCAGCGGCTGCAACCGGAATAGGCTTTCTCCAACAGTTCGCTATCGCCGCTCTGCTGCGCAAGCTCCCAGGCAGTGGCCGCGATCGGTACCACCATTTGGATCTGCCCCAATCCGATGGCGGTTGTCCGCGACCAACAGGGAATTTGGCCGTCCTCACGTTGCAGAGCAAAAAACGCCAGATGATTGTTGCGGGCAACATCGGGACGGATGCATGAATACGCCAGTCCTTCCTGCGGAGCACATTCCAGCCAGATCCCACTGTAGTTGCTGCCCTCGATCAGCACGGGCTGGCTGTAGCCGGATACCTGAGTAGTGTTGCGGGCCAGGACATCAAGAGCACGCGAATAGACAGTCTGATATTGCGAGTCGCTGGTTTCGCACGATATGCGAGGCTGGGGTTTCTTCTCCGGGGCAGTTGCAGTGGGAGCTTTCTCTGGAGTGCTTGGCAGGCGCGATAAGAAAGGAAAACCACCGATCAGCAGGCCCGATTTCGCGAGGAACTCGCGTCGTTTCATGGCTTGTCCTTTGAGACGCTAGATCTCCAAGTGATCGACGGTGTCTTCTTGTCGGTCGGGAAAATCGCGGCTGCCGAAGCTGCGAAAGCCTTTCACGTCGCGCAGCGAATAGGCAACGGTGTTCCTGCGCGCTTTCACGCGAAACAGGTCCACTCCGTCCACGTCGTACATCCAGAAAGCCGGACGGTCGTCAGGCCTGGCGGTGGCAATTTCGATATTGCTGAACTCCAGGTTCCTGGCATGCCTTACAAAGAAGCCGCGGGCAGGGAGAGTGCCGAACATGGTTGCTTCCGGATAGCCGTTTTCTTTTTCCGGTGGATCGAGTGCGGCCCACTCCTTTGTGCCTCCTCCCAGCTGGTGAAGATATACGTCAGAAATCTTGATGTCCTCGATCACGCTGCCAGGAATGCCGCTAATGATGGAAGGATATTCCGCCACCGCATTCGAGCTCACGACATTATTGATGACCACCCGCTTCAGCACTCCCGGCGCAACCCCTTCGGGCCCGCGCATACGGGCACCCAGGCGCAGGAAGAGTGGGGAATGCACCACCCCGCGCATGGTCAGATCGGAGATAGTAATGTCCTCCACGATGGCACCGTCCACCGTGTACAGGGCGAAACCGCGGCAGTTCTCGAAGACGCAATTGGAGACCGTGATGTTTTTGAAACCGCCATTCGATTCGGTTCCGAACTTGATGCGGCCGATGGGAGAACGAGAGCCGAGTGGGTACTGCATGCGCTTGAACGTCCCGTCCAGCAGCGTTCCGTAGTCGTAGATTCCGGTCACGTAGCAGTTGCTGATGGTGACATTTTCCGTCGCCCTGGCGTAGCCCAGGGCAAAAGAACTCTTCGGACAAATCGCGTCATCCCAGGGCGAATTCACGGTGCAGTTGGAAACATGAACGTTCTTGCAGCAATCGATATCGATTCCGTCACGATTGGTATCGATCCTGAGACCGTCAATGGTGAGGTTATCGACGCCCGTAAGCAGCATGGCGAAATGACCGCAGGCGAGCATGGAAAAATCGCGAAAGGTGACGTTGCGGCAGTTCTTCAGTGCGATTGCCTTGTTGCCCACGCCGGGGCTTTCCGCGCGTGGAAGTTCATTACCTTCGCCGCGGCTCAAACCTTTGCCCCAAATGAGCCCGGGCCCACAGATGCTCACGTCGTGCAGGTCCTCGCCCCACAAGAGGCTGTTGCGCCAGTGATTGTGCCCGAAATCTTGATACTTCTCCCAAGGTTGCGGAGGACCGGCGGGATCGTACCCGCCTGCCGTAGTTCCCTCGGCAGGAACATCCGCTGCAAGAATGACGGCTCCCGCATCCAGATAGAGCGATACCGAGCTCTTCAGATGTACGGAGTAGCAGAGATAGGTCCCGGCAGGAAAAAACACGGTACCCCCGCCCGCTGCGGCCACGGTTTCGATCGCCTTGTTGATAGCCGGAGTGTCGACCGTCTTTCCATCTCCTTTGGCTCCGAACGCACGGACGTTGTGGACGGCTGGTGCCGGTCCGCTTGCTGTTGGTCGGCTAGCCTGCGCGTCCAGGGGCCGTGCCAAGCTGGAGGTTGAAGTGATCCCTGTGGCAAGAGCAGCGGCCAGGAAATCTTTGCGAGTCATTCCATTGGAGAACACGTTTCCTCCCAGGTGGAAGCCGGTATCCTCAAGCCGACCAAAGGGGACCCGACGACCCGCGCAGGAGTTTACCAAGGAACGCTCTTTCCCCAAGGAGAGTTTGTGAACGGATTGTCCCGGACTTCACACTCAGGCTTCCTGCAAGATTCCTGGGCCAACTCTGCCAATGGGTTGGAAGGCCCGCGACCCGGAAAGTTGTGGGCGGAATCGAACCGCCGATGAGGAACACTGAAGTTCTGGTTGGTCTGGGCTTGGCCATGTTGGTGCTCTCGACGTTCGTTGTCGGCTTGGGGAATTACCTGAAGCTGCAAGCCACACTGCCATAGCGCTTAGCAAGGCGCTTTTGTCTTCACCGCAAACACGACTTGCATGAGGAAAGCCGTCTTCCCAAGCCATCATATGCTGAGGAAGACGGCTTCGACATACAAGTTACTTCTGTTCGGCAGCCTTTGCCATGCCTTCATGCAATGCCGCCAATGCTTCTGCCTCCTTAGCCTGCTCGGAAGCTAGTTCAGCCCAACGACGGCAGTGGCTCACGCCCTCTACAGCACTGCCGTGCTTGGCTTCCAGGGCAGCATTAAATGGATGCTGCTGATAGATGGCAGCGAGTTGGCTGTGCTCCTTCGCGCTCTGTGCCAGACGCGCCGCTTCTTGCTTGTAATACGCTGCAATCTTCAAGTGGTCGGCGGGGGCCTTTGCCGTCTTCAACAAGACTTTCAGCTCTGTTTGCTGGCGGCAGCCGGATGTTTGCTCGCCATCTGGCAATCGCCGGCATCCTTCCCATTAGTGGGTGCGTGCAGCGAACATGAAGCCAGTGCCATGAGTGGCAGCGCTGAAAGGGTGATTATCAGCAAAGTAGCGGCGACTTTGGCACGCAGGTTCATGTGCTTGTCTGCATGCTAGCCAGCTTGTACGAGGTGGGGCCGTGACAGCGGTCACCGGTGCCGGTGGGCGGTCTCACAATTCATTTGCTGTTGCCACTAGGTCTGGAGGCGCGGGGCGGAATCGAACCGCCGATAAGGGTTTTGCAGACCCTAGCCTTACCACTTGGCGACCGCGCCACCTTCAGCAATACGGCAGGCCAACTTTCATTTCCGTGTTTCTTGAAACACCCTCACATCCTTGGGCACGATGAAGACCAGTTCCTCTTTGCTGAGACCAAGCGACCGGAACTGCTCCTGCGACATTTCTACGTACACGGCATTGCCCCACTCCGAGACGGCCTCCACCTTTACCAGTGGGCCCGCGGAGTGGATGTGTTTGATGGTTGCCCGGAAATGACTTGCGCCATTGGGCTGGCGGTGGATCTCCAGCGAGTGCGGACGCACATATAGCAGCTGCCCTGTGGCCGCGTCGTGGATGGAAGTCTGGCCTTCGTCCACCCGGCCATGGAACAGGTTCACATTCCCCAGAAAGTTATAAACAAAGGGAGTGGCGGGATGGTGATAGACCTCATCGGGACTGCCGACCTGCTCAATGCGTCCTTCGTTCATGACAGCGACCCGGTCAGCAACTTCCAGCGCCTCTTCCTGATCGTGGGTGACGAAAACGCTTGTGATCTGGACTTCGTCGTGTAATTGTCGCAGCCAGCGCCGTAACTCCAGACGAACCTTGGCATCGAGCGAACCAAAGGGTTCATCCAGCAGAAGAACACTCGGTTCCACCGCCAAAGCTCGTGCGAGCGCCACTCGCTGCCGCTGGCCACCGGAAAGCTGCGAAGGGTACCGGTTCGCCAGATTCTTCAGCTGGATGAGTTCGAGCAGGTCCTCCACTTTGGCCCGAATCTGCTCCTTGGAAGGCCGCAGGTGCCGGGGACGAACTTTGAGCCCAAAGGCAATGTTCTCGAACACCGTCATATGCCGGAACAGAGCGTAGTGCTGGAAAACGAAACCCACACGCCGGTCCCGGGCCGAGCGGCCGGTAATGTCCTCACCGTGAAATCGAACCGTGCCCGAATCGGCGAATTCCAGGCCGGCAATGATCCGCAGCAGCGTGGTCTTTCCCGAACCGGATGGGCCCAGCAATGCCACGAGCTCGCCCGAGGGAATTTCCAGACTCACGTGGTCGAGGGCGACAAACTGACCGAACTTCTTGGTGACGTCGCGCGTCTCGATGCTCATGCAACCACCTCTTCTTCATTCCAGTTTGCGGAATGGCCGTTGCGCCGCCTGGCTCTCCACTCGACGGCGCTTTTCACGACCAATGTAGCCAGGGCCAGAAGAGCCAGCAGGGAAGCCACCGCGAACGCGGCGACGAATTGGTATTCGTTATAGAGAATCTCGATATGCAAAGGCATGGTGTTGGTGAGCCCTCGGATGTGGCCGGAAACCACCGATACTGCGCCGAACTCTCCCATGGCGCGGGCATTGCACAGAATCACCCCGTAGATGAGACCCCACTTGATGTTCGGAAGACTCACGCGGAAGAAAGTCTGCCAGCCGCTCGCACCCAACGCCATAGCCGCTTCTTCCTCTTCTTGTCCTTGTGCCTGTACCAGAGGGATCAATTCGCGCGCGACAAATGGAAACGTCACAAAAATCGTCGCCAACACGATTCCAGGAACCGCGAAGATGATGCGAATATCGTGCGCCGCCAGCCAAGGTCCCAGCAGGCCTTGCAGGCCGAAGAGCAGCACGAAGATCAGTCCTGAAACCACGGGAGAGACGGAAAACGGCAAATCAATCAGGGTGGTCAGCAGGCTCTTGCCCACAAATTCGAATTTCCCGATTGCCCAGGAGGCGGCGACGCCGAAGACAAGGTTCAAAGGTACGGCGATGCCGGCAGCCAACAGTGTCAATCGGACCGCTGCTACTGCGTCCGGTTGGCGCAAGCTGTTCCAGTACGTTGCCACTCCCTTTGCCAGAGCCTCGGAAAACACCACGGCGAGAGGGAAAAACAGGAACACGACGAGGAAGAATACAGCCGCACCGATCAGCGTCCAACGGATAAGGGCGGACTCCGCCGTCGCAGTCCGCGCCACTTGGCGAGTTGCCGAAATGTCCCGCGGCGTAAGTGAAATTGCTCCAGCCATCAGATATGCGCCTACCGGCTTGCCTCCTGTACGGGAATAGGTGTGAGCGCCCGCGAAAGTGACTCGCTCTCCTCGCGACGGCTGCTCCGCCGTTGCAATAGATTGATTGGCAAAAGCAGCGTGAAGGAGATCACCAGCATGACCACGGCGATCGCCGTAGCGCCCGAGTAGTCGTACTGGTCCAGCTTGGTCATGATTAGCAGGGCCGTAATCTCTGTACGCATGGGCATGTTCCCTGCGATAAACACCACCGATCCGTACTCGCCAACCGCGCGGGCAAAGGCCATGGCGAAACCAGCGAGAGCGGCCGGCAGAATGGTCGGCAGCACGATTCGCGAAAAGGTTTGCCACCTGCTCGCGCCCAGACTTGCCGCCGCCTCCTCCAGTTCTTTGTCCATGTCCTCCAGCACCGGCTGCACACTACGCACAACGAACGGCAGGCCAATGAAGGTCAGCGCGATGACGACCCCCCAAGGCGAATACGCCGACTTGATCCCTAACGACGCGAGCGGCCGCCCCAACCATCCGTTCGGCGAGTAAATCGTGGTCAGAGCGATGCCGGCCACCGCCGTGGGCAGGGCGAAAGGCAAATCCACCAGAGAATCGAACACGCGTTTGCCGGGAAAACGGTAACGCGTGAGTACCCAGGCCACCAGCACTCCGAAAAAGAGATTGACCAGAGCGCCGACCAGGGATGCTCCGAAGGTAAGCCGATAAGAGGCCAGCGCCCGCGGCGAGGCCACGATATGCCAGAACTGGCTCCAGGAGAGGCTGGAAGCCTTCAAGAAGGTCGCAGCCAGCGGAATCAGGACCAGCAGGCTGAGATACAACAACGTGTATCCCAGCGCCAGTCCGAACCCGGGAAGATTGCTGCGTTTTTTCAGTTGAAAACCCATTGCCGTGCCTTCTATTGCTGTGCCTTCTATTGATTCGGCTGATAGATCTGATCGAACACGCCTCCGTCAGCAAAGTAAGCTTGCTGCGCTTTCTGCCAGCCGCCGAAAACCTCGTCGATGGTCACAAGCTTGATCTTGGGGAATGTCGAGCCATGCCTCTTCGCCACCGATTCAAGCCGCGGCCGATAGTAATTCTTGGCTGCGATCTCCTGGCCTTCCGGGGTGTAGAGGTACTCGAGATACGCTTGGGCCACACTCTGCGTACCTTTCTTGTTGACCACCTTGTCCACCACCGCAACCGGCGGTTCCGCCAAAATGCTTAACGACGGAACCACAATCTCAACCTTGTCCGGGCCCAGCTCTTTGAGGGAGAGAAATGCCTCGTTCTCCCACGCCAGCAGCACATCTCCTATGCCACGCTGCACGAACGTAGTGGTGGAGCCGCGCGCTCCCGAATCGAGCACGGGAACGTTCTTATAGAGACGGGTCACGAAATCGCGCGCCTTGGCTTCGTTGCCCCCCGGCTGCTTGAGGGCGTATGCCCAGGCGGCCAAGAAATTCCAGCGGGCGCCTCCGGAAGTTTTCGGATTGGGCGTGATGACCGAGATTCCTGGTTTTACGATGTCGTCCCAGTCCTTGATGGGTTTCGGATTGCCCTTACGCACCAGAAAGACGATGGTTGATGTGTAAGGGGTGCTGTTGTGTGGGAGGCGCTTCTGCCAGTCCGCCGGAAGCAGGCCGGCTTTCTCTGAAATGGCGTCGATGTCGTAAGCCAATGCCAACGTGACCACGTCAGCCTGCAGTCCGTCGATGACCGCGCGGGCCTGCTTGCTCGATCCACCATGCGACTGCTCGATGCTGACATCCTGACCGCTCTTTGCCTTCCAGTATTTGGCGAAAGCTGCATTGAAATCCTGATACAGCTCTCGCGTGGGATCGTAAGAGACGTTGAGGAGGGTTACGTGATTTTGTGCGTGCGCGGGCGCAACCAGCCCCAGCGCGATGACCACTGCTATCAACTTACTCCAGATATTGCTTTGTCCTGTCTGCACTTTGCCTTTCCTCGCCGTCTCAGAATTCCGCTCTACTTTCCGCCACGTCGCCTTTCTCGTTTGTGAGACTCGACCACTTGCTCGCAGCGCAGGCCGTAAAAAGCAAACGGCCCACGCTGTGCATCGTCGTGGGCCGTGGAGAAATTGAATGTGTCCCGCTGGCTACATATCATTCTCCTGCCCACGACGATGCCGACACGCGCAATCGCGCATGTTCGTACAACAACAAGTGGACAGGATTGTGGCCTTCATCATCGGCAATCACCTTACGTGAAGCGATCGCCCTATGTCAAGTAATATGATAGACATTATTGTAATTATTGCACATCCATCCTCGTGCTTATAAGGCTTTCCTTTACATGTGGTTACGGGTATTGTATGGAAAGGAAGTATTTCATGCAGCTGCCCGTGAGGCGGCTCCGATGAGAATTTCCCAAAAAGGCTTGTACGCGCTGCAAGCGACCATGATGCTGGCCCGCCGCTACGGACAGGGTGCCATCCGCATTCGAGAGATTGCTGAGGAAGAGCGACTTCCGGAGAAATTCCTGGAGTTGATCCTGCTCGAACTGAAGAACGCGCGAATCGTCGAGAGCGTGCGTGGCGCTAAGGGCGGGTATCAGTTGCGGCGTCCTCCATCGGAGATTCGGCTGAGTGAAATCATTCGTCTGATCGACGGCGCCCTCGCCCCTTTCGGCGACGCCGAACAATTGCGCACTTTGGTCGACCGCGACGCCAAGCATCGCGCCCTGTATCAGGTGTTTCTCGACGTTCGCGACGCCGCCGCTCGCATCCTGGAAAACACGACTCTGGCAGACATCACACGATAGTCGCGAGAAGTTCTTCGAGGCTGTTGTGTCATTTCACCGGCAAGGAGAAGTAGAACACTGATCCTCGCCCGAGCTGGCTGGTGACTCCGATCTTGCCGCCATGAAGTTCAATGATTGCCTTGGCGATGGCTAATCCCATGCCCGTACCCTGGATGGAGGTTCGCTGGTTGCGCCCACGGTAGAATTTCTCGAAGATCATCTCCTGTTCGAGGTCATCCACACCGGGGCCGTGATCAGCGACGCTGGTCACCAATTGTCCATCGCACAGTTCGGTGGTGATGTGGATGGGCTCATCCGGAGGAGAGTACTTGCCGGCATTGTCGAGCAAGTGAATCAGGACTTCCGCGATGCGGTCGACGTCCATGCGCACGGGCGGAAGATTATCGGGCACGGACAATTTCAAAGGGTGGCGCTGCAAGGCCAGCTTAGTCTCCTGAATCGCCACGTCAATGGCTTCCCGAATCTGGTGGGGCTGGAAGTGGAGTTCCAGCTGGTGAGAATCCAGCTGGGCCACCTCCGCCGCTTCACTGACCAGCCGGTTGAGCCGGTCGCTCTCTTCGTTGATAACCGTCAGCAAATCCTTGCGCTCAGACTTACCCAGGGCAACGTCGGATAGCAGGGTCTCGGCGGACGCTTTGATCGCGGTCAGCGGAGTGCGGAATTCGTGGGTCACCGAATCCAGCAGAATCGAGCGCAGGCGATCGCTTTCGCGCGCCGCCTCCGCCTTGGTCAGTTGTTCGGCTGTATTTGCCCTTTCGATGGCAATGGCGGTCAGGCTGCCGATGGCCTCGAGCGATTCGCGTGATAGCGTGCATCCCGACAAGCCGATGCTTCCCACGGCCCGCACTCCCAGGCGCAAAGGCATATAGCAAACACTGTTTTCCCGATTGAGCACCGGTTCTCCTCGTCCGCTGATGGCTCTTAACTGCTCAATGGGAAACAGTGACCGGCTCGCCATATCGAAGAAGTAGACCTCCTGCTTGGCGTCGAGAAACATGGCGGCGCTTCGGACGCTGAAAGACTCGACCAGGTATCGGGGGATGGCATTCACCAGTCCGAAGACGTTCTCGCTGACCAGCAACTGCTGGCTGAAGGCATAGAGTCTCTCGACTTCCCGTCGCCGCTGATCCGATTGCCGGGCCTCACGCCTGGCCCGCTCGGAAAGCTGACTGGCCACGATGGCTGTGAACAGAAAGGTGAAGAGGGCCACCCAGTTTTGCGGGTCGGCAATCGTCCAGCGAAACAGGGGAGGCAAGAAGAAGTAGTTATAAGCCACGGTCGACAGCACCGCCGCGAAGACCGCGTAGCGCAATCCCCAGGCGGCAGAAATCATCAGCACCGCCAGCAGGAAACTGAAACCCACTGTCGTCGGATTCACGTGCAGCCAGCGAAAATAGATTACGACAATGGCTCCCACGACTACGGCGGTGAGCACAAAGTGTAGAATCTGACTGACCAAAGGTCTTTTCACAGGCCCAGATTGTAGACTATTCGACGTTCATCCGGTGGTGGCGACAGAAGAAAGCTGATGACTAAGACTCCCGAACAATGGCTGGAAGAAGCCGCCCCACAAAAGCAACAAGGCATTTTCAAATTGTTCCTGGGCTATGCCCCTGGCGTGGGGAAGACTTACAACATGCTGAGCGAAGGGATACGCCGGGCCAGCCGGGGTGAGGATGTCGTGGTGGGAGTTGTGGAGACGCACGGACGCAAGGGCATCGCCGAATTGTGCACGAAGCTGGAAACGGTGCCCCGGCGCAAACTTCAATACAAAGGCGCGTCCTTCGAAGAGATGGACGTCGATGCCGTCTTGGCCAGAAAGCCGCAGGTCGTGCTGGTTGACGAACTGGCTCACACCAACATCGAGGGCAGCAAACACATCAAGCGCTACGAAGACGTCATGGAGCTTGTGGATGCGCGCATCGACGTGCTTTCGACGATGAACGTCCAGCACATCGAAAGCCTGATGCCGCTGGTCCAGAGCATAACCGGAGTGGTCGTGCGCGAGACCGTTCCGGACTGGGTCATGCAGCGCGTGACTGAGATCGTGCTGGCCGACCTGACTCCGGAAGCTTTGCAGACGCGCATGAAACGCGGAGACATCTACCCGCTGGAGCGCGCCGAGCGGGCTCTCGGCCACTTTTTCCGTCCGGGCAATTTGATCGCGTTGCGCGAGCTGGCGTTGCAGCAAGTGGCGCGAGCCGTCGACCGAAGTCTAGAATCCTACCTGGAAAAGGAAGGCGTAGAAAAGACGCTCGGAGTCAGGGAGCGTATCGCGGTATGTGTCAGTTCCAGTCCCGCGGCGCAATATCTGATCGCCCGGGCGGCGCGCATGGCGCAGCGCATCGACGCCGAGTTGTTTGTGATTTACGTGGACATTGGGGTGGACGAGGACCCGGAAGACCAGCGCAGCCTGGCGCAGAATCTGCGCTTTGCGGAAAACCTCGGTGCCAAAATCCTTCGGGCGAAGGGAAAGAGCGTGGCAGAAGAAGTTGCCAAGCTGGTGCGGGAGAACCACCTTACGCAGGTCGTGTTCGGGCGTTCCGCCCAACACGGATGGCGGAGGTACTTGTATTTATCGGCGATCCACAAGTTTCTACGGGATGCTCCGCCGGTCGATGTGCACATCGTCACACAGGAAGTCAAGTGAACGGCATGGCTGATAACGGCAACAAAGGCAACATCCTGGTTGTGGATGACGAGGCCCAGATTACGCGCGTTCTCAAGACTGCCCTGTCGAGTCTCGGATACGGCACTCGGGTTGCCGGCGACGGCGATGAAGCCGTCCAGATCATGAAGGATTGGTCGCCGGATCTGGTTATCACCGATCTCCGCATGCCCAACATGGATGGATTGGACCTGTGCCGCTATATCCGAAAAAAATCGCGAATTCCAGTCATTGTTCTTTCCGTGAAGGGTGAAGAACGGGAGAAGGTACGGGCCCTTGATTGTGGCGCCGATGACTACGTCACCAAGCCATTCAGCATGAATGAATTGCTGGCACGGGTGCGGGCGGCCTTGCGGCGTGCCGCGACTCCCGAGGAGCCGGACACGCCATTGATCGAGCTGGGCGACTTTCGCATCGATCTGAACACCCGCAGTGTTCGCGTGAAAGACCGCGAAGTCCATCTCACACCTAAGGAATTTGATCTCCTGCTTCACCTGGCCAAGAACGCTGGCAGAGTAGTCACTCACCGCGCCTTGCTGGCGGCAGTGTGGGGAGAGAACAGTGTGCAACAACCGGAATACCTGCGCGTCTTCGTCGGCCATCTGCGCAAGAAGCTTGAGCCCGACGCCGACACCCCGCGATACATCCTCACCGAACCTTGGGTCGGCTATCGCTTCGAACCTGGTGAGTAACTCGGGCCGCGCAAAGGCCTAGCGCAACCACCCCTGAAATCCCCTGCTTTCCTGCTTAGGGGACGCAAGCCCGCGTTTACGAACAATTTACGGACGCTTTACTCGAACTTTATGCCTCAGTGTATCCAATACAACTGAGGGCTGGGTGATTCCAAGCCGTAAGGCCAGGAGTCCTGAAGGGAGGACGCAATGGCGATCTTGATCGTGGTCTTCTGCGCGGCAGCGGTGACATTCTACATTCGAGTTTTCGTTGCCCTGCTTAAGGAACAGCGCGTGCGGATTGGCTTCTTGCCAGTGCATCCGGTGGAACTGCCCGTCAACGCGGGCTTCGGCGACCTCGACGGTTCCAGCCCGAAAGAATCAGTGTCCTGCGCGAGTCCGCTGCCCCCTAGCCAGCGATTCGCGGCCTCAGCGGCCGATTGCTAGTGCAGATTTTTCCGTTACTATACCTTCCCCTTCCCATTTTTCTCTAGCGCCTGCGACCGTGTGACCGGAGGTCGCGCGTTAATTCGGGCCGAAATCCCTGCCACTTTGAGCGAATCGGCGGCGATCAATTCTGCATCGAGGCCTTAGAATACTGCCAGCCGAGCGAGTCCTTGTTCCGCGTCAGCACCAGCGCGGAACGCGACATCTCAAAGTTTGGCGAACGCCCTGGGGCCCGCTCGCCGCACTAGCATTGCGTGACGACAACTGAGGAGGGGAATCTTGAAACCAGTCGCAAGACTTTTGGCTGCCGTGTCTTTGTTATTAGGGGTGACGGTTAGTCTGAACTCCCCGCAGCTACAAGCCCAGGAATCGACCTTCCACAATGCCCCTGCATCGGCCAGACAGATGAAGAATCCGTTTTCGGGCAAGGCTGCCGCGGTCACCGACGGTGCGAAGTCCTATGTGACGAACTGCGCGGCCTGTCATGGAGCCAAAGCCGCGGGCACCGGAAACATTCCTTCGTTGCGGCAGGGGCCGACGCAATCCGCGTCTGAGGGCGAGTTGTTCTGGTTTATCACCACCGGGGACGTGGCCAATGGCATGCCTTCCTGGGTGAGTTTGCCCCAACGTGAACGATGGGAAGTCGTCAGCTACTTAAATTCCCTGAACAGGGGACAGGCTTCCTCGCCGGAAAGTGTGCGAAAGACGAGCGCCACTCTGAAGGCGCCTCCGCCTCCCGCCCCCTTTACAGACTTTCGCTTCGAAAAGCCGGGCAACATACGCAAGGTAACGGTGACTGACCTCCCCGCGCCATACGCAACTTCGTCGGCGGGCAACGGGCCGACTCTGGTTCCGCGTCCAGCAGATGTCTGGCCCACAGCTCCGGCGGATTTCAAAGTAGAGCAATATGCAACCGGGCTGGACGGCCCCCGTCTCATGCGTACGGCGCCGAACGGCGACGTCTTCCTAGTGGAGAGCGGGAGCGGAGAGATCAAGATCTTCCGCGGAATCACCGGCTCGGGCAAACCTGAGCAAATGTCAGTTTTTGCCGAAGGACTAAATCGTCCCTTTGGCCTCGCCTTCTATCCTCCAGGTCCCGACCCGCATTGGGTTTACGTGGGCAACACGAATTCGGTCGTGCGCTTTGCCTACCGGAACGGGGACTTAAAAGCAAGCGCGCCGCCAGAACAACTCGTAGATCTCCCCACGGGAGGCCATTGGACTCGCGACATTCAATTCTCGCCTGACGGAAAAAAGATGTTCGTTTCCGTCGGCTCGCGCTCCAACGTCGATGACCCGGACAACCATCCCTACGAAAAGAACCGTGCCAATGTTCTCGAGTTCAACCCCGATGGCTCAGGCTTGCGAGTTTATGCTTCCGGCATTCGCAATCCGGTGGGCTTGGCCATCAGCCCGAAGACCGGAGATCTGTGGTGCTCGGTGAACGAGCGCGACGCTTTGGGCGACAACCTGGTACCCGATTACATTACTCACGTCCAGGAAGGAGGCTTCTACGGCTGGCCGTGGTGGTACATCGGCAGCCATCAAGACCCGCGTCATCAAGGCAAGCATCCCGAACTCAAAAACAAGGTGATCGTGCCCGACGTTCTACTGCAGCCGCACAACGCCTCCCTACAATTGACCTTTTATGAGGGTAAGCAATTCCCGGCGGAATATCAGGGAGACATCTTCGCTTCCGAGCACGGCTCGTGGAACCGGTCGGTGCGGGTTGGGTATGAGGTGATTCACGTCCCGTTGCTCCCCACGGGATACGCCAGCGGAGAATATGAAGACTTCCTGACGGGCTTCGTTCTGCCCAACGGGGATGTCTGGGGACGTCCGGTTGGCATTACGGTTGCGTCAGACGGATCTTTGCTAGTCAGTGACGATGGCTCCGGTTCCATTTGGCGAATTAGCTATGTCGGAAAGGAAGCCTCGAACGTGGGCCGTTGACTCGCGGAGCCGTTGTCCCGATCATAGAGTGAGAATTTCTGCAGTGTCAGGAGGAGCAAGGTGAACGACAAAGGCAATCGGAATCAGACTATTTCTCTCGGCGGCGAACTGACCGTCCACCGGCTCGGCTACGGAGCTATGCGCATTACCGGCGACGGCATCTGGGGGCCGCCCAAAGACCGCGCACGCGCTCTGGCCGTTCTGCGACGCGCGGTCGAGCTCGGCGTGAATTTCATCGATACGGCGGACTCCTACGGTCCTTATGTGAGTGAAGAGTTGATTGCCGAAGCCTTGTTGCCCTACCCGAAGGATCTGGTGATTGCCACAAAGGGTGGGTGGGTCCGTACCGGGCCCAACCAGTGGACCCACGACGCGACCCCGGACCACCTGCGAAAAGCAGTCGAAGGCAGCCTGAAGCGGCTGCACGTGGACTGCATCGACGTGTACCAGCTGCACATTCCCGATCCGATCGTGTCTCTTGACGCGTCCCTGGAGACTCTCGTCGAGATGCAGTCTCAGGGCAAGATTCGTTTGATAGGGCTTTCCAACGTCACCCAGGAGCACATTGAGCGGGCACGCAAGATCGTTCCCATCGTTTCGGTGCAGAACCGTTACAGCTTTGCCGACCGGGAATGGGATTACGTGGTCGACTACTGTGAACGAAACGAGATCGCCTTCATCCCCTGGTTCCCGCTGGGTGGAGGCAAAGTGGCCGGCGAAGTACTAGCCCGGATAGCCAAGGCACGCCGCGCGGAGCCTATGCAGATTGCACTGGCTTGGCTGCTGCAAAGGTCGCCGATCATGCTGCCCATTCCGGGCACAACCTCGCTCGAGCATCTTGAGGCGAACCTTCGAGCCATGTCCGTGCATTTGAGCGAAGACGAGTTTCAGGAGATGGCCGGCGTTCCCGAGTTGGTAGCGACGCGCTGACGGTGAAAAAACGTCACTAGTAGCGGAGAAGGAGTTCTTATCGCAACTCTGCCAGCACCTTCTTCACATCGCCGGCATCGCCAAATTTCGGGTTTATCTGCAACACGCTCTCCAGTTCCTTTCTGGCGAGCGCAGTCTGTCCAGTCTTCTGATACGCAAGACCCAGGTGGTAGTGAAAAGTGGCGTCTGGCGGACGGTTCGCCTTGCTGTTCAGACGCACCGCTTCCTGGAAGAGGCCGATGGCCGAATCGTACATGGCTTTCTGGTAGTAAACCCAGCCAAGAGTATCGGCGGCGTTGGGCGACTCGGGCATTCCACGGCGAGCGATTTGCGCCAGGGACATCGCCATATCCACGTTCTCCCCGGCCTGTAGCATGACGTACGCCAGGTTGTTGGACGCCAGCGGATTTTCCGGCCTCAAATCCAGGGCCTTCTTGTACATCTCCTTGGCCTTGCCCCAGTCGCGTTTGGATTCGTACAGCTCTCCCATCAGAATGTAGAAGCTGACTTCCTGCGGATTGTCTCGGAGTGAATTCTGATAAGTTGCAATGGCTTCGTCGATAGATCCCTTGGCTGCTTGTACCTGGCCAAGTTTCAGCAGTGCGTCAGAATTTTTCTTGTCAAGCTCGGCGGATTTCTTCAGGGCAGCTTCCGCTCCATTCAAGTCTTTCTTGTTGTTGAACAGCGCCGTGCCCAACAGATCGTAGAACACACTGCTGTTGGGGACCTTCACGATCTGCTCGTTGGCGGCGGCAAGGGCTTTGTCTATCTGCTTCCCGGCGATGCAGGTATTCATTAGTCCGGCCAAAGCGTCCGGCGAGGAAGGATCGCGGTCCAGCGCTTGCCGATAAGCTTTCTCTGCTCCGGCATATTCCTTCTGGGCCAGATGAAGGTCGCCCAACCGGATGTATCCAATAGGGCTGTTGGCCGCTATTTCGACCGCCTTGTTCGCGTCCTGTTCGGCGTTGGCGAACCGCTTCCGATTGATGAATGAGGCGGAGCGCAGGGCATAGCCCTCGGGCGAAGCCGGCTGCAGGCTGATGATTTGGGTGGCGATTTGTTCCACCGAGCTCATGTCGCCGCGCCGAAATGCCGCCGCGGCGAGTGCGCGTTGCGCATCGATCAGGTCGGGGCGCAGACGAACTGCCTCGTGCCATTCGCTCTCGGCACGGGCCAGATCGCTCTGCTGATCGAAAGCCACTCCCAGGTGATAGTGCGCGACGCCGTTATCCGGATCGTTCTTGATCGCGGTTTGCAGAGTGGGGATCGCATCCCGCGCTTTGCCCTGACGAATCTGAATCTGGCCGCGATAGATCAGACAATCGGTGTCATTGGCATTGCTGGCCAGCACTTCATTGTTCAGTTTGGCCGCTTCATCCAGACGGCCCTTCAGGATGAGCAGTTGGATGTAATTCTTCTTAACCTGCAGGTCCTTGGGATGCTCTTGAAAGAGCGATGAGTATTCCGCAGTGGCTTTGTCCAAATCTCCCGCCGCAAAATAAAAATCGCCCAGCATGCGATAGCCGGCTGGGTTGTCGGCCAACTCCTGCTTGGCCTGCTTGAGCAGATCTTCCGTTTCAGCTCTCTTGCCCTGTGCCATCAACAAGCGAGCCAGAGCCGCGCGTGGGTCGGGACTCTTGGGATCGACCTGCATAGCGTGCCGGAATACCTGTTCCGCCGCAGCCAGGCGATTCCGCGACTGGTAGAAGCCGCCTAATGCTAACTGCGCATTCAACGCCTTGGGATCCAGGTCGATTGCTTTCTTGAGATTGGCTTCCGCCAGATCGAATTGATTTGCCCGCATCTGCAACACGGCCATGCTCAGGTAAGAATCGGAGCGATTGGGAGCCAGGGTGATGGCCTTCTGCATCTCCTGGATTGCCGCGGGCACGTTGTTCTGAGCGGCCAGCAGGTTCGCCGCTGCCAGATGGACTCGCGGGTCGTTGGGCAGCTTCGGAAGCAGCAGATCGATGTGTTCCTGCGCGTGCTGAAGGTCATGTCCCGCGACCAGGAGATTAGCGAGGTCAATGCGAGCCGCATCATTGCCGGGCTGCAGCTCCAGCGTGCGGCTCAACTCCTGATAGGCGGGCAACCATTGCTGCAGGCGAAGATACGTTTGCGCCAGTTGATGATGGGCGTCACCGTAGTTTGGATCTACCCGTACAGCGTTGCTGAACTGAATAGCCGCTTCGCGATACTGGCCTTTCTCAAAGTAACTCTGGCCGCTCTTGAAATACTTCTGCTTCCGTACGTTGGGATCGCGGGAACAGCCAGCCAGCACAGCGGCCAGCAGTCCAAGGACAACAATCAGCCGGAATGCGGAAGAAAGCCTCATTGCGAAATTCTCCGGGATGGTTGAGGTTTGCCCGAAAACCACTGTAGCTCAGGTTACTTCACACAGACCTGGCAATAAAGTGACGCTGGTACTTAAGGATAAACGGTTTGGAAAACCCCGCACGGAAGCATGGCGCAGGAATCGTAGGCTCCCCGGAAGGAAGCCGTCCGGCAGCGCGGTCTGCCGGCCGAAAGGCCCGGTACTGTACCATGGGGGCGGTCCAGCCGGGGCCTGACTAGCTGCATGTATAAGGAATTCTTCGGACTGCGAGCGAATCCGTTCAATGTCAATCCCGACCCGCGCTATCTCTTCCTCACGCGGCACACGGAGGAGGCGCTGGCGTGTCTGACCTATGGTATCCAGAGCCGCAAAGGATTCGTGCTGCTGACCGGCGAGGTAGGCACCGGCAAAACTACCCTCATCAACAAGCTGCTGGGCTGGCTGAGAATGCAGCACGTGGCGACCGCCTTCATCTTCAATTCCAAGATGAACGTCCCACAATTTCTCGACTACATGATGGCGGATTTCGGAATTCCCTGTGAGTCGAAATCCAAAAGCCAGATTTTACGGCAACTGTACAACTGGCTACTGGACCGCTATCGCGCGGGCGAGACAGCGGTGCTGATCGTGGACGAGGCGCAGAATCTCTCTGACGACGTATTGGAGGAGATTCGCATGATGACCAACCTTGAGACTTTCACGGAAAAACTCCTGCAGGTGGTCCTGGTTGGACAGCCCGAATTGGAGCAACGGCTCAAGCAACCGCATCTGCGCCAACTACGCCAGCGCATGTCGCTGCGGGCTAAGACCCATCCCCTCTCGCTCGACGAAACCAAAGCCTACGTGGCCCAGCGCCTGCGCATTGCGGGAGCAACCGGAGATCCAATTTTCGATGACGGAGCGCTGGCGGCACTCTACGGCTTCTCCAGCGGTATTCCCCGGGTCATCAACCTGTTGTGTGAGCACTGTCTGGTGAGCGCGTTCGTGGATCAACAGAAGACGATCTCCACCAACGTCGTAGAAGCTGTTGCCCGCGATTTCGACTTGGACGAGGGGGTCGCCTCCGCGCCCCCGGCCAAACCGGCGCAGAAGCCGGCAGCGGACGAAGTGAAGTTTGACGTCGTTCAGGCTCTGAAAACGCTTGCGGCCCTTGCCGACAAACTGCATGAGGCGGAAAAGGATCGCTCCAAAGAAGGCAAATCCGAGCCAGGTTCCGGCGGAAATGAGGAGAATTGATCGAAGCCCCGGAAACTCGCAACAACGATAAACCACAAATCACGTAGGCGATTAAAATCCCCGTGTTTTGGGAGACCTCAGGTGTTCACCCAGCAGGGCCAATAGCGGCTCTTGGACTCCCGGTCCTCCTGCGATCAGACCGGAAAGCAGCGGCGACGGGCGATTGCTGCGTACTGGCTCACCCTCCAGGGTGTGGACGAAGCCGCCAGCGCTTTGCACCAGCGCAACTCCCGCCGCCACATCCCACTCATGTTTAGGCACTAGCGTGAACGTCGCATCTGCGAGTCCGGCGGCCACCAAGGCCAGCTTGTAAGCGACTGAGCCCATCGGCCGGACTTTGAAACCGGCATGTTCGAATCGTTTCCACTCGCCGCGCTTCAGTTCACTCCGACTGGCCAGTACGGTAGCTCCCTCGAGCCCGTTTCTTTGACTGATGCGCGCAGACTTTCCGTTGTAGGTAACGCCGGTTTCAAGGGACCCGAGAAATGTCTCGCCGGTCGCTGGGTTAGAAATTCCACCGGCAATGGCGCAACCGTCGTCTACCAGAGCCACGGAGACACAGAATTCCGGTATGCCCGCCACAAACTCACGGGTGCCATCCAGCGGATCCACAATCCAGACTTTGTGTTTCTGCAAGCGGCTGTGGTCGTCGGGCCTCTCCTCGGAGAGCCATCCTTCATCGGGACGAAGTAGTTCCTGGTGGAGTACCGCATCCACTGCCTTGTCGGCCTCCGTCACCGGATCGTGACCAGCCTTGTACTCGGCGGCGATCTCCCCCGGAGTGAACCGGCGGAACACGCTGAGAGCGGCGTCCAACGCCGACTGGATGCGTCGCAGAATTTCTTCGTGTTCGCTCATGAAGTTCAGCTGGGGCTCAAACCAAAAGCACGTCAAACCTGTGAGCTTACGCCGTCTCGCCGTTGATTCCGATGAAGCCTTCACGTTCGAGATGCAGGATGATCTCTTGTGCAGATTCCTCGGGGCTCAGGTCGGCCGTGTTGATTACGACTTCGGCGTCCTTTGGCTCTTCATAGGGATCGGAGATTCCGGTGAATTCCTTGACAATCCCGGCGCGCGCCTTGGCATAGAGACCCTTACGGTCGCGCTGTTCGCAGACGTCGATCGGCGTGGCCACGTGCACCAGGATGAAGCCGCCATGGAGCTCGACCATTTGACGTACTGCCCGGCGAGTGGCGTCATAGGGTGCGATCGGCGCACAGATGGCAATGCCGCCATTCTTGGTAATTTCGGACGCGACATAGCCGATGCGCCGGATGTTGAGGTCGCGGTGTTCCTTGGAGAAACCGAGCTCCGACGACAGGTGTTTGCGCACCAAGTCTCCGTCTAGAAGAGTCACGGGCCGGCCTCCCGTCTCCAGAAACTTTGTTCGCAGCACATTCGCAATCGTGGACTTGCCGGAGCCGGAGAGACCGGTGAAGAAGATGGTCACGCCTTGCTTGTGGCGTGGCGGGAAACTCCGCCGCAGTTCATGCACGACTTCGGGATAGGTAAACCAGGCGGGAATTTCGCGGCCTTCATTCAGCCGCTGGCGCAGGTCGGTGCCGGAAAGGTTCAGAACTCGCGCGCCCTCGGGGACCTCGTTGTCGGGCACGTATTTGTCTTGTCCTTCCAGATAGACCATCATGCTGAAAGGGACCATGGTGACGCCGATCTCGGCCTCGTGCTTCTTAAACAATTCCTGCGCTTCGTAGGGACCGTAGAATGGCTTGCCGTTTGTGTCCTTGCCCGGACCCGCGTGATCGCGTCCCACGATGAGATGGGTACAGCCGTGGTTTTTGCGAATCAGGGCATGCCAGATGGCTTCCCGTGGCCCACCTAACCGCATGGCTAGCGGGAGCATCGACAGCTTCACCGTACCCGGCGGATATTTCGAAAGCAGCAATTGATAACAGCGGACACGGGTGAAGTAATCGACGTCGCCCGGTTTGGTCATGCCCACCGAGGGATGAATCAAGAGACTAGCTTCCACGCTATTGGCGGCGCGGAAGGTCAGCTCCACGTGAGCCCGGTGCATGGGATTGCGAGTCTGAAAAGCTACCACCCGCCGCCAACCCAAGCGGGCGAACTCGGCGCGCAACTCAAGTGGAGTCAAACGCAGCGCGCGGAAATCGTAGTGTGTAGGCAATTGCACGCCTTCCACCCGTCCGCCCACGTACCAAGAATTGGACTTGTTGATCACATAATCCGAGCCAGGGTGTGCTGAACTTGTACTGTTGAACACGGCCTGCGCTTCCGCTTTGCGGTCGGGCTGCCAGACATCCTCTACATTCACCACCGCCAACATCACGCCCTCGGGATCGCGCAAGGCGATCTTGCTGCTGCCCGGTTTGAGGGAGCGGACAAAGTCTTCCGTCACATCCAGAGTGACCGGGATGGGCCACAGGACGCCGCTGGCCAGCCGCATGTTATGGCACACCCCTTCGTAGTCCGGGCGGCACATAAAACCGTGCAAAGGCGAGAACCCACCGCTCAGCAGCAGTTCCAGGTCGCAGAGCTGGCGTGCGGTCAAGTCCCACGAGGGCCACTCGCGGGAATGGGACTTCAATTCAGCGGCACGTTCCTCGGACGTAATGGGCTGCACCAGTTCGCCGCCATGGGGCGGAATCAAGTGGCTCGTTGAAACGGTCAAGCTAGTCCTCCAGGTTTAGGTTTAGACCTCAGTCGCCGCCGGAAGCGGTGACTTTCGCCAACATCGGGTGCTACAGAAAACTCTGGGGAACGATCCGCTAGGGTTTCAATTTCCCCATGGGACGCAATTAGAGATATACGGCGCGACATTCACATCTGGGGGGAATCGGCTGGATACGGCTGTGCCTCTTCCACTTTTCCGATCTTCAATTGCTCAGAAGGCCCCGGATCAGGGGCTGCGCCGACAAGGATACGGACGGCTTTCCGCCCTTCACCAGATCTGGCGGGAGCGGGCGAGACGCCCGCGGCTACATCGAGACGGGTTGTGTTGGATCTTCAGCAAGCTTTTGGTGAATCCCAACTGAACAAAGATTATACACACTCTCTCGCGAAATCCCTGGTATTCGGGGGATTTTCTGTTTTGACGCCATCCGGAGGCCGGAAACACGTCAATCCTGCGCCCCGGCACTTTTGCGCTGTGCGTCGGGAATGGGCTCGGACGATTCCCCCTTCTGTACGGCGACGGTTCGTTCGGAGATGGAGTATTTCAGTAGCACCCACAAAGCGCGCACGCCATCCTTCCAACCGATCTTCTTGCCCTCTTCATAGGTGCGTCCCCAGTAGCTAAT
>Ga0335070_10001795_pt1 | contig 24913 bp, 23 predicted proteins | sample Lox_Sample_13_FD_206722 | JGI IMG/M metagenome (GOLD analysis project Ga0335070, IMG submission 206722) | Soil microbial communities from Loxahatchee National Wildlife Refuge, Florida, United States - Lox_Sample_1.3 | ecosystem: Environmental > Terrestrial > Soil > Wetlands | place: USA...
CACGCCCTCGTCATCGGCGGCATCCTCGGCGCCTCGATCTGGTTCGTCGGCGATGTGCCCGAGCCCCCGATTCCGGTCACCTTCTACGCCGCGGCGCCTCCCCCACCCCCGCCGCCCCCGGCCGCTCCCAAGGCCGCGCCCAAAGCCCCCGAAGCGCCCAAGCCCGTCCAGGTCAAACCCGTCGAGATGGCGCAGCCGGTCGTCGTTCCCGACGCCGTTCCCCAGCCCCTCGCCGCGCCGGAGCCGGCCGCCGACGCGGGGGTCGAAGGCGGTGTCGAAGGCGGCGTCGAGGGCGGCGTGCCCGGCGGCGTGATGGGCGGCGTCGTCGGCGGCACCGGTGGCGCGGGCGGCGAGGAGCCCCTCCGGGTCGGCGGCGACGTGAAGGCGCCGGTCCTGCAGTCCCGGACCGAGCCCCAGTACCCGGAGGCCGCGCGCAAGGCCCGCATGGAGGGGGTCGTCATCCTCGAGGCCATCATCACGGCCGACGGCAACGTCGAGGACGTCCGCGTCCTGAAGTCGGTCAACCCCCTGCTCGACGCTTCGGCGGTTCGGGCGGTCCAGCAGTGGAAGTACAAGCCGGCAACCCTGAACGGCCGGGCGGTGCGCGTCTACCTCACGGTGACGGTGACGTTCCGGTTGAACTAGGATTGGCAGTCCCGAGGTGCTCGAAGGGCCAACGAAACGAGAAGGAGCGTTTTAAATGAGTTTCAATCCAATTGAGCTGTGGGGCAAGATGACGATCGTCGCCCAGGGCGTCGTCGTGATTCTGCTCATCATGTCGGTGTACTCGCTGACGATCGCCTTCGAGCGCTTCCTGTACTACCGCAAGGCCCGCAACCAGTCGGTCGCCTACGCCAAGATGGTGACGGGATTCCTGAAGCAGGACAAGCTCCAGGACGCGATCGACGCCTCCAAGAAGTTCAAGAACAGCCACGTCGCCCGGGTGCTCTCGGCGGGGTTGTACGAGTTCTCCCACGACATCAAGAGCGGCGGGGCCAGCGTCAAAGGCCACGACATGATCGAGGCCGCCGAGCGCGCGATCGAGCGCGAGGCCCTCGTCACGACGGCCGACATGAAGAAGGGGCTCTCGGGCCTGGCGACGATCGGCACCACGGCGCCGTTCATCGGCCTCTTCGGCACGGTCATCGGCATCATCAACGCGTTCCGCGGCATGGCGCTGACCGGCTCGGGCGGCATCGCGGCGGTCTCCGCCGGTATCGCCGAAGCCCTCGTCACGACGGCCCTCGGCCTCTTCGTGGCCATCCCGGCCGTGTGGATGTTCAACATCTTCATGAACAACATCGAGCGTTTCCAGGTCGAGATGTCGAACTCGTCGAACGAGCTCATCGACTACTTCATCAAACGGCGCGGCGCGGGCGCCCAGCTCTCCGCGTAGGAGTTTTTCCATGGGCATGGGTGGCGGCGGCGGTCGGGACAAGCTTCAGAGTGACATCAACGTCACTCCGCTGGTGGACGTCTGCCTCGTGCTCCTCATCATCTTCATGGTCGTCACGCCCCTCCTTCAGAACGGCGTGAGCGTCCAGATCCCGCAGGCCGACGACCCGGCCAAGAAGCCGGAGTCGAGCAAGCAGAAGATGATCGTGGTGCAATTTGCGACTCCCCCGATCTACCACTACGAGTCCAAGCAGCTGTCGAAGGCGGAGTTCCAGTCGGCCCTCGACGAGCTCTACCAGCGCAACCCGTCGGCGGAGATCGTCATCAAGGCCGACCAGCGCCTGAAGTACGGCGACGTCAAGGAAGTCTTCAAGATGACCAAGGACGCCGGCTTCCAGGACGTCGGCCTGATCGCCGAAAAGAAACAGAAGGGCGCCGGCTAGCCCGCGGGGCGAGCGGCCAAGGAGACCAGCGACATGGGAATGGGCGCCTCGAGCGGCGGAGCCTACAAGAGCGACATCAACATCACTCCCCTCGTGGACGTGGTGCCGGTGCTGCTCATCATCTTCATGGTCATCACGCCGCTGCTCCAGATGGGCTACGACGTCAAAGTGCCGCCGAAGGTCGACCAGCCGCTGAACCAGCCCCCGCCGACCGACCTGCTCATCGTTTCCCTGACGCCGCAGAACAAGATCTTCCTCAACAAAGAGGAGGTCAACGCGCAGACGCTCTCGTTGCGCTTGACCGAGATCCTCAAGAACCGCGCCACCAAGACCGTGTTCTTCTCGGGCGACGACGCGTCCAACTACGGCGAGGTCATCAAGGTCATGGACATCTGCCGCGCGGCGGGCGCCAAGAACATCGGCATCGTCATGGAGGCCGTGCCGGTCGGTCAGTAGCGGGCCTCTGCTCTCCCGTTTCCGGTTCCCGACGGTTCGTAGGGCTGAGATCCGCGCCCCCGACCGGGAACGAGCAACCCGAAACCCGTTCTGATATTCTCCCGCGCCGCGGCCGGGGCATCTGCACCGGCGCTTGACCGGATCACGCGAAAACAGGAGTTCGACGCATGTCTTTCGAGCTTGCTCTGCCGCTCGTCCTCGTCTTCTCGGTCGGGTCGCTCTTCGTGGCCGGCTTCCTGGCCTCCTGGGTGCTGAAGCGGGACACCGGGACCTCCGCCATGCAGGCGATCTCCAACGCCATCAAGGAGGGCGCCGAGGCCTTCCTCCGGCGGCAGAACCGCACGATCGGACTGCTCGCGGTCCTGCTCGCGGCCGTCATCTTCGTGCTCTACGGTTTCGTCCGCAGCCACCACGACTTCGACCCGGTCGACACGCCCCTGCGGCTCGCGTTCTGGACCACGCTCTCCTTTGCCCTGGGCGCGGCGTGCTCGGTCATCGCCGGCTACATCGGCATGTGGGTCTCGATCCGGACGAACATCCGCACCGCCTCGGCCGCACGCTCGTCGCTCAACGACGCCCTTCGGATCGCGCTGCGCGGCGGCGCGGTATCGGGCCTCTTCGTGGTGGCGATGTCGCTGTTCGGCGTGGGCGGGCTGTACTGGCTCGTCAGCCACATGACGGCCGTGCCGCCGGCGCAGATTCCCCTGCTCATCGTCGGCTACGGCTTCGGCGCCTCGTTCGTGGCGCTCTTTGCCCAGCTCGGCGGCGGCATCTACACCAAGGCCGCCGACGTCGGCGCCGACCTCGTCGGCAAAGTCGAGGCGGGCATCCCCGAGGACGACCCGCGCAACCCCGCGGTCATCGCGGACCTCGTCGGCGACAACGTCGGCGACTGCGCCGGCCGCGGCGCCGACCTCTTCGAGTCCACGGCGGCCGAAAACATCGGCGCCATGATTCTCGGCGCGACGCTCGCCGCGGCCCTCCAGAAGCAAGGCATGGCGTTCTCGGCCGGGGTCGTCGGCGTGATGCTCTTCCCGCTCGTCGCCCGGGCCTTCGGCCTCCTCGCCTCGATCATCGGCATCTTCGCCGTCAAGACCCGCGAGGACGCGGACCCGATGCAGGCGCTCAACCGCGGCTACTACATCGCGGCGGTCCTGGCCATCGGCGGGTTCTTCGTCGCGACGAAGTGGCTGCTCGCCAATCCCGCCAGGCCCGACGCGTGGTGGATGTACTTCCTGTGCGGCATGATCGGCGTGTTGACGTCGATCGTCTTCGTTTTCATCACCCAGTACTACACGGAGTACAAGTACCGCCCGGTTCGCGAGATCGCCGAGGCCTCGCAGACGGGCCCGGCCACCAACGTCATCGCCGGCATCGCGGTCGGTTTCGAGTGCACCCTCGCTCCGGTCATCGCGATCTCGATCGCGATCCTCGCCTCTTACAAGATCGGGTCGGCGGCGCTGCCCGGCGGCGGCCTCTTCGGAACGGCGGTCGCCACGATGGGAATGCTGGGGACGGCCGCGTACATCCTGGCGATGGACACCTTCGGCCCGATCACCGACAACGCCGGCGGCATCGTGGAGATGTCCAAGCAGCCCGAGGAGATCCGCAAGAAGACCGACCGGCTCGACGCCGTCGGCAACACGACCAAGGCGCTGACCAAAGGCTACGCCATCGGCTCCGCCGCCCTGGCCGCGTTCCTGCTGTTCTCGGCCTACCTCGACGAGCTCAAGAACTACGGCGCCGAGCTGACGTCGGTCAACCTGTCCAAGCCCGAGGTCTTCGTCGGGGCGCTCATCGGCGCGATGCTCGTGTTCTTCTTCTCGGGTCTCGCGATCAAGGCCGTCGGAAAGGCCGCCTACGTCGTCATCCAGGACGTCCGCGCGCAGTTCAAGGAGCACCCCGGCATCATGCAGGGCACCGAGAAGCCCGACTACGGCCGGACGGTCGACATCGTCACCCGGGGCGCGCTGCGCCAGATGATCGCGCCCGGCCTGGTCGCGGTCGGCACCCCGATCGCCGTCGGCCTCGTCTTCCGCCAGTTCGGCGTCGGCGCCGAAGCCGTGGCCGCACTGCTCATGGTGGGCACGATCGCCGGCATCGTCGTCGCGACGTTCCTCAACAACGGCGGCGGCGCCTGGGACAACGCCAAGAAATACATCGAGACCGGGGCATACGGCGGCAAGGGCTCGCCGACGCACAAGGCCGCCGTCGTCGGCGATACGGTCGGCGACCCCTTCAAGGACACGGCCGGCCCGTCGCTGCACGTGCTGATCAAGCTGCTCGCGACGATCACGCTGGTTCTCGCGCCGCTGTTCATTTAACGCGGGCCGCGGCGCGGCCCGGCCGGAGAGAGGGAACGGTGGCACGGTTCCCTCTTCCCCGTCGAGTCGGCGTCTCTAGACGAAGCGGCCGAGGACCTCGTTGGAGACGAGGTAGCCTCGCTCGGTGAAGGCGACCCGGTCGCCGCGCCGCTCGAGGACGCCGCCCTCCAGCCAGGTCTCGTAGTCGCTCCAGAGACGAACGTCCCCCGCCTCGGCGACGAAGGCCGCCACGCGCTCGACGGGCACTCCCTCCCGGAGACGCAGTCCCAGAAAGAGCTCCTCGCGCGCCGCCTCGGCGGCGCTGACGGGCAGGTCGAACCCGATCGCACGCCGGCCGGCCTCGACGCCGTCGAGGTATTGCTCGAGGTTCGAGACGTTGGCCCGCCTCCGGCCTTCCCAGAACTCGTGCGCGGACACGCCGAGGCCCAGCGTCGGAGCCCGGCGCCAGTATTTGAGGTTGTGGCGGGCTTCGCGTCCCGGAAGGGCCCAGTTCGAGATCTCGTAGTGGCCAAAGCCCCGGGCGGCGAGGCGTTCCCCCAGCTCCAGCCACAGGTCGGCCTGCGCGTCGTCCGACAGATACCGTTCCGGGTGCGCGCGCCGGTCCTCCTCGATGGTCTTCGACTTCTCGGTCTCGAGCAGGTAGACGGAAACGTGGCCCACGCCGGCATCGCCGAGGCCCTCGAGGCTTTCGCGGAAGGTCGCCGCCGTCTGCGCGGGGAGCCCGAGGATCAGGTCTCCCGAGACGGACAACCGCGAGCGCGAGAGCGCCGCCAGGGCTTCGCGGGCCCGCGCCGCGTCGTGCCGGCGCCCGACCGCCGACAGCTCCGCGTCGGCGAGCGACTGGACGCCGAGCGAGACCCGGTTCACGCCGGCCGCCGACCAGGCCGAGACCGCGGCCTCCGTCACGTCCTCCGGGTTGGCCTCGAGCGTGACCTCCGCACTCTCCCCGATCCGGAATCGGCCGCGGAGCGCCGCGAGCAGGCGCGCGACCGCGTCGGGCGGCAGGAGCGAAGGCGTGCCTCCGCCGAGATAGATCGCGTCGAACGAGACGTCCGACGCCTCCCCCTCGAGCAGCAGCGCTTCGCGCTCCAGAGCCGCCAGATAGCGCTCGCGGCTCGACGGATCCGTCGTCACGACGAACGCGCAGTACCCGCAGCGGGACGCGCAGTACGGCAGGTGGACGTAGACCCCGGCGGGTTCACCGCTCACCGAACCTCCCGGAAGGCCGCCTCCGCCGTCTCGGCCAGCTCCGCCTCGAAGGGAAACACCTTGCGGAAGTTGCCCTCCCGGGCGACCGCGGCGAGGTCCCGCCCGGCGTCGTCGATCCAGCGCACGGCGGCATGGGCGAGGGCCGCCTTGTGCTCCTCGGATTCCCTCGCGTCGGCCAGCTCTTCGAGCCGCGCCGAAGCCGCGGCGTTTCCCGCCCGCTCTCCCCGCCCGACGGGTCGGGGCGGCAGCGTCAGGAGCCCCTGCCCGGTTGCGGCTTCCCGGGCCCGCGCCAGGAGCCGCGGCATCCGGTCGCCCCAGGCGCCGTGGTGGACCGTCTCGAAGAACGCTTCCCCCGCTTCGGGCTCGGCATCCGTACGCACCTCGACGAGCGCTCGGCGCGACTCGCCGTCGGTCTCCGGCACGACCGCGGTCAGCGATGCCGCTCCCGCCCCGACGGCCGCCGCGGCGATCGCCTCGAGGGCGTCGGCTTCGCCGGTCCAACCCGGAACGGCCGGAAAGACGGCCGCCGCGGCGACCCCCGCCCGTCGAGCCGCCGCCGCGCTCGGAAACTCGAACGCCCGTCCGGGCCGCCAGGTGCAGAGAGCGACGGCGGCTCGGCCGGCGTCGGCCGGGATTCCTTCGGGCTCCGGGTCGAGGAGGTAAACGGCGCGGCCCGCCGCGAGGGCCGCGGTTGCCGCCGCGCGGTACGCCCCCCACACGTCTTCCGGGGACGAGCCCGGCCCCACCAGGAGCGGTCCGGACGGGAGCCTCGCGATCGCCTCCGCCCACGCCTCGGCGTCGGCGGGCCCCGCCGCAACGACGGCGTCGTGCCGGCGTCGGGTGAATCGACGGTCGAGCGGGTCGAACCGCGGAAACCGGCCGTCGCCGTCCGGGCCGTAAGGCAGGAGTCTTCCCGCGACGCGGCGCCCCGCGGCGAGGGCCTCGGAAGACCGCGCCGCCGGCGCGGACGCGGCCTCGAAGACGATCATCGGCGGGTCTTCGCGGCGCGCACCCGGCGGAGCGCTCCCGCGCGGCCGTAGCGGGCGAACACGTCCGCCTCGAAGTGGACCGCGTCGCCGGCGCGAGCCGCGCCGAGCGTCGTCCGGCGGCGGGTCTCCGGGATGACGGCCACGTCGAAGGACCCGCGCCGCCGTGCGGCGACGGTCAGGCTCACGCCGTCGAGCGCGACGGATCCCTTGACCGCCACCATCGCGCCGAGACCCGCGGGAATCGAAAACGTGTAGGTCCACGAATTGCCCGAAACCGCGACGCGGCGGACGCGGCTGATCCCATCCACGTGCCCGAGCACGAAGTGTCCGGACAGGCGGTCGCCCCAGCGAAGCGCCCGCTCCAGGTTGACCCCGTTGCCCTTCTCGAGCCGCCCGAGCCGCGACCGGCGCAGCGTTTCGCTCGAAAGGTCCGCCACGAGCCGGCGGCCCTTCGTCAAGGCGGTCAGGCAGACGCCGGCGACCGCGACGCTCTCGCCGCGGCGCAGGGTCCCGAACCCCGGCGGCGGGGCGACCGTCAGCCGGAGCCCGCCGCTCCGGGCGCGCACGTCGGCGACGCGGCCGACGCCCTCGACGATTCCCGTGAACATGCCGCGCCCGAGTCTACGCGAGGCGGCCGGTCGCGAGCACGTCGCCGCCCAGGCGCTCCAGGCGCAGCCCGCGGACGACGGCGGCGTCGGCAAGCGCGAAGCCGCGCCCGCCCACCGCGCCGAGGGCCCCTCGCCCGCCGAGGAGGCTCGGCGCGAGGAACACGGCGATGCGATCGACCAGGCGCGCTTCGAGGAACGCGCCGAGCGTCTCGGCGCCGCCCTCCACCATCAGGCTCGTCACGCCGGCGCTCCCGAGCGCGTCGAGCAGGCGGCCGAGGTCGACCCGGCCCGGGGCGCGTCCCGGCAGGCTCCAGACCTCGACGCCCCGCGTCTTCAGGCGCCGCGCCTTCGGGTGCGAAGCCGGCGCGGCGGTGACGACGATCGCGCCCCGGCCGCGCAGCACGCGGGCGGACTCCGCCACGCGGAGCTTCCCGTCGAGAACGATCCGGCGGTGCGGCAGGCCCCCCGCGCGCCCGAGGCGCCGCGTCAGCCGGGGGTCGTCCGCGCCCACGGTGCCGGCGCCGACGAGCACCGCGTCGTACTCCTCGCGCAGCGCCAGCGCGCGGCGCCGCGCCGGCTCCCCGGTGATCCACCGGCTCTCGCCGCGCGCGCTGGCGATCCGCCCGTCGAGGCTCGACGCCCACTTGGCCAGCACGAACGGCCGACGCCGGACGATCGCGGCGCGGAACTTTTCGTTCCGCTCCTCCTCGGCGCGCCGGAAGCGCGCGGGCGCGAGGACGACGTCGAGGCCGGCCCGCCGCAGGGCGGCGATGCCCCGCCCGGCGACGAGCGGGTTCGCGTCCTTCGCCGCGACCACCACGCGGCGGACTCCCGAGGCCACGACGACGGGGGCGCAGGCCGGCGTCCGGCCCCGATGAACGCAGGGCTCGAGCGTCAGGTAGAGGTCGGCGCCGCGCGCCTTCGCGCCGGCCGCCCGCAGCGCCGCGACCTCCGCGTGCGGCCCCCCGGCCCGCCGGTGAAAACCCTCGCCCACGACGCGGCCCCCGCGGACGACGACGGCGCCGACCATCGGGTTGGGCGAAACCGTGTAGCGCCCCCGCTCCGCGAGGGCCCCGGCCCGCTCCAGAAACGCGAGGTCAATTCGAGGCATCGTCCCCGAGCAGCGCCCGGGCGTACTCGGCCGGGTCGAACGGGACGAGGTCGTCCACCGACTCGCCGACGCCGACGAAGAGCACGGGCAGCTTCAGCTCCCGGTAGATGGCCAGAACGATGCCGCCCCGGGCGCTGCCGTCGAGCTTCGTCAGCACGACGCCGGTCGCGCCGGCCGCCTCGACGAACCGGCGCGCCTGCTCGAGGCCGTTGATCCCGGTGGTCGCGTCGAGGACGAGGAGCGTGGCGTGGGGCGCGCCCGGCACTTCGCGGCCGGCGATCCGGCGCATCTTCGCCAGCTCCTCCATCAGGTTCTTCTTGGTGTGGAGGCGGCCGGCCGTGTCGACGAGCAGGCTCGCGACGCCGCGGGCCTTCGCGGCCGACAGGGCGTCGAAGAGGACCGCGGACGGGTCGGCGCCTTCACGGTGGCGGACGAGCGGCAGGGAGAGCCGGTCGGCCCACGTCTGGAGCTGCTCGATCGCACCGGCCCGGAACGTGTCCGCCGCCGCCAGGAGCACGGACCGGCCGGCGGCCTTTTCGCGCGCGGCCAGCTTGGCGGTCGTCGTCGTCTTCCCCGACCCGTTGACGCCGACGAGAAACGTCACGAAGAGCGGCGTCTCGATCCGGGCCGGAGGCTTCGGCGCCGCGGCGATCAGCTTCTCGATTTCCTCGAGCAGGATCGTCCTCAGCGCCGGCAGGTCCTTGCGCTCGGCGCCTCCGGTGCGGGCGCGGACCGCGTCCGCCAGAGCCGACGCCGTGTCGGCGCCGACGTCGGCCGACAAGAGCGCCTCCTCCAGCGACTCGAGGACCGACTCGTCGAAGCCGAGCCCCTGCTTGACCGCCGTCCCGAGCTTCTCGAGAATCTCGGTGTGGGTCATGAAGAGACCCCGCTTGATCTTCGCGAAGAAGCCGCCGCGGGGGCGGGGCGCCGGCGCGGCGTCTTTGTCGAGATCTTCGGCCATGGACGACGGAAGATACCGCAGCCCGGGCGCCGCCCCCGGCCGCCCGGCCGATGCTACTGCGCCCCTTTGACGGCCTCTTTCTCGAGCAGGAGACGCGCCCGCGCGCCGACGTCTCCTGCCGGGTCGAGGTCCACGGCCCGCTGGAGATATCGCCGCCCGAGATCCAGCTTCTGGAGAGAGATCAACACCATGCCGAGCCGCAGGTTCGCGTCGGCGTTGGTCGGCTCGAGCTTGACGGCGGTGAGGTAGTCCTCGGCGGCTCCCTCGAGGTTCCCCGCCGACTCCTTCGCCACCGCGCGGCCGACGAACGCCGCGTAGTTCTTCGGATCGTGGGCGATCGCCGAGCTGAACTGGCTCTCCGCGGCGGCGTAGTCGCCCTGACGCTGGAAGAGGCGTCCCAGGTTGATGGTGGCCGAGAGGCGGTCGTCCGAGCTCTGCGACGCGGCGGCGACGAGGAAGTCGTCCTGGGCCCGCTTGAACTCGCCGAGCTCCATCAACGCGACGCCGCGGTTGTTCCGGAATGCGCCGTTCTCCGGCGCGTAGCCCACGGCCTTGTCGAAGGGAACGAGGGAATCCTTGTAGCGCGCCTGCATGAGCATGGCCACGCCCAGCCCGTCGAGAACCTCGGGGTTCTTGGGGTCGTCCTTGAGGCACTCCTTGAACGCTTTCTCGGCCTCCGCCGGGCGTCCGTCGCGCAGGAGAACCTGCGCCATGCGCTCGTTCAACAGAAGCTCCGCCGAGGTCTTCGGCTTGGTCTTCGTGCACGCGGCCGCCGCGAGCACGAGCAGCGCCGCTGCCGTACGCCGGCGCGCCCTCATCGAGCGGCCGCCCGGGGGACCGGCCGCGACGACGGCGCCGCCTCCGTCGGCACGAGCTCGCCCTTGCCGTGGGAGCGGGCGAGCGCCTCGACCACCGCACCGTCGAACCGCTTCGAGGACATCTCTCTCAGGCGTTCGAGCACGTAGGAAACCTCCATCGCTTTCTGGTACGGACGCGTCGTCGTCATCGCGTCGAACGCGTCCGCCACCGCGACGATCCGCGCCTGCAGGGGAATTTGCTCGCCCTTCAGGCCGTCGGGATACCCGCCGCCTTCCCACTTCTCGTGGTGGTACTTCATTCCCGGGATGATATCGGCCAGCTGCGGGATTGTCTCCATGATCGCGGCGCCCTTGACGGGATGCGCCTTCATCAGCTCGAACTCGTCGTCGGTCAGCGCCGTGGGCTTGCGGATGATGCGGTCGTCCACGCCGATCTTGCCGACGTCGTGCAACAGCGCCGAGAGGCGGACCTTGCGCGCCTCTTCCGCCGGGATCCCGAGCTCCTTGGCGATCGCCGACGCGTAGCGCGCGACCCGCTCGGAGTGGCCGCGGGTGTAAGGGTCTTTCGCGTCGATCGCCGCCGCGAGGGCCCGGATCGACGAAATGAACAGCTCCTGGTTCTCGCGAGCGGCCTTCTGCACCTTCTCGAAGGCGTCGCGGATCGACGCGCTCATGAGGTTGAAGTTCTCGGACAGGTCGGCGATCTCCGCCGTGCCCGTCACCTCGACGCCGGTGCCGTACTGGCCGCCGGCCACGGCGCGCGTCGATTCGGCGAGCTGCGCGATGGGACGCGAGAGGCGGCGCGCGAAGAGAAGGCCGAGCGCGAGGGCGCCGCCCAGACACGCGGCGCTCCAGAGGAGCGTGTCGCGGACCATGGTGTCGACCGAGGCGAAAGCGATGTCCCGGTCGCGCTCGACGAGGACCCCCCACGGCGGATCCTCGACCGGCGCGATCGAGGCGAGGACGTCCCCCGACGGGCTCGTCTCCGAGCGCGTCAGGCGCGCCGGGAAGTGCACGAAGTCCGCGACGAGGCTCGAGGGATGGTTCGGCCCGCGGGTGCCCGACGCCGGCGGAAACAGGATCTTGCCCTGGCGGTCCACCAGCGTCGCCCGCACTTCGCGCCGCGCCTCGTCCTCGAATTCGTGGAGAATCGGGCGCCAGGAGACCAGCGCCTCGACGACGCCGATTCGGGTGCCCTTCGCGTCGAGCACCGGTTCGGCCAGTACCGCCACGGTCCCGAGCCCGACGACGGCGAACGGATTGCCCTCGTACCGCAGGCCGTCCCGGGCCGATTCGAAGCCCTTCCGAAACTCGAGGTCGATGTCGGGCGACCGGACGTCCGGGCCGACGAAGCTCCCCCGGCCGTCCAGGTTGACCCCGCGCAGCGCGGCCAGCTGCGTCTGCCCTGACAGCGCCGAGCCGAGGATCTCCGGACCGTCGGCCGAGCCGAATGGGTCCTTCCCGGTGAGCTGAAGCGCCAGCCGGATCGCGTCGGCGGCCTTCGTGAGCTGCTGGGAGGCGGCGGCGTAGTAGGCGGCGATGTGGTCGGCGATCGCGGCCGACGAGCGCGTCAGGTACTTCTCTTCGAGGGTCTCGAGGGTGCGGCGGTTGCGCCGGATCAGCACCGCTTCGGCGACGGCCAGCGGCACCAGGGAAGCGAGGACCAGGGCGCCGGAGAGCAGGACGAAGAGGCGGATCCGACGACGACCGGAACGCCCACTCACGATAGGGACATTATAGCGGCTGCGTCGAGCCACTCCTCGGGCGGCACGTTTTCGTCGACGACGGCCGCTCCGAGGCGAGACAGCAGCACCGAAGCGAGGCCGCGCGCGGTCGCCTTCTTGTCCCGCGCGAGAAATCCCCGCAGCTTCCCCGCGTCGCGCTCGGGTTCGGGAAACGGGCCGAGGCCCGCGAGCACCTGCCGCACCGCGCGCGCGTCGGGATCCGGCAGACCCGCGCGCCGCCGCGAGATCTCGAGCGCCGCCGCGATGCCCCAGGCGACCGCCTCGCCGTGACGGAGCCCTCCCCAGCCCGCCGCCGCCTCGACCGCGTGGCCGAGCGTGTGCCCGAAGTTCAGCAATCGCCGCCGGTCGCCTTCCTTCGGGTCCGCGGAGACGACGGCGGCCTTCACGCGCACCGACCCGGCGAGCAGATCGAGCAGCGGCGCCTCCCGCCGCGCGAGGATCTCCGCCAGCGCCGCCCCCGCGCGCGCCGCCAGGGCGGCGTCGCCGATCCAGGCGTCCTTGTAGGCCTCGACGAGGCCGGCGCGGTAATCGCGGTCGGGCAGCGTCGCGAGCGCACGCGGGTCCACGAGAATCACGGCCGGCGGGTGAAACGCGCCGAGGAGGTTCTTGCCCAGGCGGTGGTTGACTCCCGTCTTGCCCCCGATGGCGGCGTCGGCCATGCCGGCTGTCGTCGTCGGCACGGCGTTCCACGTGACGCCGCGCAGGAGGATCGCCGCCGTGAAGCCGACGAGGTCCGTCACGACGCCGCCGCCGACGGCGACGACCGCGTCGTCGCGCCGCAGGCCCGCGGCGAACGCGGCGTCGGCGATCCGCTCGACCGAGGCGAGCGACTTCGACGCCTCGGCGTCGTCGACCGCCACCTCGGCGAAGCAGCGCGCCCCGAGAGCGTGCCGCAGCACCGCGGCCGAGGCCCCGGCCGACGGCGCCGCGGCCAGGAGGAAGCGTCCCGAGGGCGACGCGAGATACCGCGCCGCGTCGGCGAGAAGTCCCGGACCGACCCAGGCCGTGCTCTCGGCCGGCGGCCCCGAGACCGGAATCCGCTCGGGCGTGGCGGCGGTCACCGATCCTTTCTCTTCACCGACCGGGCCTCGTTTCACCCGGACCACCCGGCGACGCGGCGTTTTCCCGCGGCGATTCCGGCGCTCGCGGGGGCGCGATCCCGAGCTCGCGCAGCTGCTCCGGAAAGACGGACGCCGGCGCCTTCGTCATCAGGTCGATGCCCGACGTCGTCTTGGGGAACGCGATGACGTCGCGCAGCGACGGAGCGCCCGCGGCGATGGCGCAGATGCGGTCGAGGCCGAGGGCGATGCCGCCGTGCGGCGGCGCCCCGTACTTGAGGGCGTCGAGCAGGAATCCGAACCGTTCCTTCCCTTCCGCCTCGCCGATGCCGAGAACGCGGAAGACGCGCTCCTGCAGATCGGCGCGGTGGATCCGGATCGAGCCCGACCCGAGCTCCCACCCGTTGACGACGACGTCGTAGGCGCGCGCGCGGACGCTTCCGGGGTCGGCCTCGAGACGCTCGAGGTCCTCTTCGCGCGGTCCCGTGAACGGGTGGTTCATCGGGAACCACTGCTTCGTCTCGTCGTCGAAGCCGAGAAGCGGGAACTCCGTGACCCAGCAGAACACGTACTGCGTCTCGTCGACGAGCCCGAGCTCCCGGGCCGCCTCGGCGCGCAGCGCCGCGAGCGCGGCCAGAGCCGCCTTCTCCCTGTCGGCGACGGCGAGGAGCAGGTCGCCGTCGGCGACGCCGGCCGCCCCGAGCAGCCGCTCGAGCTCGGCGTCGGTCAGCGCCTTCTTCGCGGGCGAGGACACTTCGGCGCCGGTCTTCTTGAACCAGAGGAGGCCGGCCGCCCCGAGCTCCTTCGCCCGTTCCGTCAGCGCGTCGAGGCGCTTGCGCGAGAACGCCGCGCCCCCGGGCACGCGGAGCCCGCGCACCGTCCCGCCCGAGGCCAGCGCCTTTTCGAAGGGCGCGAACGCCGTTCCGGCGGCGGCCTTCGAGAGATCGCACAGCTCGAGCCCGTAGCGCAGGTCGGGACGATCGGTGCCGAATCGGTCCATCGCCTCGCGGAAAGTCAGCCGGCGGAAGGGCCGGGCGACGGCGATCCCGGCGGCGGCGAAGGCCTCGACGAGGAACGCCTCGACGGTGTCGAAGACGTCCTCCTCGGTCGGGAACGACATCTCGAGGTCGATCTGGGTGAACTCGAACTGCCGGTCCGCGCGCAGGTCTTCGTCGCGGAAGCACCGGGCGATCTGGAAGTACCGCTCGAAGCCCGAGATCATCAGGATCTGCTTGAAGAGTTGAGGCGACTGCGGCAGCGCGTACCACTGGCCGTGATGGACGCGCGACGGCACGAGAAAGTCGCGGGCGCCTTCCGGGGTCGACCGCGTCAGCATCGGCGTCTCGACCTCGAGAAACCCGCGCTCGTGCAGGACCTTCCGGACCCGGAACGCGATCTCGTCGCGCAGGACGAAGTTCTTCAGCAGCGCCGGGCGGCGCAGGTCCAGGTACCGGTACTCGAGGCGCAGTTCCTCGGTGGCGTTCGTGCGGTCCTCGACGACGAAGGGCGGCGTCTCGGAGCGCGCCAGAAACTCGAGGCTCCGGGCCAGGACCTCGACGTCGCCCGTCGGGAGGTCGCGGTTGCGCTGCGCCTCGGCGCGCCGCAGCACCTCGCCGCGGACCGCGACGACGTCTTCGCTGCGCGCCTCGCCGGCGGCGTCCACCGCGGCGCCCGGGCAGCGCGCGCGGTCGAAGACGACCTGGACCAGGCCGCTCCGGTCGCGCAACGTCAGGAAGATCAGCTCGCCGAGGTCGCGGCGCCGCGCGACCCAGCCCTTCAGCAGGACTTCGCGTCCGGCGTCCCCGTCGCGGAGGCCGCCGGCGGCCTGACGACCCGCCGTCACCGCTCCCTCCCGGCCAGCCGCTCGGCGAGCTGCCGGCGCGGAAACGTGTCCTGGGCTCCCGTCGTCAGGTCCTTCAACGTCACGGACTCCTTCTCGCGCTCCTGAGAGCCGAGCAGCACCGCCTGCACCCTCGCGATCCGGTGAGCGTGGCGGCCGGGCTCGCGGGCGAGCTGGCCCGCGCGGCTCAACCCCTTGCCGACGCCGCGCCCGAGGAGATCGCTCTCGACGATCACCTCGGGCAGCAGCGCCCGGATCTCCTGCGCGACGCCGAGCGCATACGGAAAATCCTCGGGGCCGTCCGGGATCACGGCGAAGAGCGTCCTCGGCTCCCTCACGTCCGCGGTCATCGCGTCGACGAGGCGGTCTTCGCCGATCGCGAAGCCCACCGCGGGCGTCGGCGGGCCGCCGAGCTCGGCCACGAGATCGTCGTAGCGGCCGCCGCCCAGGATCGCGTTCTGCGCGCCGAGCCGGTCCGAGGTCACCTCGAAGACGGTCAGGGTGTAGTAGTCGATCCCGCGCACGATGCCCGCGCTCTCGGTAAACCGGACGCCGAGCTTCCCGAGCAGATTCTTCAACTCCTCGTGGTGCGCGCGGGAGGCCGCGTCCAGGAACTCGAGCGTCGCGGGCGCGCCCTCGAGAAAACGGCGCGTCTCCGGGTCCTTCGAGTCGAAGAGCCGGAGCGGGTTCTCGTCGAGCCGCTTGCGGTCGTCGGCCCCGAGGCGGTCGGCGTGCGGCCGCACGTGCTCCTGCAGCGCCTTCGAGAAGGCGGCGCGGGCGTCGCCTCGGGGGATGCAGTTGATCGTGGCGGCGACGTCGGTCAGGCCGAGCGCGCCGAGAAACGCGAACAGCATGGCGAGGACTTCGGCGTCGCCGGCGGCCGACGCCACGCCGAGGAGCTCGACGCCGATCTGGCGGAACTCCCGATAGCGCCCCGCCTGGGGCTGCTCGTACCGAAACTGGGAGCCGGCGTACCAGAGACGGATCGGTTTCGGAATGTCCTGGATCCCCTTCTCGACGAGCGCCCGGACGACGCCCGCGGTGTTCTCGGGGCGGAGCGTGAGCGAGCGGCCCTTCCGATCGGGGAAGGTGTACATCTCCTTGTGCACGATGTCGGTCGTCTCGCCCACGGATCGCGCGAAGAGCTCGGTCGATTCGAAGGTCGGCGTCCGGATCTCGCCGTACCCGTGGGCCCCGAAGACGCGGCGCGCGGTCGCCTCGACCGCCGCGAACTTCTCGCTGTCGGACGGAAAGAGATCGTGGGTTCCCTTGGGCGCCTTGAGCTTCCCGGTCATCGGGCCCAGGCCCCGTCGACGCGGAAGTACTCCTCTTTGTAGCCCAGGTAGTTCCGGTGGTAATGCTTCAGGTCCTCGACCTCCGCGTCCGACAGGACACGGACCTGGCGGGCCGGGGCTCCGAGCCAGAGGGTCCGCGGCGGCACGACCGTGCGCGGCGTGACGAGCGCCCCGGCGCCGATGAAGGCCGACGGCCCCACGTCCGCGCCGTCCATGACGGTCGCACGGATCCCGATCAGCGCCCCGCGTCGGACCGTCGCGCCGTGGACGATGGCGCCGTGGCCGAGCGTGACCTCCTCTTCGAGGACGGTCGGGTGCGTTTCGACGGTGACGTGGATCGCGCAGTTGTCCTGGATGTTCGAACGGGCGCCGATGCGGATGAAGTTGCAGTCGCCGCGGACGACCGAGTTGTACCAGATCGAGACGTCGTCCCCGAGGACGACGTCCCCGATCACCGCCGCCGTCTCGGCGAGGTAAACGCGCTCGCCCAGGCTCGGGTGCTTGCCGCCGTATTCTCTGACGATCCCCATGAAAGCGGGCAATTTAGCATGGAATCAGCGCGCCGCCGGGGGCCACGGAAAGGCGCCCGCGCGCAGCACGCGCGGCGGATCCACCGTCGCGTCGAGGAGCGTCGAAGGGAGTCCGCCCGGCGTCGCGCCGCCGTCGACGAGCACGTCCACCTCTCCCTCGAAGAGCCGCGCGGCTTCGTCCGGATCGACGCACGGAGACTGCCCGGAACGGTTGAGGCTCGTCGCCGTCAGCGGACCGGTCTGCGCGACGAGGGCCCGGAGCCTCGGGTGGGCCGGGATCCGAACCGCGAGGGTCGGCGCGCCGCACGAAGCCGGAAGCGGCGCGGCCAGCGGCAGCACCACCGTCAGCGGCGCCGGCCAGAGCGTCTCGAAGCGATCGAGCGTCGCCTTCGGCGCCGCGACGCCGAGCCCCTCGAGCTGCGCCCGGTCGGCGACGAGGACGAGCAGGGCCTTCGCGGCGTCGCGCCCCTTGATCTGCAGCACGCGCTCGACGCCGCGGGCGCTGCCGGGATCCACGGCCAGGCCGTAGGAGCTCTCCGTCGGAATGGCCAGGACGCCTCCGGCGCGCAGCGTGGCGGCGAGCTCGCGCACCGCGGCGCTCCCGCGTGCCAGCCCGTCGATCGGAACCCGCTTCGTGCTCAGCCTCCCACGTAGCGGTCGTAATACACGCGGGCGCGTGCCGGGTCGTCCGTTCCCCGCACGACGCAGCGCCCGTCCGAGAAGACCGACAGGCTCAGGCCCTCGATGTCCGCGTTCAGCAGCTCCGGCGACCGCCGCACGTGCCCGAGCGGCGCCAGACGCCGCTCGAGCAGGTCGAAGTCGGGCCGCGCGCGCACGCGCGGCCGGATCTGCACGGACTGCCTGCCGCAGAGCTTGACGAGATCCGCGCCGGACTCGCCCTCGAGCGCCGGGTGGCGGCCGAAGGCGCACACCGGACAGGCCCTCGACGGCGCCGCGCCCTCGAACAGGCGCCGCGATCGAAACCCGCCTTCCCAGACGGTGAGCGCGACCAGACCCGTGGCCGGCGCCGCGCCGGCGGCGAGACGGAGCGCTTCGCCCATGGCGAGCGACGCCACGAGCGGGGGCAGCGACGGCACGACGCCCGCGGTGTCGCACGTCGGTCCGGAGCCCGGCGGCGGCAGCGCCTCGAGGTAGCAGCGCAGGCACGGAGTCCGGCCCGGCACCGAGACCGCGACGCGGCCTTCCTCGCCCACGCACGCCGCGTAGACCGACGCGACGCCGAGCGCGCGGCTCGCGTCCGAGACGAGCAGGCGCGTTTCGAAGTTGTCCGAGCCGTCGAACACGAGGGCGTGGCCGCCGAGGAGCTCCCGGGCGTTGGCGGGGTCGAGGTCGGCGGCGACCGGCCGCACGTCCGCCGACGGGTCGATGGCGCGCAGGCGCCTGGCCGCGGCCTCGGCCTTCGGGCGCACGGCCTCGGCGTCGGCGGCGTCGAAGAGAAACTGGCGCGCGAGGTTCGACGCTTCGACGACGTCCCGATCGATCACCGTGACGCGGCCGAAGCCGGACCGCACCGCGATTTCCGCCGCGGCCGCGCCGACCGCCCCCACGCCGACGAAGGCGATCGCCGTGCCGCGGAGGCGCTCCTGCCCCCCCGGCCCGATCCCGGGAAAGAGGATCGACCGCGAGTAGCGGCCGCTCATCGCGCCGCGGCCTCGAGGAGCGTCCGCGCGTGCTTCAGGGCCGTCTCCGGCACTTTCTCCCCGGCCAGCATGCGCGCGATCTCGGCCACGCGCTCCTTGCCTTCGAGGAGTCGAACCGTCGCCACCGTCCGGCCCCGGCTCTCGCGCTTTTCCGCGAGGAAGTGCCGGTCGGCGAGCGCGGCGATCTGCGGGACGTGCGTCACGCACAGGACCTGGTCGCGGGCCGAGAGGGCCCGGAGCTTTCTGCCGACGACCTCGGCGACGCGCCCGCCGATGCCCGCATCGACCTCGTCGAAGACGAGCGTCCGCCCGCGCCCGCCGCGCACGGCGACGGAACGGATCGCCAGCTGCAGCCGCGACAGCTCGCCGCCCGAGGCGATCTTCTCGAGCGGCTTCTCCGGCTCCCCCGGGTTCGGCGCGAAGAGGAGCGCCGCCGTCTCCGCGCCGGAGGCCTTCGGCCCGTCGTGCCCCGAAGGCTCGAGCGCCATGCGAAGCTTCGCCTTCTCGAGCGCGAGGCCGCCGAGCTCCTTCTCGACCGCCGCCGAAAAGCGCGGCGCCGCGGCGCGCCGCTTCGCCGTCAGGACGGCCGCCGCCTCGCGATAAGCCTTCGCGGCCTCCGACTCTTCGGCCGATCGCCGCTCGAGCGCGTCCTCGATGTTCGCGAGGTCCCCCCGCTCGGCCCGGAGCGCCGCGAGGCGATCCAGCACCTCCGCCGCCGACGCGCCGTACTTGCGCTTCAACCGGCCGAGCTCCTGCAGGCGCGTCTCGAGCGCGGTCAGCCGGTCGGGGTCGGCCTCGATCGCCCCCGCGGCGTCCCGCGCGGCCGCGGCGAGATCCGCGATGCGGCGTTTGAGGTCCTCGGCCTCCTCCCGGTGGATGCCCTCGCGGGGGTCGATCGCGGCGAGCTCGGCAAACGCGCGCGCGGCCTCCCCGAGGCGATCCGCCGCCGAGCCTTCGCCCTCCGAAAGCGCGTCGAGCGCGGCCTCGCCGGCGCGCCGGATCCGGTCCGCGTGGAGCAGCCGGTCGCGCTCGGCCGGAAGCCGATCGTCCTCCGCGGGCTCGATCGCCGCGGCCTCGATCTCCCGGATCTGGAACTCGAGCGTCTCGAGGCGCTGGCTCCGCTCGCGGCGCGACGCCTCGAGCTCTTCGAGCCGCGCCTTCGCCGTGCGCCACGCCGCCGCGGCCCCGGCGACCGCCTCGCGCTCGCGATCCGCGCCGGCGAAACCGTCGAGCAGCTCCAGAGCCGCGCCGGCGTCGACGAGCTCCTGCTCCGAGCTCTGGCCGAGGATCGCGACCAGGCGCTCTCCCACGCGCGCGAGCGTGCGGATCGGCGCCGGCTCGTCCTCGACGAAAGCGCGCCCCTTCCCGTCGGCCGAGAGCTCGCGGCGCACGAGAATCGTCTCCCCTTCCGGAAGCCCCGCCTGGGCGAGCCGGCGTCGCGCCTCCGCGTCCGTTTCGAACTCCCCCGCCACCGAAAGGCGCGGCGCTCCCTGGCGGACGAGCTCGGCGGCGCCCCGTCCCCCGGCGAGGAGCGCCAGGGCGTCCACGAGGATGGATTTGCCCGCGCCCGTCTCGCCCGTGATCACGGTCAGACCTTCGCCGAGCTCGAGCTCCAGGTCCTCGACGATCGCCAGGTTCCTGACCGTCAGCCGGCGCAGCACGAGCGAAGTCTACAGGCAGAGACCTGCCGCCTCCTGCCTCCGCCCCCTAGCTCTTGAAGCTCTTCTGCGCGATCAGCTTGGCGGGGATGCCGCCGACGATCCAGCCGGGCTCGACCGGCTTCGACGCGACGCCCATCGAGCCGACGATCGCGTCGTTGGCGACCTTGACGCCGGAGAGGATGACGGCGTGGTAGGTGACCCGCGCCCGCGCCCCGATCTCGGTCCGGGCGAGAGACACGTCGTGGATGTCCTCGACCGCGTGCGCATGGGAGTAGATGTTGGCGTAGTCCGAGATCGAGGCGTCGTCGCCGATGACGACTTCGCCGCGGTCGTCGATCAGGACGTTGCGGTGGATCGTCACGCCGTTGCCGACCGAGAGGTTGTAACCGAAAGAAAACTCGCAATCGTGGAAGATCCGGACGCGCTCGCCGCACTTCTTGAAGACGCGCTGCGCCAGCAGGTAGCGCAGCTGCGTCCCGAGGCGGACGTTGCGGCCGACCGGCGAGTGGTCGAACATCTGCCAGAGCCAGAGGAGCGGCTTGACCTTCGCCCACTTCGCCAGGTCGATCTCCCTGTAGTACTCGGCCTCGAGCGTCCCGTTGCGCGGGTCGAAGGAGGCGATCAGCGTCTTCGTGGCGAGCGGCAGGTCGGGGTCCTTCACTGCCGCGTCGTGGTCGATCGCGCGGCCGAGGTAGAGCTGGGAAAGCACGTCGCGCACGACGACGTTACGGTCGAGCTCGGGGTCGTCGAGCTTCTCGGCCAGGCGCGCGAGGAAGCGAGGATAGACTTCCTCGCCGACCGGACCGATCGGGAATTCGCGGAGGGGCATGGTGGCGGGCACGCTAACAAAGCGACTCCGACGCGTCAACTTCGCTGCCGTGGCGCTCGCCGCCGCGGGCCGGCTCGCCGCTCAGGATCCCGCCGAGGTGCCGCCGTCGGGCGGCGCCGCACCGCCTCGACCGGCGCCGGGGATCGCGCGCGCCTCGGTCGACGAAAGGTCGCTCGCGGCGGCCGTCGACGAGCTCGTCGCCTGCGGCACCCGACACGCGCTCTCCTCCTGGGACGACCCGAAGCGCGGGGTCGGCTGCGCCCGCGACCGGATCGTCGCGCGATACCGGCGGATCGCCGAGAATTCCGGCGGCCGCCTCGAGGTCTTCGTCGACCGGTTCGAGGCCTCGTCTCCACGCACGTTCGACAAGCCGGCGCGCCTCGAGAACGTCCTCGCCATCCTGCCCGGGACCGATCCCGCGCTTTCGCGGACGGCCTTCATCGTCGCCGGCCACTACGACTCGATGCCGACGTCGGTGATGGACCCGGCGGCCGACGCTCCCGGAGCCGACGACGACGCGTCGGGGGTCGCGGCCGCGCTCGAAGCCGCGCGTCTGCTCGCGCCCGGGCGCTACCGCGCCACGCTCGTCTTCGCGGCGCTCTGCGGCGAGGAACAGGGCCTGCTCGGCGGCACGCGCCTGCTGGCGTTCCTGCGCGAGCGCGGCCTGACCGTCGGCGGGTTCCTCGACAACGACATCGTCGGCGCCGACCCGGCGCCGGGCGGCCCCCACCGCGTGCGCGTCTTCTCCGGCGGCGGCCCGGACGGCCTCGACTCGCCGTCCCGGGACCTCGCGCGGGCCGTCGAGGAGATCGCCGGCCGGGACTCGGTCCGGCTCGTCTTCCGGCTCGACCGCCTCGGCCGCGGTGGCGACCACGCGCCGTTCGTCGAGGCGGGCCTCCCCGCCGTGCGGCTGACCGAGCCCCTCGAGAACTACGCCCACGAGCATCAGACGCCGCGCGTCGAGGACGGCCGCGAGTACGGCGACCTGCCGAAGTTCCTCGACCTCCGCTTTCTCGGCAACGTCGCGCGCGTCAACGCCGAGTCTCTTCGGGCGCTCGCCCTGGCGCCGGCGCCCCCGCGCGACGTCGCGCTGACGGGCGGCGTCACGCCCGATTCACACCTCTCCTGGAGCGCCGACGCCGACCCGGAGCGCGCCGGCTTCGAGATCCTGTGGCGTGAGACGACCGACCCGCGCTGGTCGTCCTGCGTCTTCGTGGGCTCCGCCGGCGAGACCGTCCTGAAAGACGTCTCGACCGACAACCACTTCTACGCGGTGCGCTCCGTCGGCAGCAACGGCGAACGCTCGATCGCGGTCGCCGCGGAGCCCCGCCGGCCCCCGCCGAAGAAGTAGCCGGGCCCTGAGATGAATACGTTCCTCCAGGAAGCCGAGGCGCTCGAGCGGTGCGCCTCTGAGGAGAGGGTCTCTTATCTCGAGGCCATCGGACTTGCCGGCTCCGTTCTCGATGTCGGCTGCGGCAATGGATATGCCGTCGCTGAGTGGCGCAAGCGCGGAGTCAAGGCCGTCGGCGTCGACTACTCGTTCTACCGCGCCAGCCGTTGGCTCGCCGAGAGGTCCGGCAGTGCGTTGGTCCTCGCCGATGCGACCGCGCTGCCCTTTCGAGCGGGCCAGTTTCAGGCAACCTACTCATCCGGGCTGATCGAGCACGTTGGCGTCGAGGAACAAGGTGGGGACGTCTATCGAGTCACCGCGCGGCCGGACAAGCACGAGGTGCGCCAGCAGGCGGTTCGAGAAATGTGCCGCGTCACGTCGGCCGGCGGCTCAGTGATCCTGGACTTCCCGAACGGAATGTTTCCGATCGACTTCTGGCATGGGACGTCGCTGGGTTCCTTTCGTGTGCACGGGTTGCCCGATACGCTCAATCCCTCGGTTTGGGAGATCGCGCGATATCTGCCCGACAGCCGTGTGACGATTCTCCCATTGCGAAACCGCCTGCGTTTCAGGCAGATATCGAGAAAGTGGTGGGGCCGGGCGCTCCATGTGCCGATGAAGGCTCTCATTCGACTCCTCGATCTTCTTCCCCGGGCCCTGCGTTCGATTCATGGGATCCTTTACCCGTTTCTCGTGATCCGAATTCGACCAGCAAGGCACGGGGCGAAACACGGGAATGCAGCGGACTCTCTCATCGTCTTCGGCTCTTTCTCGCACCGCTGAACACGGAGGTTGCCGATGAAACGCAGTGTCTATCAGACGGTCTCGGGTCTCGCGTTCGGGCTCATCACGCTGGGACAGGGCATTCGGGCGGTGCGCGCCTTGCCCGTTCACGTGGGCGCCACGTCGATCCCGGTGTGGGTATCCTGGATCGCGGTCGTCGTTGCCGGCGGTCTCTGCTTCTGGGCCTTCAGGCCCTCGCCGGCAAGTCAGCATGCTGCCTGACCCACAGGCGCAGCGGACCCGCCCACCGTCTTCGCTCGCCGACGACGCGCCGTCCGGTCGGCGCCTTCAGAACGACCGGGTCAGCCCGCCGTCGCTCCGCACGCTCTGGCCCGTGATGTAGCCCGCGTCGGGCGAAAGCAGGAAGGCCGCCACGCGGGCGACCTCCTCCGGTTCGGAGACCCTTGCCATCGGAATCGCCTGGAAGAATTTCTCCGGCACCGGATAGGTGGTCACGAATCCGGCGAGCAGGCAGTTCATTCGGATCCGGTCCTTCGCGTAGCGGTCGGCGTAGAGCTTCGTGAACGCCGACAGTGCCGCGCGCAGCGTCGAGGACACCGGCGCGTCGAGCTGCGGCTCGGCGGCCCACAGCGAGGAGACGTTCACGATCGCGCCGCCGCCCTGGCGCAGGAAGTGCGGCGTGGCCAGGCGCGCCATCCGCACGACGGACAGCAGGATGAGGTCGACGCCGGCCTCCCAGTCCGCATCGGCGAGCGCGAGCAGGTCGCCCTTGGCCGGGTGTCCCGTGTTGTTGACGACCGCGTCGACGCGCCCGAAGCGCTCGACCGCGGCCGCGACGAGACGCTCGAGGTCGGCCGCTTCGGACACCGAGCCCGTGACCGCCACCGCGTCGAGCTCGCGCGCGAGGTCCTTCAATCCCTCCGAGCGGGCGAGCAGCGCGAGGCGATAGCCGCGCCGGGCGAGCTCGCGGGCGCACGCGGCGCCGATGCCGCGGCTCGCTGCCGTGACGAGCGCGACGGGCCGGTCGGTCACGGGACCGGAGCGGCGAACCGGGCCTTCAGGAACGCGATCGTGAGCGCGACGCCGAAGCCGCTCGCGCCCGCCGGCCAGCCGCTCTGCTCCTTCTCGAAGTGCGCGACGGCCGCGACGTCGAGATGCGCCCACGGCACGCCCTCGGGGGCGAACTCCTTCAAGAACACGCCGCCGTTGATCGTCCCCGCCGCGCGGCCGCCCGTGTTCCGCATGTCGGCCCACTCGGACTTCAGGTTCTCGCGGTACTCGTCCCACAGGGGCAGGCGCCAGAGCCGCTCCCCCGTCTTTTCCCCCGCCGCGACGAGGTCGCGCGCGAGCGCGTCGTCCGGCGTCAGGAGTCCCCCGCACTCGCTGCCGAGGGCGATCTGGACCGCGCCGGTCAGCGTCGCGTAGTCGACGAGGACGTCCGGCTGAAAGCGCCCGGCATACGAGAGGGCGTCGGCGAGAATCAGGCGCCCCTCGGCGTCGGTGTTGTCGACCTCGACGGTCTTGCCGCTCCGCATCCGGAGAATGTCGCCCGGCCGCGTCGCGGTGCCGCCCGGCATGTTCTCCGTGACGGGCGCGAGCGCGACGACGCGCACCGGGAGGGCGAGCGCCTTCGCCGCCGCGAGACAGGCGAACACCGTAGCCGCACCCATCATGTCGTACTTCATCTCGCCCATCGAGGCCGCCGGCTTGAGCGAAATACCGCCCGAGTCGAACGTGACCCCCTTGCCCACGAGCACCGCCGTCCCCCGCGCCTTCGCCGGCGCGTACTCGCCGATCAGGAACAGGGGCGGCCGGGCGCTCCCGGCGTTGACGCCGAGAAGGCCGC
>Ga0335070_10001796_pt1 | contig 24908 bp, 24 predicted proteins | sample Lox_Sample_13_FD_206722 | JGI IMG/M metagenome (GOLD analysis project Ga0335070, IMG submission 206722) | Soil microbial communities from Loxahatchee National Wildlife Refuge, Florida, United States - Lox_Sample_1.3 | ecosystem: Environmental > Terrestrial > Soil > Wetlands | place: USA...
ACTATGCAGTACACAGTAAATTTAATAAGATTTGCGTTGTTGACGGTACAACTTTATATATTCTTTTCTATATAAATTTTCTGCTTACTGCACCCTGCCTACTGCTTTCAATACCTTTTGAACGACGTCCATGGGTTTTTTTTATTCATCAGTAGAAGGACAGCAGAAGGATTGACAGGACCTGTTCCTTTTCCAAGACTGAGGCCGGATTGGATCGCCATGGCGATAAAAGCCTTCGCCTTTCTCACTGCTTCCTCAACCGTATCCCCCCTCGCCAGAAGCGTTGCAACCGCCGAGGCAAAGGTGCAACCCGTACCATGGGTGTTCTTTGACTGAATCCTTGGTCCTTTCACCTCACCAAAATTTCTTCCGTCATAAAGGAGGTCGACCGGCATTCCTTTCAGGTGACCTCCCTTTACGACCACATGTTTTGCCCCCAATTTGTGAACCAGACGCGCGGCTTCCTTCATTCCCTCGAGGGAGTTTACTTTAAATCCAGCGAGAGCCGATGCCTCCGCAAGATTCGGCGTAATCACCCATGCGAGAGGAATCAATTTTTGGAAGAGAGCATCCTGGGCATCCTTTCGAAGAAGGGATCTCCCGCTCTTTGAGACCATCACCGGATCCACCACCACCTTCTTCACCTTATATTGCTTAATCTTCTTGGACACGACCTCAATAATTTCTCGGTTGACCAGCATCCCTGTCTTGATCGCATCAGCGCCGATGTCGGAGAGAACGGAATCGATCTGCTTTTCGACAAACCGGGCAGGAATTTCATGGATGCCTTGAACTCCAACCGTGTTCTGAGCTGTAAGGGCAGTAATCACGGTCATCCCGTAGCCGCCCAGCAAGGTGATGGCTTTCAGATCCGCCTGAATTCCTGCTCCCCCCCCGCAATCCGATCCGGCAATGGTCAATACTCGCTTCATTTCGCCACCCTGACCAATGTAAATACAAAATAAAGAAAGCCGTAATCCCAATGGAGGTATTACGGCTTCGTTTCTGTTTCCCGCTTCCCTTCGCTGGAATTACCCAAACAGGTTCGGAGGGTCTCCCTGCCCTAAGGCAAGGACTCTCAGCCCAATGAGCTCCCCTAGCTTACTTATTAAAATTATTATTACGAAGAAATCGTAATATGTCAATCGGTTTCTGTGAAAAAACCGTCGGCTCACGGTTCGGCGGGTATAGAGGAGAGCCTATCTCTCGAACTGACCGTGTCTATGGATGACAGGGTGGGTCTCGCTCACCTCGGAATTTTCTTATAATCTTGTGGAATCATTGATGCATTCTACGTGACATCGGAAGCATAATAACTCCATGAAAACTTTGTGAAAAATTTCTTGACTTCTGAAATTCTTTGCTATATATTCTACCCAAAAATTTTGGCAAATCTTCCCCACAAGAGTTATCATATCTAATAAATTTTACGGGGATCATAAAGAGGAGAAGGCATTATGAGAATGAAAAACGTATGGCCGAAGGTAATGTTGTTGATGGTGGTTGCCTACCTGTTCATTCCACTGGCGGCGCTCGCAAGCGAGGCGGATCTGGCGATACCCGACTTGCATAAGGGTGCTCCATATACGCTGTTGGGTGGGATAAGACCCTGGTATCTTCTGTTCTACGGCGCATGTGTCATCGCCGGCACGCTGGGGATTAGCCTGTTTTTGCGTCACCAGGTCAAGAAGTTGAGAGCCCATGAATCGATGCTCAAGGTGTCTCAAACCATCTTTCAGACCTGCCGCACCTATCTGATTCAGCAGGGCAAATTTCTTGCCATGCTGTTCATCTTTATCGCTGTTTGTATGGCTTTCTACTTCCTCGCCTTGAAGGGCGAGGGAGTCCCCACTCTGCTCCTGGTTCTGCTCTTCTCGGTAGTGGGTATGGGCGGTTCTTACGCCGTGGCCTGGTACGGCATCCGAATCAACACCTATGCGAACTCCCGTACGGCTTTTGCCTCGCTGGCAGGGAAGCCTTGGGACGTGGTGAACATTCCTCTCCGTTCGGGTATGAGCGTAGGACTCTTCCTCATTTCCCTTGAACTGGTTATGATGGTAATCATCCTGCTCTTCGTCCCCCGCAACATCGTCGGTTACTGTTTCCTCGGATTCGCCATTGGTGAATCTTTGGGCGCATCGGCACTCCGTATCGCCGGCGGTATCTTCACCAAGATCGCCGACATCGGCTCCGACCTCATGAAGATTGTTTTCAAGGTAAAGGAGGACGATCCGCGAAACCCTGGCGTCATTGCTGATTGTACCGGTGACAACGCGGGCGACAGCGTTGGCCCCACGGCAGACGGTTTCGAAACGTATGGCGTTACCGGTGTTGCCCTAATCGCTTTTATCACGCTTGCCGTTGTGAGTCCCAACATGGAGGTCAAAGAAGCCATCCAGGGTAAGCTTATCGTCTGGATTTTTACGATGCGTTTCCTGATGGACTTCTGCTCCGGGCTTTCCTATTTTGTCAATCAGGCCATTTCTTCCGTAAAATATAGAGGAAAGAAAGAGATCGATTTCGAAGAGCCTCTCATGAGACTGATCTGGATCGCTGCTACCCTATGCATCAGCACCTCGTTTGTGATGAGCTACCTCCTGATCAGCGACCTCCAGGTTTTGAAAGACGGCGTGCTTACCCCCATGCCCCATGTCTGGTGGCACCTCGCCATGATCATCGGCTGCGGTACGATGGCGGCAGTTCTCATCCCCGAGTTCACGAAGATATTTACCAGCTCCAAATCGAAGCACGTGCAAGAGATTGTGACAGCTTCCCGCGAGGGCGGTGCATCTCTTACGATACTGTCCGGTATCGTTTCCGGTAATTACAGCGCCTACTACATGGGCTTACTGATTGCCTTCCTCCTGGGCATCGCTTATTTCGTCAGCCTTTTCATCCCCGCTGAGGTCATTAATTATCCATCGATTTTCGCCTTCGGTCTGGTTGCTTACGGATTCCTCTGCATGGGCCCGGTCAACATCGCTGTGGACAGTTACGGCCCCGTCACGGACAATGCCCAGTCCATCTTCGAGCTGGCGCAGACCGAAAATATCCCCGGTATCAAACAGGAGATCAAGAGGGATTTCGGATTCGATCCCGATTTCGAAATGGGTAAATTCTACCTCGAATCCAACGACGGAGCCGGAAACACCTTCAAGGCGACGGCCAAACCCGTGCTCATCGGCACTGCGGTGTGCGGTGCGACGACGATGATCTTCTCGATCATCCTGCTGCTCCAGAGCAAGAACATGCTCCATGTCCAGCTGACCGACGCGCCGATCATTCTCGGCCTGATCTGCGGCGGCGCGGTGATCTTCTGGTTCGCGGGCGCCTCCATGCAGGCGGTGACCACCGGTGCGTACCGGGCGGTCGAGTTCATTAAAAAGAACATGAACCTGGATAAGACCGAAGCCGATATCGAGGATTCCAAGACGGTTGTAAAAATCTGCACGCAGTATGCGCAGAAAGGGATGTGGAACATCTTTATCGCCATCTTGTTAATGACGCTCGCCTTCGCTTTACTGAACCCGAACTTCTTCGTGGCCTATCTAATTTCCATCGCCTGCTTCGGCCTCTTCCAGGCCATCTATATGGCCAACACCGGTGGCGCATGGGACAACGCGAAGAAGATCGTTGAAGTCGACCTGAAGGAGAAGGGTTCGGCACTCCACGCCGCAACGGTCATCGGTGACACGGTGGGCGATCCCTTCAAGGATACCTCATCCGTATCCATGAACCCCATTATCAAGTTCTCCACTCTGTTTGGCCTGCTTGCGACCGAAATTGCAATCGAGATGACGGTACACGCAAAGGAAACCAATTCCACAAACTATGCTCCCTTTATCGCTCTTCCGGTGTTCATTGTCGGGCTCATCTTCGTGTGGCGTTCATTCTATAAGATGAGAATACCGCTGGAAGAAGCCGCTCAAAAACTGCCGACGATGGAGGCAAAAATCGCTCACCAACACAAATAATCGTTGATTGATACACAAATCGAAAGCCCTCACCTCAAAAAGGGGTGAGGGCTTTTTTATTCGCGAAGACACTGGGTTGAGTTTGAAAGGTGAGAATAAGCCTATAAGGAAACTTTGTGATTTCAGACTGAAAGTGAGCCTAACGAGGCTGTAGAAAAAGGGGGGTTCAGTCGCGCGTCTTTGCGCGTCGACTGGAGCGACTTGTTCGCCGTGCGATCCTTTTTTTCGATTCGGGTATTCCGATGGTTGGTGCTTCCTTCTCTGCTATCTTAGCTTCTCGAAGGCAGCGGAGGTCTTCGTATGAAGCAAGCTCTTCCTGTATTTTCTGGAATTCTTCATAGGGCAAGAAAATCATTGCTCATTGCCTCAATGACTTTGAGGATTTGTGATTGCATACGTGACGGAAGCCGTCCAATATCTTTCACGGCTCTTGGCTTAAATTGTATGTCATATTTCATATTTTTGCGAGCTAAATTTACCTATCATGATTAATCGGCGAACGAGCTGGCTGAGGGACGTGCGGTTTTAGCGCGTCACTCTCCAGCCAGATCTTAACCCTTTATTTCAATGTTATTTTCCATGCACCATTCTTTAAGAGCCGCCTTCTGCCGCTCATTTTCATATTTATACCATTCATCAAGGAAACCTTTCCTCTCCAAAAGGTCCTTGTATCTTGAATATGCACCCTTGCTACGAAATATTGAGTAGACCCTATCCAACTCTTCAGGCAAATATTTAGATGTGAATTCAATTACAAGAGCTTTGCCAAGTTCCACATCGTTTTTATGAGGGATTGTCATATATTTATCAGGATCGTCAATGTCTTCTGGAAGTTCGTCCGAATCACCAATTTCCGAAGTATAGAATATTTGCCCTGTTTCTTTGCATAGGTAGGCGTTATGCATGTTTTGCTGATCCATGCTAACAATAAAGAATGCATTTTCAATATCATCAAATGAGATAGCCATAATTCATTTATTCCCTATGGGGTTAACGACAGAAACAAGGCGCGGGGGTGGCCAGCCCATGCAAAAAACCGCAAAGGCTTATTCCCCGTCGCCTTGATTGAGTTAGCCACTTGTCTCACGTTTATTAACAAGTTGTATCCACCGGTCGACACAACCCCACCTTCAACTGATCAAATGTCCCCGGCTATCTTCCGGGTTCGATATGCATCATAATCGGGCACAAGACGGTCATAATCACCATCCATCAAGGGGGAGGAGATCATGAAATCGGCAGAGGCGCGATTGCAAGCAATGGGAATGTTCCAGACGACCGCCATGCGCAAGAGCGCCTTGACGTCTGGATCGTGGGGTTGCGGTTCGAGCGGATCCCAGAAAAAGATGAGAAAATCGATCTCACCGTCGGCTATCTTGGCGCCGATTTGCTGATCACCACCCAATGGTCCACTCTGGAGTTTGTTAACTTTGAAGCCAAACTCTTGTTCCAATATCTCGCCGGTGGTTCCTGTTGCATATATCTTGTGGTGGGCCAAGAGCACTCGATTGTATTTTGCCCATTCAACCAGATCACGCTTCTTGTTGTCGTGTGCGACGAGGGCTATCCTCTTGTCATGTTCCATGGCGATTTTTTTGTGACTCATGCAAATTCCTCCTCTTCCATACAATAGATATTTATTTTCAATGTGGCTAACGTGCGGCGCGAATGCCGTTTGGTTTATATTATAAAATTTCTACTGTCAGGCGCCAGGCCAGGTGCAATGAGCGAAGTGTAGCGCCGATATTGAACTACAAGTTATATTTTGATGAAATGCCACGCCCCTAAGCATGTCTTGCCAATTAGAATCTGGCGTGTTGTTGTATTTCTAGGGGGGGGAAGGGCTACGGCCAATTCAAATCGAAGGCATTTCGGATCAATTCGATTTCTTCTCCCTTTTGTCCGAGGAGAATGGCCACTACATCAAACCTTGCCTTTACGTCTTCAAGCTTTTTTTCTTTTAAGAAATTGAGGGCTACCTTGGAAAGTTGTCTTTGCTTCGAGGGGTTGACGGCTAACTGAGGGGGGCCAAACATCATGGAGGTCCGGGTCTTCACTTCGATAAAGACCAGGGTATCTTTCTCCTTGGCGATGAGATCCATCTCCCCCAATTTGCACACATAATTTGTTTCAATAATTCGATACCCTTTCCTCTTCAAAAATCGAAGGGCTACCTCCTCGCCCTTCTTTCCAAGTTCTTTTTTTTCCATTCGTCTCTGTGTCCCTGCCTACCGCAGGCAGGCGTGATCCGCGTCCGTAACAAATCTCCCGTTATTGTAGCGTCGGCTTTCCTGCCTGCCGGCAGGCAGGCATTGCCGCCGTAGTCCGCCCTCAATAAATGAGGGCGCTACAGGTACTCTTTCACTCCTCGAAAGGTTTTGCGGTGGAGTTCGCAGACGCCGAATCTTTCAATCGCCCTGCGATGTTCTCTTGTCCCATAGCCTTTGTGTCTCGCAAAATTATACTGAGGATATTTCTGGTGGCATTCCAGCATCATTCGGTCCCGGGTCACCTTGGCCACAATCGAGGCAGCAGCAATCGAATTACTCAGCCGGTCTCCTTTTACGATTGATTTTTGTGGAACAGAGAATTTCAGACCCTGGGTACCATCAATGAGAAGAAAATCAGGAGGGAAAGGAAGATTCTCAATCGCCGAAACCATGGCCCTCAAAGTGGCCTGAAAAATATTGATGCGATCGATCTCTTCCTGTCCAACGACCCCAATGCCCACGCCTAAGGCTTCGTTCAGGATCGTAGAGTGAAGTTCTTCCCGCTTTTTTGGAGAGATTTGTTTGGAGTCGAAGAGTTGAGGGCCTATCCCATCCTTAGGCAGAATAACAGCCGCTGCGACCACCGGCCCGGCCAAGGGCCCTCTTCCCACCTCATCCACTCCGGCAATCTTTTGGTAGCCCCGGCCATAGTACATCTTTTCGAAATAATCCATGGGCTGGGTTGGGAGGGATGGAAAAAGCATAAACAATGAAAGTAAGCAGAAAGTAGTAGGCAGTAAGCAGAAAAAAATAGAGATTCGATCTTCCACTGCCTACTGCATTCTGCCTTCTGTATTCTGGTTGTTAGGCGACCTGTTTCTTTTCGCCCCGGATTCGGGCAGCCTTCCCTTTCAGGCCTCGAAGATAGAAAAGTTTCGCCCGTCTCACCTTCCCACGGCTGATCACATCGATCCGATCCACCCGGGGTGAATGGAGGGGGAAAACCCTCTCAACGCCGATCCCATAAGAGATCTTCCTCACGGTGAAGGTCGATCGAATCCCTCCCCTTTTCCTGCGAATAACCACTCCCTCGAAGGGTTGTATCCTTTCCTTCTCTCCCTCCACGATCTTCACGTGGACCCTTATCGTATCTCCCACCCTGAAATCGGGGAGATCCGTCCTGAGCTGCTCTCTTTCGACCAATTCCATCGGATTCATCTTGGTTCTCCTTTTCCAAATAAGGGCTCCAGGATTCGAGGTTTCATGGGTTCAAGTGTTTACCTTCTCAATTTTCGCCGGAACCCTCGACCCCTTGACTCCTTGAATCCTTATAGTTAATTCACACAATTCTTTCTCCTAATAAGCGATCTAAAATGATCGCCACTGCTGAGCGAACCGAAAGGTGATTATATCCCTTCCCCTCGATCGGCGCCAGGACATAATCAGAACTGTCCTTCACTTCCTGAGTTAAACCCCATCCGGTCCCAAAAAGAATGAGGAAAGGGGTGCGTTCATCTTTCAACAACTTCTTTAAGAATCCAAAATCAATACTCTTTGGATGGGAGGAGGCCCCTGTCGCTATTCTCTTCGCTTTTGTCTGCCAGAGGTCGGAAATCTCTTGGTCCGCTTCGTCAATGCTCCGTGAGACGCGGACGAGAGAAAGAGATTCCTTTCTCGTCGGATTGTAAATCGATCCGGTGCCCTCCACCCAATGGCGAAGGATCCTCTCTGCTAACTGAACCTGACTTTCCAGAGGAGTGATAATGAAAAAACCTCCCGCGCCGAATGTCTTTGCACAACGAGCAATGTCGTGAATATCAAAATTAGTAATGGCTGTGGCCACCACCTCTCTTCTCTTATCATAAATGGGATGGTGGACCAGTCCTAAATAAAGATTAGACCCTGTTCCTGGCATTCAATTCTGCTCCGGCAACTTTCCAGCCTCCTCACCTTTCCCCTCTCCCCCTGCCTACCGGTGGGCAGGCGCAATCATCGCTTGAATTGCGGATTTCCTCTAAAACTCTCTTATCCCCCTCAGAGAGATTGGCTTTGGTCAACAGATCCGGCCGCCTCAACGACGTCCGCCTCAGTGCTTCTTTCCTCCTCCACTGAGAAATGGCTGAATGATTTCCAGACAGGAGGACCTCCGGAACGCAACTGCCTCTGAAATCGGAAGGCCGCGTGTACTGAGGATACTCCAAGAGAGAGTTGAAGAAGGAATCCTCCTCGGCCGAGCGATCAGACCCTAACACCCCGGGAATGAACCTTGAGACAGCGTCGATAAGAACCATCGCCGCTAACTCTCCTCCTGTCAGGACGTAGTCCCCGATCGAAATCTCTTCATCGATAAAGAGCTCTCTTACCCTCTCGTCTACCCCTTCGTATCTCCCACAGAGAAGGATGAGATGGAGCTGAGTCGAAAGCCTGCGGGCCAAATCCTGGTTCAGGGGTTTCCCCTGGGGGGTCAAATAGACTGTCCGGGCAGACGGATTTTCAGACTTCGCCGATTCGATGGCTCGGGCAATGGGCTCCACTTTCATCACCATGCCCTGTCCCCCTCCATAAGGGGTATCGTCCACCACTTGATGTTTATCCAAGCTGTAATCCCGGATGTTAATAATCCCGATTTGGAGGAGCCCCTTCTCAATGGCTTTGCCTAAAATGCTTTCTTGCAGAGGAGAAGAGAACATACCGGGAAAGAGGGTAAGAATATCAAACCTCATCTTCATCCTCCCACAACCCCTCCATTCGGGCGACCTTCATCACTCTCCCTTTAAGGTCTATACTCCGGATCACCTCATCTGTGGCCGGCAGTAAGATTTCTCCCCTCTTTCCTTCGACAACATAGACGTCATTGGCTCCCGTCGGAAAGATCTCCCTGATCTTTCCGATTCTCTTTCCTCCCTCCGTTTCGACCTTCATCCCCAAGAGGTCCACCCAATAGTACTCTCCTTCTTCCAATTTAAGAAGTGATTTTCTCTCAATGAGAATCTCCTTCCCGATCAGAGGCTCTGCCTCTTCGATCCTTTCGATTCCCTTTAAACGGAGGATGAGGCGTGGCGGTTGAGGAATTGTCTCCAAGACTTCGTACGCCTCGGGTTTATCCCTATCGTCCTTGATGAAGATTTCACGATATAGAGAGAGCCGGTCGAGGTCTTCCCCGAAATACTCCACCTTCACTTTCCCCTTGATCCCGTGGGGCTTGACCACCCTGCCGATGGGGAACAGATTCTTCTCCATAGACTATTATTCGATGATCTCTAACACGGAATGTTTCCCCAAATTCGCCGAGACAGCTCCCAAGATGACCCGAATGGCCCTGGCTGTCCTTCCCTGTTTCCCGATCACCTTCCCCAAATCTTCCTTAGCGACGGAGAGCTCAATGACGGAGGTTTTTTCCCCTTCGATTTCGGAGACCTTGACTTGATCTGGATAATCAACCAACGCCTTCGCGATGTACTCGACGAGCTCTTTTGCATTCATAACCCCACCTCCACTTTCCAGACCGCTCCTTGAAGAAATTCGTCATCAGCAACGGTTTGAAAAAAGGCAGCTCATTCAGTCTTCCCTTCCGCCAACTTCTTTGAAATTCCGGTTCCTATGAGCAGCTGACGAACGGTCGGAGTAGGCCGAGCTCCCTTTCTCAGCCACTGAAGCGCCTTTTCTTCCCTGAACCGCACCTCCGCCGGATTTTTCTTGGGATCATAGGTTCCTACCTGGTCAATAAACTTGCCAGCCCTCGAAAATCGAAGATCCGAAACGACAATTCGGTAATAGGGGCTCTTCTTGCCACCAAACCTCATTAATCTCATCGATGCAGGCATATCGTTTTCTACCACCTCCTTCTTGTCAAAGAATAGCAGAGACCATAGAGCATAGCGCCTAGCGAAAATCTTGCTTGAGACGGAATCGAAAACGCTATGCTCTACGCACCATGCGCTACGCTCTTAGGAGAAAAACGGCGCCCCGCCTCTTCCGAATCCTTTTTCTCCCGTCTTCGTAAATTGCTTCATCATCTTTCGGGCTTGCGCATACTGTTTAAGGAGCCGGTTGACATCTTGAACACTGGTTCCGCTTCCTCGAGCAATCCTTAGTCTCCGACTTCCGTTGACGATCTGATAATTGGCCCTCTCTTTGGGCGTCATGGAATCGACAATGGCCTCCACCTTCACCAATTCCTTCTCGTCGAAATCGAGGCCTCCTATCCCCTTCATCTTTTTTGGAAGTCCCGGGATCATTCCCAAGATCGATTCCAACGATCCCATCTTTCGAACCTGTTGAATCTGGTCGCGGAAATCCTCCAGGGTAAACGAATCTTTCCGGATCTTCTTTTCTAACTCCTTCGCCTTCTTTTCATCGAAGGCGGTTTCTGCCTTCTCGATCAGGGTGAGGACATCCCCCATCCCCAGAATCCGTGAAGCCATTCGATCGGGATGGAAGGCCTCGAGGGCATCTAGCTTTTCTCCCACTCCGATAAATTTGATAGGTTTCTGCGTCACGGATTTAACTGAAAGGGCTGCTCCTCCCCGTGCATCCCCATCCATTTTGGTGAGGACGATTCCGTCAATCCCCAGCCGATCATTGAAGCTCTTTGCAATATTGACCGCATCCTGGCCGGTCATGGCATCGGCTACCAAGAGTACCTCGTTGGGCTTGATCTGGGTCTTGATCTCCCGGAGTTCCAACATCAAAGCCTCATCGATGTGAAGCCTCCCGGCAGTATCGATGAGCATTACATCATACCCTCCCCTCAGAGCGAAATCCCTCGCTTTTAAGCAGATCTCCATGGGCGTTTGGGAAGCCTCGGGACGATAGAAACTCACTTTTAACTCTTCCCCCAATTTCTGCAATTGCTCAATCGCTGCGGGTCGGTAGACATCAGCGGGGACTAGGTAAGGTCGCTTTCTCTTTTCCTGAAAATACCGTGCCAGTTTAGCGGCAGTGGTCGTTTTTCCACAGCCGTGGAGACCCACCAGCATAATCGGAACCGGAGGGCTCCCCGAAAGATGAATCTTCTGCTCCTCACCGCCCATCAGGGAGGTCATCTCTTCCTTAACAATCTTGATCAATTGCTGAGCGGGTGTGAGGCTATCCATCACTCCCTGACCAACGGCCCTTCCCTGGACTTGCTGAATAAAGTCTTTGACGACCTTGAAATTGACATCGGCCTCCAAGAGGGCAATCCTCACTTCCTTTAAGGCCTCTTGGATATTCTGCTCCGTCAGCTTTCCGTGGCCTCTCAGTTTCTTAAAAACGGAATCTAACTTGGCTGAAAGATTTTCAAACATAAGTCGGTCCGAATAGACTAGAATCTATATATTTTATTTGCCCCTTCCCCGGTTGTCAAATTCTCGAATGCTTCGATTCATGCCCCCATCTTTTCTTTCGGCTACAGTCCCTTGATGATCTTCCAATCCCTCCCCTCTCTCTTCAAAAAGAGGACTTCTTTGCCGGAATAGTGATTCTTGTTCTCTCCTTTTTCTACTTCTAAGTAGAATGGCTGGATGGCGACCGCAGTTTCCCCATCGACTTGGATCGATCGATCCCAACAGGAGTACGAAATCCGGTCGAAGGTTTTGAAATATCCTTCGATCCGCTTTTGAAGCCGGTTAAAGTCTTCCTCCTTGTCCTGATAGGCTTTAGAGATGCAGGAGAGGTAGAGGGAGAGGTCTCTTTTCTGCAGAGCCTCTTGTCTTCGATTCAAAACTTGATAAATTTTTTCTTCTTCGGAAACCTGGCAGGTTAAGAGGAGAAGAATTGGGAGGAGAAAAAAGGGGAGACTTCTTCTCATTTCAGCTTTTCAATTTCCCCGGGTTGAATCTTCGCCTTTCCTCGTCCACTCGACCCTCCTTTCACCTCGACCCGATTCTTATCGATATCAACAATGATCTCATCTCCTGAAACGATATTCTCTCCTTCTGAAACTTTCGGGTCACCCGTCAAAACCACCTTTTGGTCAAGATTGTAAAAAATCGCCTTCTCGCAATTGGCAACGCGAAGACCCTGTTGGATCTTCACATTTCCCCCGGCAGTCACCCGCTCGATCCCCTTACCGTCTTCGTTGGTCACAGCCTCTAAAGAATCGGCATAGATCACCATATCCTTCTGTCGGGCAACGACATTCCCTCTGAAGATGATCAAATTCTCCTTCCAGAAGGCCTCCACCTTGTCGGAGGTGATATCGATGGGCTGGCCTTTGTCCGCCAGCTTAGCTTCCTTAGTTTCCGGGGGAATCCCTTTCTTGACTCCTTCTTTCTCCTTTGAAGGAGTGGCTGAACCCGGTAATACGGCAGTCGGTTTCTCTTCAGCGGGTTTTACTTTTGTCTCAGGCGTCGCAAGACCGGAAGGGGAAGAGGGAGATGCTGGAAGGGGGTCTCCCTTCTTTGCCTCCTTGAAGAGAGGAATGGCTTGACTTCGGTCCTCTTGAACAGGTTCGGTCACCATGGGTGGGAGGGCCTTCTCGGCTTTCTCTTTGCGAGGAATTTCCTCAACCGTCTCACTCGTGACAGGGGAGGGAGTCAATCTCTCCGCCTCCTTCTTCAGTTCAGCCTTCTCCTCATCCTCCTTGGGGAGAGGAATGGCTTGGCTTCGGTCCTCTTGAACAGGTTCGGTCACCATGGGTGGGAGAGACTTCTCGGCTTTCTCTTCGGGAGGAATTTCCTTAACCCGCTCGCTCGTGACAGGGGAGGAAATCAATCCTTCCTCCTCCTTCTTCAACTCAGCCTTCTTCTCGTCCTTTAAGGAAACAGGCCGTTTTCCTTCCTCTTCGAATTTGACCAAAGCAACCCTATCGAGTTGTTTCCCGGTTACCTCGTTTTTAATCTCGGATTCTTTCGCTTTGGCCTTGCGAGAAGAGGCCTTCCTTGCCGTTAAACCTTTGTCAAGAATGGTCTCGGCTTCCGCATAGTGACGGCTTTTGGGATATTCGGTGACGATCTTCCTAAAGGCCGCCTCGGCCTTGTCCCATTGCTCCAATTCAAGGTAACTCTTCCCTAAGAAGTAAAGCGTCTTATCCTCATCGGGGTCCTTAGGAAATTTCATTAATACTTCCTCAAACCGCGAAGCCGCGGACTGAAATTTTCCTCGTTTGTAATAGTAATTACCGATATAGAATTCATGGTCCGCCAGCCTTTTATTGCAGACACCGATTTTTTCCTTTGCCTTCTCGCTGAAGAGGCTCGGGGGATAATTGGCGATCAGATATTCAAAGCTGGACAGGGCCTTCTTCGTCGAAGTCTGATCCCGATCAAGGGTGAGCATCTGATTGAAATAAGACATCCCAATTTGAAACTGAACATATGGAATCTCTTCGTGGCTGGGATGGGTCTTCTTAAACTCCTCATAAGCCGCAATCGCCTCTACGTATTCTTTCTGCAGAAAATGACAATCACCGACCTTCAGCTCCGCCAAAAGGGTATAGGGAGGACTATCTGGAAAACTGGACTTCAATTCTTCGAATTTCTTCAGGGCTTCGGGATAGTCTCTCTTATTGAATCGAGTTAACCCCTGTTTATAGAGGATCTCAGGGTCCCCCTCAATTTTCTTGACATCCTTTCCCTTTCCGCCACATCCAAAAAGAAAGGAGAGGGCGATGGTTACCAGGATCATCCATCTCAGAAACATTCTCTTTTTCATATGAAAACCCTTCAAAGGTTCCACTATTATGATAGGAAGGGCTCAGGATGTCAATACAAAAATCCCTTCCTCTTTGGAATTATTAGGTAAACGCGGTCTTTTGACGAGGCATCTTTTATCTTGAATTTCGGATGGAAAGTCCGTAAGATAAAAAAAGAAAATGGCGTGCGCTTTGTTCACCCTGCACCATAAAGGCTGAGGGCTTGCCTGTGATTCAAAGAAAATTACGGAAGAAGAAAGAGAAAAAAGATGCGAATCAGGACGGCAAAAAGAATTGATCAGATCCCTCCTTATCTTTTCGCAGAGATAGACAAGAAAAAGGAAGAGATGAAAAAAAAAGGGATGGACATTATTGACCTGGGAATTGGCGATCCCGACCTTCCTACCCCCAAACCGATTATCGAACGATTAAAAAAGGCAGCGGAAAATTCCAGAAACCACCGGTACCCTTCCTACGAAGGGATGATTGAATTCAGGACGGCCGTTGCGGAATGGTACGAAAGGAGGTTCGGCATCAAACTCAACCCGGTGACAGAGGTCCTCTCCCTAATTGGGTCCAAGGAGGGAATCGCCCACATTCCCTTGGCTTTTGTTAATCCGGAGGATATCGTATTGGTCCCCAGCCCCGGCTACCCTGTTTACCGTGTCTCGACCCTTTTTGCAGGAGGCATCCCTTATTTTTTGCCCCTCCGTAAAGAGAACGGCTTTCTGCCGATTCTATCTAAAATTCCCCCCACCGTAGCCAAGAAAGCAAAACTCCTATTCATCAACTATCCCAATAACCCCACCTCCGCTGTCGCTGAGAGAACTTTCTTTGAAGAGGTCGTGGCCTTTGCCCAGCGCCACCAGATCATCGTGTGTCATGATGCGGCCTATTCAGAAATCGCTTTCGATAGCTACCGACCTCTCAGTTTTCTTGAAGTGAAAGGGGCCAGAGAGGTGGGGGTCGAATTTCACAGCCTCTCAAAGACCTTTAATATGACCGGATGGAGAATCGGATTCGCCGTAGGGCATTCTGAAGTACTTTCCGGATTGGGAAGGGTGAAGACCAACATCGATTCCGGTCTCTTTCAAGCGATCCAGGAAGCAGGAACCGAAGCGCTCAATCTTCTTGATACCCCGCTTCCCGAAATCATTGACACTTATGAAAGAAGAAGAGACGTGATGGTCGAGGGTCTTGAAGAGATGGGGCTGGAAGTGGATCGACCGAAGGCCACTTTCTATCTCTGGATTCGGGTGCCAACAGGATATACCTCCGCCCAATTCGCCACGCTGTTGCTCGAGCAGGGAGGAATCGTGGCTACCCCAGGAAATGGTTTTGGAGAAGAAGGAGAAGGCTACATTCGGATGGCCCTCACAGTAGATGAAGAAAGGTTGAGAGAGGCAATCGGAAGACTCAAAAAGATCAAGTTCTAAGCTTTTTTTCTGTACTCAATTTTGCAAGATACGGCGTCCCCATAGCCGAACAGGAGAACAGTGCCCCGGCTTCTGTTTACCGCAGGCAGGCAATAGGGAGAAGAGGCTTGGGGGATACGGGAGGTAAGAAATGGTGACCCTTCTTTACGAGGCATTTCTCATAGCACTTCTCATCCTTCTAAATGGTTACCTGGCCGGGACTGAGATCGCTGTGGTCACAGCGAGGAAGAGCCAGATCAAACAGCTGGCTGAAAGCGGGAAGAAAAGTGCGAAGATTTTTCTAAAGCTCAAAGAAGAGCCCGATCGGTTTCTGGCCACCATTCAGATTGGCATCACGGGCGTGGGTGTTCTCGCCTCTGCGGTGGGCGGCGCGGCAGCCGTCAAGATCATCAAACCCGCCCTTCAGGCGGTCCCCATCAAAATCATCTCACTTGCTGCCGAACCTATTTCCATCGGGATCGTTGTGGTGGTCATCACCTACTTTTCGGTTATCTTCGGAGAACTGGTCCCCAAGTCCATCGCTTTGAGGCACCCCGAAATCGTGGGCCTCTGGACAGCAAGGGCCATCGATTCTTTTTCGAAAATCAACTCCCTCTTTGTCAAGCTCCTCACCTTTAGCACCTCCCTCGTGCTCAAACCCTTCGGCAGGGAACCCTTTACCGAAAGAACCTATATTACCGAAGAAGAGGTGAAACTCCTAATAAAGGAAGGAGGAAAACACGGGGTTTTTGAGCCGACAGAGGAAAAGATCCTTCAGAGTGTTTTCGGGTTCACCGACATGTCGGTCAAAGAAGTGATGGTCCCCGACACCCAGATGGTGGCGATCCAAATCGATCGGTCACCCCAGGAGATTCTTTCCATCATCGAGGAAGAACAATTCTCCCGATACCCGGTCTTCGGAAGAGAGCTGAATAACATCAGGGGAATCCTTTATGCGAAGGACTTTCTCACGACGTTTGCAAGAACAGGAGGACAGGTCGATATCCGAAAGATCGTCAAGCCTCCTTATTTTATCCCGCAGACGATGAAGATCAGCCTCCTCTTAAGGGAGATGCAAAAAAGAAGAATTCATATGGCATTGGTAGTGGACGAATACGGCGGGGTCGCGGGACTGGTCACTATGGAAGACCTGGTGGAGGAGATCGTCGGAGAGATCAGAGACGAGCACGATATCGAGAGCCCTGTGGTTCAGCTCCCGGATGGGGCTATGCTGATCGATGCGTCCATCAGCCTGAGGGATCTGAAAGAGGACCATCAGATCTCGCTTCCGGAATCTCCCGAATACGAAACCCTGGGGGGATTCTTGATGACGGTCCTGCAAAAGATTCCTCAAGCGGGCGATATGGTCGAAATCGAAACGAAGCGAATGAAAATTGTTGAGATGGTCGGACAAAGGATATCAAAGGTAAAGCTCGAAAAACTGCCCGAGCCCTCTGAAGAACCACCCGGTACATCGGGTCAGATATAATGATCCGCTAAAAACCAGAACGATCGGAATGGGAGGGAAAAGACCGGTTTGTCGCACCATCCCTGAATCATTTGACTCCCTCCTGCCCTCCCACGACCAACTCTGGGATTCTCAGAGTGGGCTGGGCATCGGCGACCGGAACTCCCTGGCCATCCTTTCCACAGGTCCCGATCCCAAACCCGAGGTCACTGCCGACCATATCAATGTCTTTCAGCACCTGTGGCCCATTGCCAATAAGGGTCGCTCCACGGACCGGTTCTCCGACACTTCCATTTTCAATCAAATATCCCTCGTTGATTTCGAAGATAAAATCCCCGTTGACGGTATTGACCTGCCCGCCGCCCATCTTCTTCACAAACAATCCCTTTTCCACAGAACGAACAATCTCTTCGGGCTCCGTCGTCCCCGAAAGGATCATCGTATTGCTCATCCTGGGAATCGGTCTATCCTGATAGGACTCCCTTCTTCCGTTGCCACTCGATTCCACCCCGTCTACCATAGCGGACAACCGATCATAGAGATATCCTCTCAAGATTCCCTGCTCCACCAGGATCGTTCTTCGGGAAGCGACCCCTTCGTCGTCAAACGCATAGGACCCCCTTTTTTGAGGAAGGGTAGGATCATCGACCACCGTAATCAAAGAAGAAGCGACCTTTTCCCCGATCTTCTTAGAATAGACAGAGAGCCCTTGCTGGGCGAGATCTGCCTCCAGTCCGTGGCCAATGGCTTCATGGATCATCGTTCCCCCTGCTTCGCTGGATAAGACCACTGCCATTTTTCCCATCGGTGGTTTCCTGGCCGAAAGCATGAGGAGAGATCTCCTTGCGGCTACTTCAGCTACCGCCTCGGGGGGATGAAGATCAAAAAGTTCAAAACCTACCGTTCCTCCTACAGGCTCATATCCGGTCTGGACAACCTCCCCTTTCGCAGAAACGACCTGGACAGAAAAAACAGTCCCCACCCTTTCTCCTTCTATTAAAATCCCCTCAGAATTCGAAATCGTCAGCTTTTGATTGACATCCCGATAGAGCACTTTCACCTGTCGGATGTATGGATCCAGTCTCCGAGCCGTTTCATTGGCCCGTTTTACCGCTGAAACCCTCTCTTCTACCGAGAGCCTCTCAGGATGTTTCTGAATCTGAAAATGGGATCTGGAAATCGGAACGCCCCGACCTAGCCGGGGAAGCGTATTGACCTTCTCCGCTCCCTCTTCTTTTGCGGATCGACTTATCCGTTTGGCTAAATTGAAGAGAGATTCCTTTGAGATCTCTGTGGTAAAACCGCAAAATGTTTTCTTACCAAAAAGAATTCGAAGCCCTACGCCCACATCCACCCCTGATACGGCTTTCTCGATTCGATCCTCTTCACAAACGATGGCAACAGAATGGGTCTGCTCGAAAAAGAGGTCTGCAAACTCCCCTCCTTCTCGAAGAGCTTCACGCAATATCTCTCGATATGGAATAGTTTCGATCATCCTTAGATCTCAAATGCCAAAGTTCGCACGAATTGATGAACCGAAGGTGAATCAATGTCAAACCAAATCCAAGGCTCAAATATTAAGAATATTTGGATTTTAGACATTGACATTCATTTGACATCGGGATTTTGAAATTTGAAATCAGACAAGCTTTCAATCGTGATCTCCTTTCGGAGGCCACCCAATACCTCCTCCAAGTCTTTTTCCCATCCCGGAGCCACCATCAACTCTACGATCGCCTCATGAGGATCCTTCGTCCTTACGACCGCCATCCCCTCATAGGATTCGATAATGAACTTAAAGTAGGCAATCTCTTTCCTGGGCAGCCTGAAATATCTGGACTGAGTATCCATCTCCCGATGAAAAAGTCCGAAAAGTGACCTAAAGTTCGAAGTGAACTAAAGTGAGTGAAGATTTAGAACTCTAGTCACTCGTAACTTTAGTCACTTGTAACTAATAATCCTCCAGAATCCGAACTTCATGTCCGTGTATATCTAACCAGCGTTCCCCTGACATCACCGAAGAACACGACACCTTTGATCGTCCCTTCCGTGGGGTAAAGTTCTTTGCATAACCATCCTTCAATAAGACCTTCCTTAGAATGTGTTACCTCTGGATCCAGAAGAAGTTTAACGAGATATTCTTTTCCATCTTTGAGTTTCTCGGATTTTTTTCTCTTCTCCTCCTCTTCTTTCGAAGCCACCCTCACCTCATAACTGGAAGGGCCCTTCTTAGGAAAGGTGGCCACCGAATATTTTCTTCCTTTCTCGATGTCCCCATAAACACCGTAACGAAAATTATAAGAGGCTGTGATAAAATCGTCATAGACCATTCCTGAAGGAATCTCTTCCTCTGCCCTCACCTTGGTGCCATCTTTCCTTTGCCTCACCCTAATCCATTTTCGCTTTTGATAATCGAAAAAATGAGTTCGCCGCCGCAACGTGGTTCCAATCTTCACATCCTCTTCGAACGATATGGATCGGAGGCGTCTTCCCCCGTCTATTTCTTCCATGACGGAGCGATAGGTGTCCGTTCGATAACGGGCCACCCAACCCAATACACCTAGGGTTTCCCCCTGAAGGGTGGACAAATAACGGCCCTTTTCTTTCGTCTCTTTGAAGCTTATCCTCCCCAACGCCACCCTATTAAACATCCAGACTCCGATGGCGTAGTGAATTTCCTCTCCCTTGAAGAACTCGCCGATGGAGTTCCCCTCTCCCTTTCTTGAAGGGACGGGAACGTCCGCCCATGCCTCCGGAGCAGGACGGGGAAAAGAAGAAATGAGGGGAAGTCCCAAGAGAAATCTTAAGAAAACTCTTCTAGTAAGCAATGCCATTCCGTCCTGAAAGTCATCAGTCACATAGTCTCATAGTCTAATAGTCAAATGATCCGTGACTCCAGGTCCCGCAGCAGAGTACTTCATCTTTGGTCGTGTCGTCAAAAAGGCCAAAGCAACCAGACCTCGAGACCGTATGACTGCGAGACTGCCTGACTACAGGACTATCGCACTATCAGACTAAATATGCAATTCGATCACATCCCCCTCGCTGACGAGATAATCGCGTTTGACCATTTGTCCTTCAAATTTCCCAGAACCCCAGATCTTTGCATATCGAAGTTTGGCAACGAAGTCCTTATGAACAGAGGCAGCAACATCTCCCACAGTGCTTCCTTTCTTAAGAATAACGGGCTCTGTCAAATCCGCCTCCTTTCCAGGGACCTTTGTATAGACCCGGAGGATATCCAGGACTTGATAAATCTCTTTCTTCAATTCATCGGAATTCATCCCTTCTTTGGCCGAGATAGGCAGGATGGGGAAGGCGTCTCCGAAACGGGCTTCGATTCTTTGGTAGGCCTCTAGTGCGTTTCTAACATCACATTTATTCCCGACAAGGAGCGCCCGCAGAGAAGCCCATCCCGGCTCCGGTGAGGGGATCGGTCCTTTTCCGGCGACTTTTATTCTCATTTTGTTCAACTGTTCTAAGAGGATGTCCATCTGGAAGATAGGGTCCTCCGTCAGGTCGACCAAGAGTAGAAGGGCATCGGCACTCCGAATCAGGTTTGGGAATCCAGGTTCCGTATGATCCAATTGAATCGGAGGCGTATCCACCAATTGAATCTGTAGATTCTCATACTTCATCATTCCGGGAATGGGCTTCTGGGTTGTGAAGGGGTAGTCCGCAACCTCGGAAGAGGCACCCGTGATCTGGGAGAGGAGGCTTGATTTACCAGAATTGGGAAGGCCCAAAAGAACGACTTGAGCAGCTCCCTCTCTCTTAATATTATAGGCTTGCTCTGCCCTCGCAACGGCGGGTCTTCTCTGGAGTTCCTCCTTTAGTTTGGCCATTCGGCTCTTGAGCTGTCCCCGAAGTCTTTCAGTCCCCTTGTGTTTGGGAATGACGGCCATCATCACTTCGAGCGCTTTGATCTTCTCGGGCGCGGTCTTGGCCTGTTTGAACTTAAGCTCTGCCTCTAAATATTGGGGGGTGAGATTGGCTGGCATGTCTCATTGAATCCTTGCCTGCCCCGCCCTGGACCAGGACCGCCTGCCTGCCTTGTACCATGCTAGGTTCAGGGCCTGCCGGCAGGTGGGGAGCCAGGAGGCGGATATCGCCAACGGAAAAGAAACGGACCCTTCTAAATCGCCCCAATAAATGGGGGCGCACCGTTTCTGGTCATTATCGATAAATTTCTTCTTGCAGAAAAATTTCCAAAATTTTTGGGTCGAATTGTTTTCCCTTGCATTCTCCCATTTCCAAAAGAATGTGCTCAAGGGGCATGGTCTCCCGATGGGGTCTCAGGCTCGTCATCGCATCGAAAGCATCTGGGACCCCGATAATCCTTGCTTCAATAGGTATGGCTTCTCCCGCTAAACCGTCTGGATATCCTGTCCCGTCAAAGTGCTCGTGATGGTTACGAATCATGGGAATCTTATCCTCAAAAAACTCGATCCCCTCTACAATCTTAACACCGATCAAAGTATGTTCCTGTATCACCTGATATTCTTCCGGGCTGAGAGCTCCTCGTTTACCGAGAATCTCATCTTTAATGCCAATCTTGCCAATGTCATGGAGGAGGGCTCCATATTCTAGAACCTCCATCCTCTCCTCTGTGAATCTCAATGAAACGGCAATCTGCAAACTCATCCGTCTCACTCGATCGGAGTGGCCTCGTGTGTAGGGGTCTTTGGCGTCCACCGCCCCTGCAAGCACCTTGACCGAATCCAAATTCGCTTTCTTCAGAGTACGACAAGCCTGTCGAAGGTTTTCAGTCCTAAGCTCCACCAATTTCTCCAAATTTCTGTGATAAGAATCGAGCTCCTCTTGCATCTTCTTCCGCTCAAGGGCTCTCCTGACGCTGAAGACCATCAGTTCCAGATCGACCGGCTTGATGAGGAAGTCCGCTGCTCCCGAGCGGATTGCCTCTACGGCTATCTGGATCTCTGGATAGGCGGTCATGATGATGAACATCATGTTTGGTTGCGCAGTCTTTACATGCTTCATGAGTTCTAAACCATCCATTTCGGGCATTCGGATATCCGAAATGATCAGCGAAAAATTCTCCCTATAAAAATGACCGAGCGCATCCTTCCCGCTATGGGCGGTCACACATGAATACCCTTCCAACGTCAGCCTCTTAGACAGCATTTCACAGATCATCTTTTGATCGTCCGCAATCAAAATTCGGTTTTCCACGAATGCCTCCTCGCTTTCTTTTATTCGCTCCCGACCGATATATTTTATAAGAAATTCAAAAACAGTCAACTCCGTCGAGCATTTTGTTGAAGGTTTGGCATGAAGAATCCTGGAGAAAATGATTTCCATTGATTTAAGAATCAATTTTTGGTAAGAATACTGCTAAAAGGAGTCCGATGTGGAGTCCATGAGAATTTTGGTCGTCGATGATGAAGCTCCCGTCCGGGACATGATTCGAAAAGGTCTTTCACAGATGGGAGGATTTAGCGCAGAGGCTGCCCAGACCGGCTCGGAAGCCCTTCAGAAGATTGAAAAGGATGTCTTCGATTTGGTATTGACCGACCTGAAGATGCCGGAGATGGACGGCATCCAACTCCTAAGAACCATCAAGGGAACCCGGCCGGAAGTCATGGTTATCCTCATGACAGCTTACGGAACGATCGAGACAGCGGTGGAGGCAATGAGGATAGGAGCGACCGACTATATCACTAAGCCAATTGATTTGAACGATCTCCTGATCCGCATCTCCAAAGCCCAGAAGGAAAGCCTCCTCCTTAGGGAAAATCGGCTTCTGAGGATGGAAGTCAGGAAAAGATTTGAATTCGGCAATATTATCGGAAAAAGCAAGAAGATGCAGGAAATTTTCTCTCTGATCGAAAAGGTGGCCATTGGAAACAGCACGGTCATTGTCTACGGGGGAAGCGGAACCGGCAAAGAACTGGTGGCCAAAGCCATCCACTATAACAGTCCCAGGGCGGATCGACCTTTCATCCCTTTCAATTGCGGAGCCATTCCCGAGACGCTGGTGGAAAGCGAACTCTTTGGACACACCAAGGGCGCCTTCACCGGTGCGGTCCAGGCGAAAAAGGGGTTATTCGAAGAGGCGGATGGCGGGACGCTCTTCCTAGACGAAATCTCCACCATCCTCCCCTCTGTCCAAGTGAAACTTCTGAGAGTCCTCCAAGAGAAGGAAGTGATGAAGGTGGGAAGTACAGAGAGAACAAAGATTGATGTCCGAATGATTGCAGCCACCAACGAAAATTTGGAAGAGAATATGAGGAAGGGAAAATTTCGGGAAGATCTTTTCTATCGTCTCCATGTGTTCCCTATTTTTCTCCCTGATCTCAAAAACAGAAAAGAGGATATCCCTTTACTCGCTTACCATTTTCTTGATTCTTTTTCCAAGGAAGCCAAGAAGGAGATCAAGGGCATCTCCAAGGAGGCAATCAAACTCCTTTTGGAATATCATTGGCCGGGGAACGTCAGAGAATTAGAGAACGCCATTGAAAGGGCCGTGATCATGACCGACCAGGATTACCTGGCCCCCAATGACTTCCCAAAAGATCTGACGGAAGGGTTCTCAGAGATGATTAAGAGAGGAGTAAAAGATCGTAAATCTTTGGATGATATCAAATCCGAATATATAAAAGAGATACTCAAAGAGGTCGGCGGGAATAAAAGAATTGCTTCAGAAATCCTAAAGGTGAACCCAAGAACCCTGTATCGCTTCGAGAAGAAACCCAACCTTAGTTGATTTCCTGAAAATTCCTCAAGCTCATTTCCATCGACAAAGTCCAAAAATACAGTATCTTCCAGCACAAGATACCAAATCGTTGCATCCCTTTTCTTTATCACTAAAAAGGGGATAATGATTTCCAGGAGGTTTCACTATGAAGAGAGCGACGGCGATCATCCTGTTTCCTTTTTTTGTCTTCCTTCTTTTTGGAAAATCCTTTGCTCTCACAAGCGAAGAGGCTGCCCATATTTTGAAAGATTATATTAAGACGGAATTTAAGATCCTGGAGATCAAGGAAGCTCCTTTAGAAGGATTTTGGGAGGTTTCCTGCGGGATAGGTCAAGATAGGGTGATTCTTTATATTGATAAGAATTTGAGATTTATTATTTCCGGACAGATATTGGATCGCGAAACCAAAAGAAATCTTACTCTTGATAGATTAAAGGACCTCCGAAGGGTGGACCCCTCTGCTCTTCCCCTCGAGAATGCCATTCCCATGGGAAACGGAAAAAGAAAACTGTATGTATTCACCGACCCCCAGTGCCACTTTTGTTTCCAATTGCATGAAGAACTGAAACAGATCAAGGACCTCCAGGTCTTTTTCTTTTTATACCCCCTCGCTCCTGCCTCGCATGAGAAGGCGAAGTCCATATGGTGTTCAAAGGATAGAGCGAAGGCGCTGGAGGAAACCTACCAAGGGATAAAATTAAAATCGGCCTCGTGCGATACTACAGCCATCAATAAGAATATGGAAATTGGAAGGCGTCTGTTCGTGGATTCCGCCCCCACCCTTGTCTTTCAAAACGGAAAGATCATAGAAGGTTATGTTATTCCGGATGTTTTGGAGAATCTCTTGAAGTTGAATTCAGGTCTTTGACTTTGTGATCGAACTCTGTTATTCAATAAAGAATGAAGCCGTTCTCGGTGAAACTCTTCGTTATTTCCCTGTCTCTGCTCGTTCTGGGAGCTTGCGCGGGAGGACCTAAACTTCAAAAACAACAGAAAGACGCGGTTTTGTTCCAGTCCGCTCCGACGAGACTCCAAAAAACTCAACAGAAAACGCTTTCTTCAAATCCTCTTGCTTATTACTTTTTTCTCCTCTCTCAGCTCAGCTTACGGGATGGAAAAGTTGATGAGGCGATTGAGGATCTCAAAGAGGCGATCGCTCGTGACGCTAAAGAACCTTCCCTGCACGTTGAATTGGGCACTCTTTACATCCACAAAGGCCTCTTAAACGAGGCGATCGAAGAGTGCAAAATCGCTCTCCTCGACGACCCGGAGCATCTCCCCGCCCATTTGCTCCTGGGCGGACTCTATTCCATCCTCAAAAAGTACCCGTTGGCAATCGCCTCATACAAGAAAGTATTGGAGATCGACCCTCAGAATCATGAAAGTTACCTCTTCCTCGGTTCCCTCTACGAAGATACCCAGGAATATGACCAGGCCATCCGAATCCTCAAACAGTTTCTCGAAATCGAGCCCAATTCGGTGATGGGCCTTTACGCCTTGGGTAGAAT
>Ga0335070_10001797_pt1 | contig 24905 bp, 23 predicted proteins | sample Lox_Sample_13_FD_206722 | JGI IMG/M metagenome (GOLD analysis project Ga0335070, IMG submission 206722) | Soil microbial communities from Loxahatchee National Wildlife Refuge, Florida, United States - Lox_Sample_1.3 | ecosystem: Environmental > Terrestrial > Soil > Wetlands | place: USA...
GAAGCCGAACATCATTCCCTGATCGCCGGCGCCGCCGGTATCTACGCCCATGGCGATGTCGCCGGACTGCTTGTTGATGCTGGAGATGACGGCGCAGGTGTTGCAGTCGAAGCCGTGGAGAGCGTTGTCGTATCCGATGGACTGGACGGTACCGCGGACGACCTGCTGGAAGTCGACGTAAGCTTTGGTGGTGATTTCTCCGGCGATCATGACGAGGCCGGTGGCGGTGAGAGTTTCGCAGGCTACGCGGCTGGCCGGATCGTCGGCGAGGCAGGCGTCGAGGATGGCGTCGGAAATCTGGTCAGCGATTTTATCGGGATGGCCTTCGGTGACGGATTCAGAGGTGAATAAGAAGCGATTTTTAGATGGCAATGGTTTGTCTCCTTAAGATTGCACTGGGCAGATGACCGCAGGGCAAGTCGTTATACGCCTGGCCGGACGGTTGCGAATCGGGTCAGCGGAAAATCCACGCAGGCCGCATGCACGGCACCGGGGAGCAATCCTTGATAAAGGCTAACAGAGGGGGGAGGGGGGTGCAACGGGTTTGGGCTAACGGGTAAGGAGAGGGGGCGAATGGCGAGTTTGGGCGGGGGAACGGGGGGAGGAATTAGACAGTCTCGCGACGAAAATTTATCGCGGGATCCGTCCACGGGACTTCACATCGCAGGCACTATGCGTCCCGTACCTATCTCCACAATCAGTTTCTTCTGGGAACCTTGATGATGTACAACCAACAGCCCATCCTCCTGAACTTGGGCGCTCTCGGTAATGTCGGGTGTCGAAACTGACCATCTTTCGCACCCTGAAAAATCGAACTCTGCGACGCCGAGCTCATGCAACACCAGAACATAGTCAACGTCAGGCTGGTTTACGAACTCGTAAAACACACCGTCCAAAGGCCTGACCACTGCCTCCCTTTCACGAGTAATGTTGACGAAGGCAATAGATGCATCGAAACCGATGGCAATGGCACCGGCGTGTTCTGAAAATATCCACGATGGACGTATGCCATGATGACTACACTGCAACTTCACTACCGTCTGTTGCCCGCCGTGGCTGACTATTTCCAGCACGTAGAAACGCCTCGGCGATTGAGCGCTCGATCCGAGCGAGATGGTCCGTGCATCATCTGCAATGCCTTCCAGCTCCACTAAAGACGATAGCTCCAGTAATCTCGCTTTCATCTATTGCTCCCGTAAATCATCGCAGTTTTCAGTTGATTTCCCTTCCAGACCGTTTCTAGCATCAGCCCCCCATTGGGGCCCATCAAAAATGATTGACGCACAGTGCTACCATCGGCCATAACTTTCACGATACTCGTTGGATCATTGAGAACCTGGTTGAGATGCTCCGTGAGGTATTCCCGAGGAAACATGGGGACAGACGGGACGTTCACGGTTTTGTCCGCCCATATCGGGAATCTCTCATTTCAAAATTTTGCGGAAGCCGACCGCCGAGCCCTAGCGAACCGAATGCTTTCTGGTACGTTGAATTCATGGGTCGATTCGCTCGCGTCGTGGCCGTCGATGTTCCGCATCATGTTACGCAGCGGGGCAATGGTCGGCAAGTTATTCTTAACAGCGACAGCGACCGAATTACCTATTTGGCTTTGCTTCGGCAGCACTCCGAGTTACATGGGCTGGGTTTGCTGGGTTACTGCCTGATGTCGAATCATGTGCATCTCATCGCGGTGCCGCACGCGCAAGACGCGCTGGCACAGTCGCTGAAACAGGCGCACGGCCGTTATGCGACGTACTGGAATGCGCGTCGTGCGTCGAGCGGGCATGTATGGCAGGGACGATTCTATTCATGTCCACTGGATGAGGCGCATTTGTGGGAAGCACTGCGCTATGTGGAATTAAATCCAGTGCGAGCCAAGATGGTGACGACCGCGGGGCAGTGGAGATGGTCGAGCGCGGCGGCGCACTGCGGGAGAGCGGGCGCGGACGCGATGCTGGAGATGGAGCGGTGGTCGAAGCGGTGGACTATGGACGAGTGGGAGCGGTTTCTGGCGGAGGGCGTGTCGGAATCGGAGGCCAATGCTCTGCGGCAGTGTACGCACACGGGGCGTCCGCTAGGCGGGACGGAGTTTGTGGCGGAACTGGAACGAACGATGTTGCGTCCGCTTGCGCCGCAAAAGGGAGGTCGGCCGAAGAAACCAACCGGAGACACGCGGCAAATGAATGTCAGTTTCGTGGCGTGATGGAAAACCGGTGAACGTCCCGTCTGTCCCCAGGTTTTCTGTCCCCAGGTTTTCCTGTCCCCAGGTTTCCCGCTTGTTCGGAATTCCGAACAGAGAATCGACTATGACCCGGCAGCGACGGTGAGAAGGTACCGGGTTACGGGCTTCCTTTGTTCGGATATCGTAACTGGCGTGCGTCGGGGTCCGGGGCGCGGGAGATCCCTCGCTACGCCTGGAGAAAACGGCTCCGCTGGGGATGACGCCCTTCTGCCTCTTTGGCTCCCACGGCCTTCATTGACTTGGGGTGGGGAGTACGTGCATGCCGGATTGGTCGAAGGTTAGGATTTTGACTTCGGACTCGGCGCCCTGGATGGGGAATTCCTGGCCGTTCCAGACGAAGGTTACTCCGGCGGCGTTGCCGATGTGGGCGGTGATTTGTTGGGTGGCGCGGATAGTTACATTTGCTGGAGCGATGAGAGTTTCTTGACTTACTAACTGGCCGTCCGCGGTGACGGAGATCCAACTGGTTTCGGAGGCGCGGATGATTAGCGTCATCTTTGCTGCGGGCTTGGTGGGTGGGGCGGGCTTGGGGGCGTCAGGTGTCTTGAGCGGAGTTGCGGTTGAGGTGACGTCTTTGGCGGAATGATCCGCGGGCGGTTGGGTTGCTGGTGGAGTTGGTTTGGGCTGCGGTGGCGTGGCGGTCCGATTTGTTGCCGGTGTTTTTGCGGGTGTGGTGACGGCCGCTAGTGTTGGCGTTGGGGATGACGGCGCGGGCGTCATGGTCACCGGGGTGGCGCTCGCCGTCTCGGTGTGTTTACGGGAGTGGCGGACCCAGAGGAAGGCAACCAGGACGAGGACCAGGATCAACGCCGCTGCGATGTTCCACGGGAATTTGCGTTCGGGGACCAGGAATTCGCGCGGGGGCTTGCGGACGTGTTCGGCCTTCGGTAGTTGGAGTTCGGGGAGTTCGACTTCGTCGACTTCGACCTGCGCTTGCTTCTTTAATTCAGGCTTGATGTAGGGCTGCGGTGCTTTTTGTGCCGGCGGCTTCGGCGGAGCGGCGGGCTGGCGGACGGCGTGTGTCTGGTCCGCGGCGTCGATCTGGGCCTGGCGGAGGCAGGCGAGGTATCCGGTGACGGCCTCCTCACTGTCGAGGCCGAGATGCTTGGCGTAGGCGCGAATGAATCCTCTATTAAAGACGCCGCCGGGGAGCTCGTCGAAGCGTTCGTCTTCGATGGCTTGCAGCATGCGTGAGCCGATCTTGGTGACGTTGGAGACGTCATCGTAGGAGAGGTTTTTGGCCTCGCGCGCTTTGCGAAATTTGTTTCCGAATTGGCCCATGGGAGCGTGGGTTCGTTCGGGAACATGATAGGACAAGCCGGGCGCGGACGCCACGGGACGGTAGTGCGGTGAACTTCTGGGGTTCTGCGCCAACGAGAGCAGAGGGGACACGGATATCCCTCCTCCAATCGACGGTGAGAGGGATGCAAAAATCCCCACGTCTCGCGCACAACCTGCGCGAGAGGTGGGGCACCCGGCGCCGCTGGTTTCAGTGGGTTGGGGGAACGATTTCGAAGAGATTGCCGTAGCTCTCGCCCTGGATGGTGGTGCCGTAGAGATTGCCAGAGGCATCCATGACGAGGTCACCGAAGGGACCAAGTCCGTCGTAACCCTGGAACGTGTACAGACGATCGAAAATCCACTTGCCTCCGGAGGCAGGTGAGAGTTTGAATGCCACGCCACACCCTTGCTCGTAACCGTTCAGGCAGCCGTAGGCTTGAGAGCCGCCCTGATAAGTAGCGCCATACAGATTGCCCTTAGCATCGAGCATCAGGCCGCCGTTCGGATTGCCGCCGTCGAAGCCGTCACTGAAGGAACGAAGAAGGGAGATTTTCCATCCGGTCGAACTCGGCGAGAGTTCAAAGGTTGAACCGCAGCCGTAAGGACAATGCGAACTGGTTGATCTGGCGCCATCGTATGCATTACCGAACAGGTTGCCGGAGGAGTCCATAACGAGAGAACCTTGAGGATTTGCGCCGTGGGTTCCATCGAAGGAGTAGACAGTGGAGTAAGTCCAGCTCGACGAACTGGGAGACAGCTTGAAGATAACGCCACAACCACTGGTGCACGCCGTATTCCCGCCGTAGACCGTAGCGCCGTAAAGATTGCCTTGTTGATCAAGCAGGAGTGATCCAATGGGGTTGCCGCCATCTGTCTGTCCTGTGAAGGTGTAGAGGACGGTTTCCGTCCAGCCGCCAGTGGAGTTCGGAGAGAGCTCAAAGACAGTGCCACATTGGGTGCCGCTGTGGCAGCTGTTTCCGCCGCCATCTTCAGTGAGGCCAAACAAGTTTCCTTTGCCATCGAAGACGATGCTGACCGGAAGGGCCCCGTCGGTGCCGCCCTGAAAAGCATAAAGGACGGATTCAGTCCATCCGGTCGAACCCGGCGAGAGTTCATAGACGACTCCGCAGCCTGAATAACAGGGTCCGGAGAGGTAACCGCCAAAAAGAGTGACGCCGTAGAGATTGCCATTGGTGTCGACCAGAACTTTTCCGTAAGGCTCGTTGCCGTCGGTGGTGCCGCTGAAATCGTAGAGGAACTTGGTGGGCTTGTGGCCGTTGGGCAGGAATTGATAGACCTGTCCGCAACCGTAATAGCATTGGCCGCTGCCTCCAGCCGAATTGACGCCGTAGAGATAGCCGGCGGAATCGAAAGTGACCGGTCCGGCGGCATAGAGTCCGACGCCGGCGTTGATGGTTTCTTTCCAGTTCTGTGCGAGGGCAGACGAGGCTAAGACAAAGCAAAGCGCAACGAGCGAAGCCAGATTCGAATTGTGTTTCATGAAATCGGTCTCCTGAAGGTTAGGGTGATGATTATGTTCCCCGTGAGCGGGTGCGGCTCCTCTATGCTGTCTTCCTCCCTTAGCAAAATGTTGCGAGAGAAAGCTGGGGCAGCCGCATCCTTTTCAAGTGCTGCTTACTGCTTGCGACTGCATTATTTCTTTGCGGACGATGGGGACAACTTGAGAATGAGACGCCATCGCCGAAGGACGTGTGGCTCACGCCACTGTCCGACTTGATTGCCGAGTTGCAGGGCCCAGACGGAGTGGACTGTTCCGCGCGGAGAGTGCGGAACGCAAGGGGAGGAGAATACGGGGACGAACTATATCACAGGCTGAGTGGTGGGGAAGGGAGAAGAGCGGGCTAGAGAAGGCTTTCCTATGAGACTGGCGTTTGTGGTGCGATTAGGGATGTTTCGACTGCGTAAGGATGTTCGCTTGCGTCCTTACTTCGCTCAACATGACAACAAAATTCGTTATTGAAGTTTCTTCAACAATTGCAGAGTGAATTGGGCGGCGCAGGTTTTGTTGACGTCGTCGACGGCTTCGGCCTGCAGGTCGCCCTGGGAGGCTTCAAAGAAGAGGTTGCGCTTGAGCTTGTTGGGAAGTCCGGTGAAGCGGGCCTTGCCGTCGACATTGGTCGAGACCTCGAGATCGAGTTTGCGGATGCTCCAGGTGCCGTAGGCGATGCGGACATTGATCTTGGCGTTGTAGAGTGGCTTGCTGGCGGAAGCGGTGATGGTGAAGTCGGCGGTGCACGAGCCGATGCCAGCATCGATGGAGGGGACGGAGTGCGGTTCGGGAGTTTGGGCTGGAGCGGCAATCGCCGCGAGGGTGAGGACGAGGACAGCGCAGAGCTTATACATATTTATAGGGTACGACAGAGGGAACGTGGAAGGCGCGGAGTTTCTCGCCCAGGATTCGGTTGCGCGGGAGCTCCCCCCACTCGGCATGAAAAGAGGCTCCGCTCAGGATCACGCCACTTCTGACCACCACTGCGATCATTCTGATTCCGTTGGCTTTAGGGGTACCTATTACCAACGTTCATTGCCGCTGTACAAAAGTGCCGCATATAATTTTTGGAACGCCACCCTTCTAGGACTAGAGGATAACGGTATTTCTTCGATGACTGAGGCCGGCACTCAATTGACGCGCCACAGCCAAGAGCTGACCATCTTTCACGACGTGGCCAAGGCGCTCACGTCTTCGCTGGACCTCGACTCAATTCTGCAGACGATCATGGAAAAGATGGCGGAATATTTCCGTCCGGATACATGGTCTTTGCTGATGGTGGATGAGGCGCGCGACGAGTTGTATTTCGCGATCGCCGTTGGCGATAAGGCGGAGCAACTGAAAAATGTGCGGCTGAAGATGGGCGAGGGCATTGCGGGTTGGGTCGCGAAACATGGCGAGGCGCGCGTGGTTGCGGATGTGAGAACGGATCCATTTTTTGCCAGCCGCGTGGATGAGGCGACGAAGTGGGAGACGCGATCCGTCATCTCGGTGCCTCTGCGTTCAAAGTTGCGCGTGCTGGGTGTGATCCAGCTGGTGAACGTGGATATGACGCGATTCACCGACGCCGAACTCTTCTTCCTGCAGGCATTGAGCGACTACGCAGCGATTGCGATTGAGAACGCGAAGTGGGTTGAAAAGATCCAGGAACTGACGATCACGGATGACTGCACGGGGCTGTATAACGCGCGTCATCTTTATAAGACGCTGGAGACTGAGGTGTACCGGTCGTCGCGTTTCGGATACGAGTTCAGCGTGTTGTTCATCGATCTGGATCACTTCAAGTCGGTGAACGATACCCACGGGCACCTGATTGGAAGCAAGTTGCTGGCGGAGATCGGATATCTGATCAAAGCGCAATTGCGGTTGATAGATTTTGCGTTCCGGTACGGGGGCGACGAGTTTGTCGTGTTGCTGCCACAGACGGGGAAAGATCAGGCGCTCGTGGTTGCGAGGCGTTTGCAGGAAGGATTGCGCGCGAGCTGCTTCTGCCGCGAAGAAGGCTTGAACCTGAACGTCCGGGCGTCGATTGGACTGGCGACCTTCCCGCACGATGCGCGGACGGCGCACGATGTGATCCGTCAGGCCGACGGCATGATGTATCTGGTGAAGAATTCGACCCGAGACAATATTGGGATTGCACAGCGCGGTGTGTTGCGGTAGGCGTTCGCTTTGATGTCGTGCGCTTCGAGTCTTAAGGTTTTAGGTCTTAGGTTTAAGGTCTTCGGTCTTGGGACCCTGTTTTGATTCTGCTTTAGTTTTCTGGCAACCTTCCTTTTTCTTCACACATCTTCCGTACGCTAATCCTTGAGTCTTCAAACCTTTGGTTTACGCGCGCCCCTTCGGTCATTCGTAGAATACCGTCCAAATAGGAACGAACGCGGAGTGGTGCATGCAACGAATTTTGGATCTGGGTTGCGGCACGGGGGACTCCTGGCGAAATCTGGGGTCCAACGTAGAGGAGTGGGCCGTCATCGGCATTGAGCCGGAGTGGCAGCGTACGGTTCTCGCCAGCGCGAAATACGGCGAGCGTGGCTGGCGATATTTGTGTGGGCGGGGCGAGAGCTTGCCACTGAGAGACCGCAGCGTGGACGGCGTCATCTGCCGGGGGGCGCTGCCGTATATGACGATTCCAAAAGCTCTGGAAGAATTGCACCGAGTCCTGGTGCCCGAGGGATGGTTGCGCGTGTCGCTCCATCCGATGGGATTTGCGTGGAGCGAGTTGCGAAAGTGTTTTCCGAGGCCGCGAGCGAGCGCATACCGTGCCTTCGTGATTCTGAACGGATTGTACCTTCATATGACGGGAAGAGTGATGCAACTAGGGTCGAGAACGGAAAGTTGCCAGACGGAGAAGGGGATTGAGACGGCCTTGCGGCGCGCGGGATTCGCGAATGTGGAATTCCGGTATCCGGATTGGCGGTTTGTGGTGGAAGCAAGACGGCCGGCGGAGCACGTGGTGAGGATTGCGGCCTAGGGATCGCGCTGGGTTAGACCTTATCGGGATGGACCTGGGATGTTGTGGAGATGGAGATCGCCCGCTTCAGTGCCCGACCGCTCTACTGCGGATTTTCTTTCGGTGCCGGTTGTGCTTTGGTTTCTTTTGGGTCGGGCTTCCAGGCATTGGTGTTTGCCGGGGCTTTGGGGTTGACGCTGAAGTCCCAGACGTAGAGATTCATTCCTTCCGTTCCCATCATTTCTACCAGGACATATTCGCCGGGCACGAGCGGCGCAGTGGGGGTTACTTTGAACCAGCCTCCGTTGACGCGGGTGATGGTGGTCTTGACGAGCTTCTCGTCTTGGCTGATCTTACCCGTGACGGAGCGCTTGACATCGCCGACGATTCGCTTGCCACCTTTTACTTCGGCATGAACCAGGCGAAATCGATCGAAGGGAACGCTGGCCTGTTGTGGTTGCTGAGGCTGTTGCGGCTTCTGGGGTTCGTCGGGACGAGGGGCGTCGAGGCGGATGCGGAAGCGTTCAGGCTGATCGTCTGGGGCTTCGTCGGGCTTAACGTAGATGGACGGAACGGGCACGTGAGACTGGATGCGGGCGTGAGCGCCATCGAGTTCAATGGTCTGCTTGACGCCGGCCACGGGGTTTACGGCGCCGCGAAAGATGTTGGACTTGGTGTTGCGATTGATGTCGCCTTCGGTTTGTTGGATCTCGTTGAGTTGGGGTTCGCCATCGAAGGTGTCGAGAAGGAAAACGCCGGTGTCTTCGGGCAGGCGGAGTCCGGGCGCGACCTCGGGTAATTTCTGGTCTTCGAGTTCGCGTTCGTGCTCCAGTTCTTTATCGAGTTGGACGGCTTCAGGAGCGGAGGCCGCCTTGGCGCGATCGTCTTCATACTTTTCGGTGGCTGCCCAGTCGATGAGGGAACTGGGAACATCTTCCCACTCTTCGCGTTCGGAACTGTAGTAGTGAACGCGGTCGCCTTTGACTTCATATTTGGTGACGAGTTGATAGGAGCCGTCTTTGAGGATGAGGCGCTTGGACGCCTCCTGCGGTTGAGCCGGCTGTTGAGCGGGCGCGGGGAGCAGGAATGCGGTCAGCATGGCCAGAAGCAGGAAGGTCCAGCGCGAACTCGAAGCCGGGGGAAAAGGCAGCATAGACATCTTCATTATCGTCTTCGCGCGGAACGGAGTCGAATGCGGTTGGGATGCGAAATGTTTTGTTGGGCGCATGTTTTCGGGAGCCAGGCAGCCTTCTTGCTTCGATGTGCAACCAAGGGTACGGGTTAGCCAGGTCCACAGCGCCGGTTCGCTTGTAGTATTCTGTGTGCGCGAAAGCCAACGTCCTGAAAATGAAACGTACGTACATCCTGGTATCAGGTTTGACCTCTTTATTGCTCGCCGCTGCGGTGGCCGCCCAATCGGGGCCGGCTGCGGGTCCCCAACAACCGGTTTCCTACGCGTCGATTACCCAGTTGAACGGCCTGTTGTCGCAGTTGGAGGAGACTTCGAAGAGCACACAAGCCGACTTGGTGAAATTGCGGATCGAGCGCTGGAAGACGGACGGCGCCACGAAAAAGCAGTCGTTAGCCAACCTGGACTCAATTCAGCGGAATCTGCAAGGTGCACTGCCGGAGATCATTGGGCAACTGCGCAATACCCCGGAGGATGTGCCGGCGACGTTCAAGTTGTACCGGAACCTGGATGCGTTGTACGACGTGCTGGGCAGTGTGGTGGAAGCGACGGGAGCGTTCGGGTCGAAGGACGATTTGCAGGCGTTGTCGAACGACCTGAATAGCTTTGAGGGCACGCGGCGGCAACTGGCGGAGCGAATCACCAATCTGGCTTCATCGAAGGAGCAGGAGATTACGCGGCTGCGCGCAGAGTTGAAGACGGCGCAGGCCGTGGCGGAGCCTCCGAAGAAGATCGTGGTGGACGATACGGAGCCAGCTAAGAAGCCTGCGCCCGCGAAGAAGAAGACGACTCCGAAGAGCACGACGCCTGCAACGAAGCCAGCGGCTGGACAGACTGCGCCGGCGGCGCAGGGACAGACGCCCCAGAATCCACCTCAGACCAAGCCGCAGTAGAACACCCTTTGACCCAGGGAATTCTCCCGGTATTAGGGATCCCTCGACTGCAGTTGAGCCTGGCCTTCGGCGAAACCAATCCTCGCGCAGGAACAACCTTTCTTAGTTTGAATTCCCTTCTCAGATTGTTTTGGCCATCTTGTCCCGTCCGAATCTGATAGTCTTCCTCGCGCATCTAGATTGAAACTCTCATGCATAGGTTCATGCTAATTGCTGCTTTCGGACGTCCCGTCTCGGTGCGTCCGGAATTTCATCTCGCCGGAGTGCTCCTGGGGATTGTCGTCATTGGGGCGGTGTTGCTGGATGCATTCGAGACAGTGGTCCTACCCCGGCGCGTTACGCGGCATTTCAAGCTAACCGCGTGGTTTTACCGGCGGACGTGGATTCCCTGGCGGCGGATCGCGGGGCGAATCAAAACCGTTTCGCGGCAGCAGAATTTCCTGGGATATTTCGGGCCCCTCTCTCTGATTTTGCTGCTGGGATTTTGGGCGGCTGGGCTGATTTTTGGGTTCGCGTTGATTCAATACGGGATTGGCGGACACGAGCAGTTGAACCAGGAGCCGCTGACGTTCGGGCGCATTGTGTATCACAGTGGGGAGACGTTTTTCACGCTGGGGTACGGAGACATTGTGCCGACTTCAGGCCCTGCGCGGGCGCTGTCGGTGTTTGAAGCCGGGATGGGATTTGCATTCCTGGGCGTCGTGATCGGGTACATCCCGGTCGTCTATGCGTCGTTTTCGAGACGTGAGATTCAGATTTCCATGCTCGATGCGCGGGCTGGATCACCTCCGTCGGCAGAGGAGTTACTGGTTCGGCTGGCGGGAAGGACGGATGGCCCCGGAATGAATCAGTCGGTGTTGGACGAAGTGCTGCGCGACTGGGAGCGATGGGCGGCAGAGTTGCTGGAGTCACAGATTTCGTATCCGGTGCTGACGTTTTTCCGGTCGCAGCATTCGAACCAGTCCTGGGTGGCGGCGTTGACGACGATGCTGGATGTGACGTCGTTGGTGATGGTGGGGATTGAGGGTGTGCATCCGGGGCAGGCGAAACTGACGTTCGCAATGGCGCGGCATGCGGCGGTCGACTTGGCGCAGGTGGTGAATGCAAGATATGACGCGCAATGGCCCGATCGGCTGCCGAATGGAGATTTGGAGACGTTGCAGGAGACTCTGTTAGCGGCGGGATTGAAGCTGCGGTCAGACGAGTATGGGCGCGCGAAACTGACAAAGCTGCGATCGATGTACGAACCGTATGTGCATGCGACGGGACGGAATCTGATGCTGAACTTGCCGCCGTGGAGACATCCGGAAAAAGGTCGCGACAATTGGCAGGCCGGCCCGTGGGATCGGCTGATCCAGGCAAAAGGATTGGCAGTGCTGGGGCAGAGAGCCTCGGGGAGCGTGCGCGTCGGGGACGATCATTTTTAGTGTTGGGTCTTGGGCCTTAGGTGTTGGGTCTTGGGTTCTCCTCACCGTTTTTTTCGATTGTCGAGTCGATGCAATCCCCTAACACCCAAGACCTAACGCCTAAGACCTGCTCTTGCGCGTGCTAACATCCTTCGTTCTACACTTCTTCTATTCATGAAACATATTGGCGAAAATGTGGTGCGGATTGAGGCGGAGGCGCTGCGGGCGCTGGCGGACCGGATTGCGGGACCGATGGGCGAGGCGTTTCAAAAGGCTGTCGATCTGATGTTCTGCTGTGCCGGACGGGTGGTCGTCACCGGGATGGGAAAAAGCGGATTGATCGCGCGTAAGATCGCGGCGACCCTGAGTTCGACCGGAACGCCCGCGTTGTATTTGCATCCGGTGGAAGCGCTGCACGGCGATCTGGGAATGGTGGTGCGCGGGGACGTGGTGCTGGCGCTGTCGGCGAGCGGCGAGACCGAGGAGATTCTCGCGTTGCTGGCGACCATCAAGAGGTTGCAGGTGCCGTTGATTACGATGACGGGGGATGAAATGTGTGGGCTAGCCTCTGCCGCAGCCGACGACGGAAAATCAAAGTCAAAGGCAGCGGACAAGAGTGTCCGTTCCACAAAAGCCATTTCAACATTGGCGGCAGCGGCGGATGTAGCTTTGGATTGCTCGATTGCGCAGGAAGCTTGCTCTCTGGGCTTGGCTCCTACGGCTTCAACGACCACCATGCTGGCGTTGGGCGATGCCCTGGCAGTCACTCTCAGCGAGCGGCGCGGGTTCAAGGAAGAAGATTTTGCCAATCTGCATCCCGGAGGAAAGTTGGGGAAGCGACTGGCGCGGGTGGAGTCATTGATGCACACGGGCGATGCGCTGCCTTGTGTCGCGCCTGCTACGAAGATGCCTGATGTGATTTATGAGATGTCGCGGAAGAAGCTGGGCGTGACGGCTGTGTTGGAAAACGAGCTCCTGATCGGGGTAGTCAGCGATGGCGATCTGCGGCGCTTGCTGGAAAAGCGCGGGAAAGATGTCATGGATTTAACCGCGGCCGAAGCGATGACCCGTGCTCCCAAGACGATTACTGCCGGAGAGTTTGCGGCGTCCGCGTTGGCGTTGATGGAAGAGAAAAAGATCACGTCGCTGATGGTGGTGAGTGCCGAGGGGAAGTTGGAAGGGATTGTGCATCTGCACGATCTGTGGTCCACCGAACTCGTCTAGAAGATTGAGTCATTGAATCAATGAGTCATTGAAAAACATGGGCACCCTCGACAAAGCCGAGGCGATGAAGTTGCGAACGAAGCAGTTTGCAATTCGTATTGTCGGGGTTGTTAGATCTCTGCCTCGAAACCGGGAAGGCGACGTTATCGGAAAGCAATTGCTGCGCTCCGGAACCGCTGTCGCTGCAAATTATAGAGCTGTCTGCCGGTCGAGGTCTCAGGCCGAGTTTATCTAAAATGAATGTAGTCGTCGAAGAAGCGGACGAAACTGTCTTCTGGCTGGAGTTTCTTGTCGACACAGATCTTGTAGTTCGGGAAAAGCTAGGCCCTCTAATCGAAGAAGGGAACGAACTGCTGGCGATTTGCGCAGCATCCCTTCGTACTGCGAAACAAAACAAAGGAGCATGAGAGATGGGCTGGACCGAATGATTGAATGTCTAAATCTCTCAATGACGAAATTCTATGTATCACTACGATCCCAATACCGCGCTGGAAGAGTTGAATGAGGATGCGACATTGCCGAATCCCGTGCACGTGCGGGACATGATTCTGCGCAAGCATCCGTCGACCGACAAGGCTTTGGAACTGAACCGGATGTTTATCGAGTACCAGAAGTTTTTTGGGGAAGCGCAGAAGCTGGGGAAAGAGATTTTGAAAAATCTCTGCCCGAAGAATTCGACCGCGAAATAGTTCTCTCCGAAAAGGTAGTAGTAGAACCCTGCGCTCGTGATCCCTGTCTCTCTCGAAAGACCTAGCAGCCGCCAGGCATCAAGGCTGTTTACTAGCGCAGGTGAAGGAATCGCATGACTGCCTTTGCCCAGCGAGGAACATACAAAGAGAGGGAAGGGACCTGCTGGCCATGTTGGAGCGGATAAGGCCCGATTGTCTTGGAAAGCCAATGTGGGCATGGGCGGCCATCTTTTAGTGTGCACGTCGACTGAGGGGCTGGTGTCTGGCAAGGTGCATTGGTTGGAATAATTGACAGCCCAAAAGCAATCAGAATTAGCGCTAGAAAGCGGGATTGTTTGTTCATCACTTCTTCCCCTGAACCGGTGCGCGTTTTCTTGCTGCGCGCTAAAGGGTTCAGGGCAAGCGAACTGCTGGGAATTAGAAATAGCTAACGCTTTCGAGTGAGTCGCAGAGCAGGGTGGATATCCCCACCCTCTCGCGAAAAACGCGAGAAGGGTGGGGCAACCGGCAGACCGGCGGGTACCACTGGAGAGCGCAACCTCAAGTAGTCAGGATGTGCACTTCAGCGAGCGGCGCTGAGAATCGTTCTTGCGATGGCCGACGATTCATCCAGAAGTGACGGAATCTCAGCAGCCTTAATCATCTGGACGTAACGGTAGAGAATCAGGGTGTGGGCCGAGCTTTCGATGTGCCATTTCTTGTCGCGTGGAATCTGCTCAAAGTAGCTCAGCAGACCCGTCGTAAAAAGGCTGCGAGTGCTGGCTTCATCCGGGCTCCGCAGAAAATAGCGTCGAGAAAAATCCGGATTGGAGTCAAAGTCTATATCACGATGAGAAAAGGCCTCGCCGATCCTGTCAAATATGTTTTCGGCGCGGAGTTCAAAGGGCGGCAAATGCTGATCGTGGGTAAAGGAGGTCAGAGTCAGGGTGACTGTACTTTTACCCATGCGGTAAGTGTAGTCGGACAACGTGACGGCGAGTCCTCCCGACGAGCCCATCATTACATTGTGGAATTTTCCCCGTGTGCGTTGGATGACGCAGGTCTTGTGGGCAGGAGCGAGAACCGGTCCTGGCCATTTATCGCCAAGAAATGAGAAGCCAAGCTGTTGTGCGATTCGAACGAACTCCTCCGTCCTCTTGCGCGAATATCGAGCGGCCCATAAGACGATGGAAATCGTGAGAGTGATGACAATTCCGAAAAAGAAGAAAGGAATCCAGTTGTCGTTCGACATTTTCTCCGCCGTGCCGGTGAAAATGATTCACCGACAGGTTGCCACACTGCGCATTTCGCGGCAAGCAGGACTATCGTCCTCATCATTTACAATGATGGATTCTCTTTTGATTCCAGCGAGGGACTGTAGCTCGGGACTCGCGACTTAGGACTCAATCACACTATGCATCGTTGGTCGCAGTTGTTCATTCCTACATTGCGCGAGGCTCCTGCGGACGCGGAAGTGGCTTCGCACAAATTCCTGGTACGCGCTGGATATATTCGGCAGCTGGCGGCGGGAATTTACTCCTATCTTTTTCTCGGCAACCGGTCGTTCAACAAGATCATGGCGATTGTGCGCGAGGAAATGGACCGGATCGGGCAGGAGTTTTATCTGCCGGCGCTGCATCCGCGGGAACTTTGGGAGGCGTCCGGACGCTATGCCCAAATGGGAGAGAACCTGTTTCGCCTGAAAGATCGCAAGGGCACTGACATGTGTCTGGGCATGACGGAAGAAGAGGTCATGACGTCGATCGCGCTGAAAGAACTGCGCAGCTATAAGCAACTGCCGCAGATCTGGTATCAGATCGCGACCAAGTTTCGCGACGAGCCGCGGCCGAGGTCAGGGCTGCTCCGGGTTCGGCAATTCATGATGAAGGATTCGTATTCGTTCGACATCGATGCCGCAGGACTGGACGTTTCGTACAAGAAGCATTACGAAGCGTATTGCCGGATTTTCGATCGCTGCGGGTTGAAGTACCTGGTGGTCGAGGCGGACTCGGGGGCGATGGGCGGGAAGGAATCGCACGAGTTCATGGTGCGGACGCCTGCGGGTGAGGACAAGGTGGTGAGCTGCGACGGTTGCAACTACGCAGCGAACCTTGAGAAGGCGACCTCGCAGTTGGAGGCATGGGGAGACCTTGCTCCCGAGGGCGACGGCAAGCCGCTACTGGTGCACACGCCGGGGCAGAAAACAATCGAGGATGTGGCGAAGTTCCTGGGTGTGTCGCCGAAGAACAAGATCAAGACGCTGGCCCTGATGGCGGATGAAGTGGATGAGAAGGGGAAGAAGAAATCCCGCGCCATTGTGGTGCTGCTGCGTGGCGATCATCAGCTGAATGAAGCGAAGTTGAACTCCACGGTGGGGGCGGCGACGCGTCCCATGGAAGAGAACGAGATTCTGGCGCTGTTCAAATCTCCGGCAGGTTATTTGGGACCTTTGGGAATCGAGTGGGCCGGAGACTCGAAAAAGCCTGACGGGAAACCGGTGCTGCTGGTCGACAAGGCATTGGAGGGCCGGGCGAACCTGATCGCGGGTGCAAATCAGGAGAACTATCACATGAAGAATCTGACGCCTGGGAAGGACTTCATTCCGACGGCGTATGCGGATCTGCGCGCAGTGACGGCGGGGGAGGCGTGTCCGAATTGCGGGAAGCCGTTGCGCATTGATACCGCCGTCGAGATTGGGCACATCTTCAAGCTGGGATACCGGTATTCGGAGTCGATGGGCTTGCGGGTGCTCGACAAGAACGGCAAAGAAGTCATGCCGATCATGGGATGCTACGGGATCGGGATCGAGCGCATCCTGACGGCGGCGGTGGAGCAGGGGAATGACGAAAACGGTTTCTGGCTGCCGTCGTCGATTGCTCCGTTTGAGATCGTGGTAGCCCCGGTGAACATGAAAGACGAGGCGGTACGGACGGCGGCCGAGGACATCGCCAAGCGGCTGGATGCGGCTGGATTCGACGTTGTACTCGACGATCGCGACGAGCGGCCGGGGGTGAAGTTCAAGGATGCGGATCTGGTCGGTATCCCCTTTAGAATCACCGTGGGAAAGAAAGTTACCGAAGGCACCGTGGAGGTCGTTTTGCGTTCGACTCGCGAGGTACGCGATGTTACGATTTCCGCGATAGTCGAACATTTTCAGGGAGTGCTTGGGCGGGCGTAGTGTTTTATGTCCCGTTCGAGCAGAACGGGATTATGGGAGCCATTAAAGCACTTGTCGGATTCCTGCTGGTGGTTGCTGCCATTTATGCGGGTTTCCAGATTATTCCGCCGGAACTCAGTAACTATTCGTTCCAGGATGATCTGCGGAACATCGCGATGATGGGCGGAGCGAATCCGCGAACCACCGACCAGGAGATTCTCGACTCGGTGGTCAAGAAGGCGGCTGAGCACCAGATCGTGCTCAAGCCGGAGCAAGTCACGGTACAGCATATCGGGACGCCGGGAGCGCCCGCGGTTTATGTGGGAGTTGACTATGTAGTTCCGGTGAGCCTGCCTGGGTACGACTTCACCATGCATTTCACGCCCTCGAGCGGAAATAAGGCAACGATCTAAGCGGATATTTAACGAGTTACTGCGAGTGGCCCGGCTGGATGCCGGGCCGGTTGTTTTTGCGTCTCCTGGACCGAGCTAAGCGCCCATCGAGAGTGCCGTCCCTACGGGACTCAGAGGTTGTTTCCGGCATCGTTCCCGGCACTGCCGTGCCGGGCTTCCCATTGCGTCCCTTTGCGGCTGGAGTGCCCCTTCCCCGGAGTCGTTCGGGCCGGGGACACGTCGCGGCTGGCGTCCCAGGCTTGCGCCTGTGGACCTGCCGAAGCTGCCTCGGTGTGGGGAGGGTGCAGGGACCTTCGCTCTTGCTCAGGATAACCAGCTCGGTGTTCGAGTCTGGATCACATCACGGTTTGGGGGCGAGGTGGCTGGCACTTGGTCACTGGCGCTTGCTTGGGGTAGGCGAATACGTCCGCCGCTACATGGCTTATGGTGAGGAATGGAGAAAAGGAAAATGCAGCCCCGCGGAGAGGGCTGCATGTTCGAAGCTTGTTTTGGTCTGTTCGATTCGACTACGAGGTCGGACCGCACTGACCTTCGACGCCTGACTGGCCGCTGGCCGCGGACGCCATGGGGATGAACACGGGGTTCGACGTAAAGCCGCGATATGTGGCTACAATTTTGTAGTCACCGGTGAAGGCCCATCCGGTGTTGCCGGTCGTTCCGGTGGCGCTGAACCAAGAGCAGACGCCGGGATCCACGGCTGTCACCATTCCGCTTGCATTAATGGTGGCGCCGAGAGGAGGCGTTGGCATCGGCGTTATTTCATCCCACTCAAAACCTTCCGCAGTGATCGTGTAGGTAGCGTATTGGGTTTCATCGACCCACTTGCCGCTGGTGTAGTTGGCCAGGACCTGCAATTGCAATGTCCCGCCAAGGCCTACGAGGTTGACGGTGCCGGTTTGGCCCCCAACGGTCATGGAGAGGGAATTGATCTTGTCGCCGCTGCCGCAGCTGGTGGTCAGGAGCGCGACCGCGCTGAGAAGAAGTGTCGCGAAAAAGAGTGTACGTTTCACTGGGAAAAAACCTCCGCGAGATTTCAATTCGCATGTTGGCAGGTGGGAAAAGGTCAGGCAAGGAACCATAGTGTACGTCCGATGGTCACTTCGCCGGGTGACTTGCGGATGGGAATAGCGTGGAAGGTGCATGAATACTGGGAAATTGCGTGGTTCGGTGTTCCGGATTCGCCGGGGAATCGAGAGACGGATGGAAGTTACCTTCGGGGATTTTTACTTGAGCGAGGGGGCGTCCCTGCGGGACTCGTTCCTGTTTCCTGATCTACCCAGCGCTGACGCGCTGGGCTGACGGCGCTCCCAAGCTTGTTACTCGCTCTTTGTTCTTCCTCTGCTGATCTTGACTCCCGGAACTTTTACTTTCGGGTGGGACAATGACATTCGTAACGTTGTGCTGACGTTACCTTGCTCCTAGTATCGCGGACAGGTGAGAAGTGTTTTTGCCGCATTGTGGTTGGTGTGCGGTCGGAACTCCAAAGTCGCCGTTTCTCGATGCTGAGTCGGAGTGGAGGTAAGTGGCATGAGACGTTGGTTGCAGTTTCTCCTTAGCTTGCTGATGGTGCTGGCGGTGTTGTTCCTGGTGGCCTGTAGCGGTGGCGCCCCGGGATGCCCGCAGGCGACGTTTGGGGCTTCCACGTGTACGTCTGGATCGGGCGGAGGCGGCAACTTCGGTGGCGGAGGCGGCGGTGGGGGCGGCGGTGGCGGTGGAAACGCAACGCCCAGCGCATTCGTGTATGCCGTCGATCAGAACGGTACGATGCAGGGATATGACTTGAGCAACAGCGCCAGCAGTTTTCTAGCGCTTTCAAATTTCACGGCGCCTACGATTCCTTCCAGCGACAAAGGCGTCGGCATGGTAGTGGTGAATAAGAAGTTTATTTATGTGCTGTTTGAACTGACCGAGCAGATTTACGGTTGGCAATTCGATGCGAGCAGCGGCGGGCTCACCAGTTTGTCGGGATTTCCGATGACGGTAACGCTGAATTTGCCGCTCGTGGGTTACAACCAGTACAACGTCACCACGGATCCGGCAGGCAAATTCCTGTTCATCGGGGACAGCGGACTGAACGCAATCCTGGCATATGCCATTGACGGCAGCACGGGAGCTCTTACGGCGGTACCCGGTTCGCCGTTTGCGACGCCGATTGAACCGGGCAACCTGACCACCGACGGGCTGGGAAAATATTTGTATGTGTGCATGGCCACGACTCATACGGGAACGGAATTCGTCGGATACTCGATTGGTAGTAATGGTGCGCTGACCTTGATTCCGGGCAGTCCGTTTGCCGCGACAGTTTGGGAATTACAGGGCGATGCCAGCGGAAAATATCTGGTGGGAACGAGCGGAAACGCGCTGGCGCTGACGGGCAGCGACGACAATCATCTGTATGTCTTCAGCATCAATCAATCGACGGGCGCGGTCACAGCCGTGGGTTCGGGCATATCCACCGTATATTCGCCGTTTACCATCGCGATGCAACCGGCATCCAGCGACGGCGAACTTCTCTATTCGTTCAGCATCAACGATACGGCGACGGGCTACAACCCGATCGAAGGGTATCAACTCAACGCTAGTACAGGAGCGCTGACGGCGCTATCGAACTCACCTTTCAGTGGAGTCACTCTTGGGGAGTGGGGACAATTCGACCAGTCCGGGAGCAACCTGCTGGTGTACAGCAACATTGTGACGGTCAGTGGGACTCAGACGCAGTTGATTCCGCTCAGCGTTAGTTCCAGCGGAACCCTGACCCAGCCCGTCGGCACCGTCACCTTGGCGACACCGGGGTATTGGGCGGTCACCGATCCGTAGAATTCGCTGCTTTATTGACCGTTTTGAGACCCGCATGCACTGCGGGTCTCTTTTCGTTTGTGGGGCGGGGCGTACAATGAGGACATCCCTTGGCGTCACGAATGCGGGGGAGTTGTCGTTAGGCAAGGCTGCGGAGGGCGGATTCAAACCTTTTGGAGGAGTCCGGCGTCTGAGATGAGGAGTGGTGTGGCCGCGGGGAAGGAAAGCGGCCCAGGGGCTAAAGCCCCGGAAATTTTGGTCGCGTTGCGGCGCGGCTTAAAGCCGCGCCCTGATGCGAACCTTGGCCGTAGTAGAGCGGGTAGGGATCCTTCGACTGTGTGGATTCTGCGCTTCGCGCTGAATCCCCTTTGCTCAGGATGACAGGGGTGAGGATGAGCGTGTTCAGGATGACAGTCTTGGTGTGGGAAAGCGGAACAGCAAATTCCGGTAAATTTTGTGGCAATTAAGATCAGAATTCCGAAGACGGGCGATGGAAAGGGAATCCGCGGGCTGCCGCGCGATCCGATCCTGCGGGCTGGGCTGATTGTTTTTCTGATCCTGGCGGTGTCGTTCACCGTCTTCTTCTCGTACTTCTATATCAAGTACGACCGCATTATTGAGCGGCGATTCCGCACGCCGGTGTTTGCGAATTCGGCGAAGATTTTTGCCTTGCCGCGGACGGTGCGCGAAGGGGAAGAGATCGATGCGAAGCAGATTGCGGCCGATCTGCGGCAGGCGGGTTATGCCGAGAAAGACGGGCAATCTCCGATGGGAACGTTCCACCTGGTGAAGGGTGGAATTGAGATTACGCCGGGGCAGGAGTCGTACCACAGCCCGGAGCCGGCGCGGATCGACATTACGGACGGAAAGATTGAGAGGATTTCGAGCCGGGGCAGTGAGCTTTCGGCGTATGAACTGGAGCCAGAACTAGTGACGGCGCTATTCGACGCGGAACAGCGGTCGAAACGGCAGTTGGTGAAGTACAACGACATTCCTCCGGTGATGGTGCAGGCGGTGCTTGCGATCGAGGACCGGCGGTTCTTCGAGCACAGTGGCGTGAATTTTTTCCGTACAGCGGAAGCGGCGTGGATCGATCTGGTGCGGGGCCGGCATGAGCAGGGCGGCTCGACGCTGACACAGCAGTTAGCGCGCGGATTCTTCCTGAGCCCGGAAAAGACGATCCGGCGGAAGCTGACCGAGATGCTGATCGCCGAAGAACTGGAGCAGAAGTTCTCGAAGCAGCAGATTTTCGAGTTTTATGCGAACTGGGTCGACCTGGGGCAGCGGGGATCGTTTGCGATCAGCGGATTCGCCGAGGCGTCGCGGGCATACTTCAACAAAGATTTGAAGGACATTTCTCTGCCGGAAGCGGCGCTGCTGGCGGGACTAATCCAGCGTCCGAGTTTTTTGTCGCCGTATCGGCATCCGGAACGGGCCCTGGATCGGCGAAATTTGGTACTCGAGTCGATGGTGGAAACGCACGCCATCACGCGCGAGCAGGCCGACAAAGCGAAGGCCACGCCCCTGAAGCTTGCTCCTCCCAATGTGGAGGCGAGTGACGCGCCGTATTTCGTCGACATGGTGCGCGACACGCTGATCAGCAAGTTCAACGAACATGATTTGAACGATCAGTCGTACCGCGTGTACACGACGATCGATCCGGATTTGCAGAAGGCCGCAGCGCAGGCCGTCGAGGCGGGGATCAAGCTGGTTGACGACCAGGTAAAGAAGATGCGCACGAGGAAAGTGAAGGTCGGGAAGAAAGTGGAGACGAAGGTGCTTCCCGGACCGCAGGCGCAGGTAGCGCTGGTGGTGCTTGATCCGCATACGGGTGCAGTGCTGGCGCTGGTCGGTGGGCGCGATTATGGATGGAGCCAGCTGAATCACGCGGTGGCGAAGCGGCCGACGGGCTCGATTTTCAAGCCGTTTGTGTACGCGGCCGCAATGAATACGGCGCTGGATGGATCGACGACCGTGATTACGCCGGCCTCGACGGTGACGGACGCGCCATCATCGTTTGCCTACGGAGATCAGATTTACGAGCCGCGCAACTACAAAGAGGAATATCACGGCGATGTGACGTTGCGGTATGCGCTGGCAATGTCGCTGAACAACGCGACGGTCAAAGTTGCGGAAGAAGTTGGATACGACAAGGTGGCGGACCTGGCGAAGTCGGCGGGAATCACGTCCGTGAAGGCGACACCGGCAATGGCGCTGGGATCGTATGACGCTTCGCCGCTGGATATGGCTGGGGCTTATACCGTGTTTTCGAATAACGGAGTACGGCTGTCGCCGATTCTGCTGCGCTCGGTGCGGAACGCGAAGGGCGACGTAATCTCAAACTACAACACCGATCAGCGGCAGGTCATGGATCCGAGGGTCGCCTACGTCATGACGAACATGATGGAGGGCGTCATCAACAACGGGCTGGGATACACGGCGGTGCGGCTGCGCGGATTCACGCTGCCGGCGGCAGGGAAGACCGGCAGTTCGCACGATGGATGGTTTGCGGGGTATACGTCGAACCTGTTGTGCATCGTATGGGTGGGGTACGACGACTATAGCGATCTACGGTTAAGCGGAGCGCAGACGGCGGCGCCGATCTGGACCGAGTTCATGAAGAAGGCTGCGGAATTGCCGGGATACTCCGATATGCACGGATTTTCACAGCCGACCGGCGTAGTGGATGTCCAGTTGGATAAGGCTACAAACCGGCTGGCGACCCCGGCGTGCCCGGATGACTACGTGTCCGCCTTTGTGGCCGGGACCGAGCCTCACGACACCTGCGATCAGACCAGCGGGGCCTCGGGATTCTTCTCGAAACTGTTCGGGGGCGGGAATAAGCAGATGCCCGTTCAGGCGGGTCAGACCGCGAACGGGCAGAATCCAAACATCGAGCAGGACCCGGAAAAGAAGAAAAAGGGCTTTTTCGGCAAGTTGGCAGGCATTTTTAAGGATGACAAATCGTCCCCGCCGGTGTCTAAACCTCCAGATAATAGTGGGCAGCAGAACGCGCCGCATTGATCCATCGGGAGCCCGGGACCAGAGGCAAGGGTAGTCGTTTCCGGCTCAGGTATTTAAGGACTTGATTTCTGGGGATCGAGTTGTGACACAATAGGCCCACTTGCTGGGGGTGGTACATGCCGTCCTTGCTGAAACCGCTGGTTATCCTCTCTGTTCTCACCTGTGTTTTTGCCCTGAGTGCCGGCTGTCTGGGCCAGGCCTCGCATTCCGAACAAGTGCAGATCATGCCACCGCAATTAAGGACGATCGATCCGCCATCGCCGGATGCATCGGCTGTGGACCTGGAATCGCGCGGTGACCAACTGCGAGCCGTCAAGCTGTATCTGGACGCACTGGATTACTATCACGCCGCAATGGCGAAAGAGCCGACCTCGTCGCGGCTGTGGAACAAGATTGGAATTGCGCAGCTGATGATGCAGCGCTACGGCGAGGCGAAGAAGTCGTTCGAGAAGTCGATCAAAGCCGACCGCAAATTCGCGGACGCGTACAACAATCTGGGCGTTGTCATGTATGAGGCGAGAAAGTTCGGCGCCGCAGTGAAGGAATATCACAAGGCCATCGCGATCGACGGAACGTCGGCGTCGTTCTATAGCAACTTGGGCGCGGCATTGTTCTCGAAGAAGGAATTTGATCCCGCGGTTGTGGCCTATCAGAAGGCCGTGGAACTCGATCCTGACGTGTTTGAGCGGAGTTCGCGTGGGGGAGTGACGGCGCAACTGCCGAGCCCGGAGGATCGCGCCCACTACGACTACACCGTGGCGAAGCTGTACGCGAAGATGGGATTTTCGGACCGGTCGCTCGAGTATCTGCGGAAAGCGATGGAAGAAAATTACAAGGACTTCAAGAACGTGTACAAGGACGCCGAGTTTGCCGAACTGCGGAAGGATAAACGCTTTACCGAGTTGGTGGCGGCGAAGAATGTGACGCTGCCGGAGTAGTCCTGAGTTCCGAGTCGTGAGTCCCGAGTTTCTTTTGAACCTGCAGTGATTCTTGTCACTGTCGCGATCTTCCGCCTACCTCTATCCTTTTGCTTCTCGCTGAGTCCAAGCGACGAGGTCTACTCACAACATGTCGACAGGGACTTGTGAATGTTTGAATCCGATGGATCGAAAGCGAAAGCGGCCACATATACCAAGGCGGACGGAACTCCGAATATCGAGGCCATGTATCGCACGGATTTTTATGACGACGTGGTGTTAGGAGTCAACCGGATCATGGAGTTAGGGGCGATTCTCTCATCGCCGGTTGTGGCGGGAGAAACGGTGTATGTAGCGAGCGCGGACGGAAATTTATACGCGATTAAGTGAGTGTGGATCAGGTTTTACAAAGATTTACAAAATTAGACGGAACTTCTCTGAGTTACAGTGTTTAATTTTTTTAACATACTCCTGAAAACAACAGGGTGAGTAAGGAGAAACGGTAGCCCATCGGATGCTGACCCGAGCACGCCCCAAGCAAGCATCCGGTGGGTTTTTTGTTTTTAGCTTCTAGCTCCTAGCTATTGGCTTTTAGCTTCGGCAAAACCAAAATTCTCAACCAGAACCGCAGAGGACCCCTGAGCACGCGGAGCATTTTAAGATGTTTTTCCTCTGGCCACTTGGCGTCCTCTTACGGCTGGTCAAGCCGTCAATTTCCCCTTACTGCTGGGTCTGATTTGTGCTCGCCTATGTAGGCGTCGATTACCTTCTTTAACTTGCCTTGGGATTTCAGGATGAAGTCGACGGCGTCGCGAAGTGCGCCTTCGCCTCCGGCATTGGGAGTGATGTAGTGGGCTTCTTTCTTGACCTCGGCGCGGGCGTTTTTGACCGCGATGGAAAAGCCGGCGAGGCGCATGGCCGGGAGGTCGACAACGTCATCGCCCATGAAAGCAGCTTGATCGGGAGTAAGCCCTGCTTCCTTCACGATGGCGAGGAAGGCGCTGCCTTTGTCCTGACTGCCCTGGTTCACAAACTCGAGTTTCAAGTCCCTGGCCCGCAGGGCCACCGTCTCCGAAAAACGGCGAGTGATAAGTCCAGTGCGCAGACCACCGATTCGCGCCAGGGAATTCGCGACGCCGTCATGCGCGTGAAAACCTTTGAATTCGATGGAGCCTTTCGCGGTGAGGGAGGAGTCTGCCGATGTTGCCTGGCGATCGGGCAGGAAGAATAGT
>Ga0335070_10001798_pt1 | contig 24889 bp, 17 predicted proteins | sample Lox_Sample_13_FD_206722 | JGI IMG/M metagenome (GOLD analysis project Ga0335070, IMG submission 206722) | Soil microbial communities from Loxahatchee National Wildlife Refuge, Florida, United States - Lox_Sample_1.3 | ecosystem: Environmental > Terrestrial > Soil > Wetlands | place: USA...
AAAATCAGACCATCCAGGATCTGGCAAACCTGGATGAGAAGATCCGTGCCCACAAAGAAGACGTGCGCCGGTATTTGGCCCTGGTTTCTGATCTCGCTGTGGAAGAGCTGCAATCGCAGATGAACCACTGGTTGACCAACGTCGCGGTCGCCACCCGGGCGTTGAAAGACGCCGAAGACCGCACGGAAGAGGTTCGCCTAACCCTGGAACGGAACCACCGGCAGCAGCAGTCATTGCAGAACCGGCTGGAGGATGTCGTGGGCCAACTGGAAACTCTGGAACAGGAAAGGATCAGAGGGCGAGAAGAGGAGACGCTCGTCAGCTATCAGATCGAAGGGCTGCAGCAGGTGATCCTACCAGCCGAGAAACAACTGGCGGCGGCGGAAAAGGAGTATGAAAGACTTCAGGCGGTGGATGCTTCCGCCCAACAGGCAGTGACGATCAGCGAGCGCTACTATACCCAGGCGCAGCTAGATGTAAGTCGCCAGCGCGAAGCCATTTACAACACCCAGCGGCGAATTGAGGAAGATTTTGGTCTGGTCGCTTTCGAATTCGCCCCAGAAAACCCGGGTCAGAGCCCGCTTCCGCTGGAAGGGATGGTGGAACAGCTCCCCGTGTTGAAGCAGATCCAGCCCGAGCTGGAGGAAAATATCTCCCGCTTACGGGGCCAGATCCGGCGGATGGGCGCGATCAACCCGGATGCGCTCAACGAGTATCATTCGGTCCGCGACCGGCATAAATTCCTGACCACCCAGGTGGCGGATTTGCGTAAAGCGGATGCGGACTTGCAGCAGGTGATCGTCGAGCTGGATGACCTGATGCGGCGGGAATTTAAGAAAACCTTTGATGCCGTCGCCATCGAGTTCAAGCATATTTTCACCCGGCTATTCGCCGGTGGAACCGCTCACCTGGTCCTCAGCGACATCGAACACCCAACGGAGGCAGGGATTGATATCGAAGCCCGCCTTCCCGGGCGACGCGAGCAAGGGCTTTCGCTGCTCTCCGGGGGAGAACGAAGCCTGACGGCGGTGGCGTTGGTTTTTTCCCTGCTGAAGGTCTCTCCGACCCCATTCTGTGTGCTGGATGAGGTCGACGCCATGCTGGATGAGGCGAACGTCGGCCGATTCCGCGAAATGTTGCGAGAGCTGAGCCAGACCACCCAGTTTATCGTGATTACGCACAACCGCAACACGGTCCAGGCGGCAGATGTGATCTATGGGGTGACCATGGGGCGCGATTCGGCCAGCCAGGTGATCAGCCTGAGGCTGGAGGATGTCCCCGAAGAGATGGTCGGTTAAAAAAAAAGCGGCCCGAAGGCCGCCTTTCTTTTTTATTTATTTAACTCTCAGGCGGGGGGTGAGGTCGGCACGGTCGGAACGTTCCCCTGCCAGACCGAATCGTACTTCTTTACCTCGGGTTTCTTCTTCTGCTCATCCAACCAGCTCTGGAATTTGGTCTGTTTGGCGGATTGAAGGTCCGATTCGCTCAACGGGCGCACTTCGTGGCCCAGCACCTGGATGACGTGGTAGCCAAACTGGCTCTTCACCGGTTTGCTAATTTCTCCAATCTTCAGAGAAAAAGCCACATCCTCAAATTCCTTCACCATCTTCCCCTTCGCAAACCAGCCTAAATCTCCTCCATTATTTTTGTTGGAGGTGTCGGTGGAATATTTGGCGGCTTCATCGGCAAACTTTGCCCCTGCTTTGAGCTCATCTTCTACCTTATTCGCGGCAGCTTCGTCGGCGACGAGGATATGGCGGGCCCATACCTGGTCCTGGCTGGTTGCGACATCCCTGGTAATCGCACCGAACACCTTCTGGTAGTAGAGCTGACTTTCGATGATCTTGCGAAGGTCGGCTTCGGTTATGTTGATGGGTTTAAGCTGGGTCACCAGATCATCGACACGCTGCTTGTAGCCTTCGGCGGTCAGAGGAGTGGCGGAAGGCTCAGGTGTGTTCGTTGGGCCGCTGGTTGCAGTGGGTCCCGAGGAGGTCGCTGTTGCACCTTCGGTGGGGGTCAGAGATGGCTCTAGAGTCAGGGTTGGCCCGCCGGGGGTAACCGTCGGAGTGATCGTAGGCGTCGAGGTGATCGTCGGAGTGGAGGTGGGTGGGAATAACGCCGTTTGAGTAGGATTCAGCGTCGAAGTGGGCCAGGTCGTGGCGGTCACCGTAGGAGTGGAGGTGCCGTTGGGGGTATAGCCTAACTGTTCCTGCATGCCTTTATCCAGCTCAGCCGTGGTCACCGTGATTTCCCTGCGTTGGGCTTCCTGGCGGATGATCCGGTCGGCGATCAACTGGTCAACCGCTGTGGTTGCCATGGTATTCGAGTCGTTTAGCTGGGCGGTGATTTGCTGGAGCTGGCTCTGGAACTGCTGCGTATACGGGCTGTTTGGATCGCTGCCAAAGAGCTGCATCATCTGACTGGTCTGGTTGTACTGATTGATCAGTTGCCAGCGATTAAAGCGCACGTACGTTTGAAATTCTCGCAGCGTGATGCTGTCGGATCCGACCTGGGCGACAGCCCGATTGCCTTGCAAAACGTTCTTGTCGAGGATGCCGTATCCGATGAGGCCGAGGACGAGAAGGATCACAACGATCGCCGATATGACGATGATGCGATTCTGTCTTTTTTCCCGTTCGAGACGCGCCAGATGTTTTTTGGTGACGACTTTGGTGTTGGGTTTTTTTGCCATAGTTAATTTCTATAAAAGATAGGGGCATGGATTCACTGATCCAATGCCCCGAGCAGTTTTGTACTCACCTATCTATCTTTCGCCAAAGGCTTCGCTGCTGAAAGGCAGGAGGGCAATGTGGCGAGCGCGCTTAATTGCCCTGGCCAGCTCACGTTGGTGACGGGCGCATGTCCCGGTCTGGCGACGTGGGCGGATTTTGCCGTCTTCGGAGACAAAGCGGCGAAGCATGTCCCCGGCTTTATAATCGATCAGGACATTTTTGTCTGCACAGAACTGGCAGATCTTCGGGCGAGCGACGTAGCGTCGCCCGGCACCAGGTTGTTCATTTTCGGTTGTGGTTTCTTCTGCAACCATTCTTTCTACTCCCAACAGTCCAATCTATTGTATTCGACCGGACAGATCAACTCTCAAAAAGGAAATTCATCTTCTGTTTCACCGGTTGAGGAAACAGGTTCGCCAGCCTGGCTGGCATGATTGGATTCGCGCCGGTCTCCAAGGATCATCATTTCGCTGGCGACGATTTCAACGCTGGTGTGTTTCACACCTTCGTTGTCATCCCAGCGGCGAGTTTGCAGCCTGCCTTCAATATAGACCTGTTGGCCCTTGGTGAGATACTGTTTGCAAATCTCAGCCAGGTTTCCCCAGGTGACCACATTGAACCATTCCGTTTCCGTGTGCCGTTCGCCGTCGGAGGTGTTCCACGTCCGGCTGGTGGCTACCGTAAACGTCGTGACTGGCCGACCAGAAGGGGTATAGCGCATTTCTGGATCTCGACCGAGATGTCCAATGATCATTACTTTATTCAAGCCACGGCTCATTTTTTCGCTCCTCGTATTACCGACACAAATCCTCAATTGGCTTGGCAGGTTATTCCACAGCGATGATCGAATAGCGCATCACTGGTTCCAGGAAGCGCAGGGAACGATCCAATTCGTTCACGAAGGTCGGCTTCATTTGAGCCTGGAAGAGAACATACTGGCCTTCACGCTGTTTCCGAATGCTGTAGGCCATCCGCCGCCGCCCCCAGAGATCAACCTTTTCGATCGTGCCTCCGGAATCAGTGATCCAACCTTTAACCTTTTCGACCACGCCATTCAATGCGTTTTCGTCCAGATCAGGATGGACAATCACAATCACTTCGTAGTTATTCATGATGGGATCCTCCTTTCCACGGGATTGCCCCTGGTCTTCACCACAGGTGTGCCAGAAGCGGAAAGTAAGCCACGCAATCGCGTGGCTTATCAACGTGGGGGAAGTCTATCACAAACGACGTATTTTGCAAAGGGTCGTTCACCTGGATAATGACAGCTTCACGATCTGGCCGCTGCGATCCAACGTCATCCTGGCGAACTGCTTGTGTACGTGCCGGGCGGTGCGGATTTCTTTGCTCATGGTGACCAGGGTACGGGTATGAAAGGCGTTTTGATTTTTCGCTTCCACCCGCTGTGGTCCGTCCTGATCGGTAAAAGAGTAATGGACTTCCGCATCTTGCAGCCCGGGAAGGTACTGGTTGACGATCCGCTTGACTTGAGCTACGACCTCAGGAGAAATTTCCTCGGCTTTCCGGCTGTCGTCTTTCACATCGCTGACGGTCTTTACCTGCGGATGGCCTTTCAGGCGCAGAACGGTCTTTTGTTTTGCTGCCACCTCATCCAGTGTCATGAGGGGATCTCCATAGAGAACGAACGCGATTAAGGTTTTTTGATCTTCACCATCCAGGTAGCCCTGGCGCTGGTTCATTTCCTGAACCAGGGTGATTTTGGCCTGCTGTAAAGCCTCTCCGATGGTCTGGCCGCTGCGGAGCTGTTTCCAAAAAACCGAGCCGAGGAAATCTGCGGCTATCAAAGGCGCTGTCACCGAGCCGTAAGAGATACAGGTCGAGCCGATCACGGCCAGTGTGCCGGAAGCCAGGAATTTCAAGGCCAGAGACTGGTCTTCGGTCTTGCCGATGATATTTGCGCCATAGCAGGCTTCGGTGAAAACCAGCCTGGGAGCCTGCTTGAAAGCATCCAGGTCAGCGGGGGTCAAGGCAATGGGATAATCGGGGCCATCCTGAGGGTCGGAGGTATCTTTCTGCCCGTACCATTCTGGCGCATCCACCAACCCGTGGAGATTGAAATAGGTGAGCTGGGCGGGCAAAAGGCCATATTCCAGGACCCTTCCGGTCCGTGAAGGCGGGCAGACCAGCATCGCCTGTGTGTCGCCAATGGGTTTAAACACCACCTGGGAGGCCTGTTTCCAAACCGAAGCGGTATAGCCAAAGCTGGGCCGGCCTTTTTGGATAGCCTTGGATCCCGCGAGGATCCGCCTGGCGATTTTGACCGAATGGCGTAAGAACTGGTTGCGACGCCACCAGGGAACGGGCCGGGTGTGTTTGGTGTGGTAGGCGATCATTTTGCGCAGTGAGCCGAGGATCAGACCGGCATCCTCGCCATTATCCCCGGGAAGCCGGCCAACCAGCCACTCTGTTATAAAATAATTCTCGTCGATGGTGCCGTAGGGGTTATCGGATGGGACGTCCGCATCCGAATCATCGGTAGGATTGGGGAGGTGGTGGAATGGAACAATCGAAGGCCCACCGACAATCAGCAGCGCGCCGATCATTTCGCCTTTTTTCGCCAGGGCTGTGTCGAGATCGGCGAGAGCCAGCTTCAACTTCCAGGGGTCATTGGCGGAGGCAGGTTTAACACCAAAGGATGCCATGCAGGCCGGGTCGTCCGGGTAAAAAACGGCGGCGCCCCAATTCGGCCTGCGGCGGATTACCTCGGCCAGCTTTTGCATCTCTTCGTCGATGCAGCCAGCGGTCTGGGGGCCGTACTGTTTTTCCAGGCCGGTGCGGGTGGAAAGAATCACATAAATCGGGAAACGCCCGTCCGAGCGGGCTACATCGGGCTGGTGGAGGCGGCGGGCGATGCGCTCGAATTCATCCTGGATCGCGCGCAGGGTCTCCGGGGGGAAGATCGCCGCGGCGATAGCTGCCGGGTCGAAAGCTTTTTCCTCAGATGTGGCTGCCTGAACTATCTCAGGCGTCCCAGGTTCCGCTGCGTCCGGCGCAGCGGAAGAACGGCCGTTTGCTCCAGATTCCGGGTAGTCCTGAATTTCTCCTTCGGGCAACTGGTTCCAACCCATCTCGCGGGCTACCGTTGCAGGAACCGCCTGGTTGAGGAAGGATTCCATTTTTTCAGGCCACAACGGCTTATAAGGATTTTCACCGCCCCAGATGCGAAAGGCGACCTGAGCGGCGGCATCGAAGGCCACACACTGGTGAAGCAAGGCGACCGAGCCAGCCTCATCTCCCAGGCGGAGCCTAGCATCAGCGAGGTAGAGAGAAAACTGGAGGCAATTCGGCCAGCGAGTATGGTAGAGGTTGGCCAGATTCTGGATAGCCAGCACGTCATTACCGGCGCTGGTGATTTGCAAGTGAAGTATCGCGGGCAGTGGGGAGGCCGGATTCAGAGATAGGGCCTGGTGGAGCAGCTTTTCCGCCTCAGCGACCTCTTTATGCTGGAAGAGGCTGCGCGCCTGACGGGTCAGTCGTGACCATTCAGGTAAAGCCGTCTCATCGGAAACAGCTCCACCCAGGGCTGCCAGGCTGGCCTTTGCCAGGAGAATTTTTTCGGCGCCGAAGGCTTTCTGGCTGGAGAGAACTTCCTGGACCGCATAGAATTCGGGATCCCTGTCGACCAGACCTTCCAGAACGGAAAGGGCCTGGTCCACCCGGCTTTCCTGTACCATGACCTGGGCGAGATAAAATCCGACCATTAAATCCCCAGGGAAGGACGCCAACCAGGTGATGGCAGCCTGGCGGACAAACCGGTATTCTTTCCACTTGAAGCCACTGCGCAGCAGCAACAAAAGGATGGGACGGGTGATGGGACGATTGAAATCGATCTGGGGTTTGGCGCTGGGCTCCATGTTATAGCGATGCCTCCTGAGTGTGATGCACCAGATTGATTGCAATTATCGCGCCAAGCTGCCTGCGGATATTGACATCTTCCGGTGACAGGTCTGCTGCGTGGCGAAGCATAAGCTCGGATCCTGGATAATCTTTGCTTTCTTTGAGCGCCAGGCCAGCCTGGTAATAGGAGCGAGGATCCTTGGGCCTGACCTGGATGGCCTGCCTGTAAATGTTTAATGCCTGCGCATGGTCGCGGCGATCTTGATAGGCTTTTCCGAGCTCCAGATAGGCCTCAATTTCATCCGGGTTCTGATGGACGGCCTCGCTGAGATGATAAATAGCCTGGTCGAGCTGGCCGGCATTACGCTGCAACCTTCCTACCAGCAGGTGAAGGTAGGGTTGGTTGGGTTCCGCCTGCAGGGCAGCCTGGGCGGCTTTTTCGGCGCTTTCCCGTTGGCCCGCATTGGCCAGCTCTTCGGCGAGTAGCGCAAGTACGGCTGGGTCTGTGGGATATTCTTCGGCGAGGCTTTTCAAGGATTCCAGCGTAGCCTGCGGGCCGCGCAACTGGCGCACCAGCGAAACACGTTCCATCTGGAGCGGCAGGGGATCCCCGACCGAGGGAAGGGCGAGATCCAATGCCGTGAGCGCATCGGAGGCATGGCCTTGCAGGACCAGACAGCGAATGAGCAGGAGCAAGGCGTGGCCTTCGCTGGAGTCGATACGCAGCGCGGTCTGGGCGTGCTGGTACGCAAGGTCGACCTGACCGTCCTGGAGGGCGATTTCGCCGCTGATCACCAGGGGTCGAACCTGATCGGGCCTGATTGAGATGGCTTTTTCGGCGCTTGCGATGGCTTTGGCCAGATCACCTGCCTGGCGCTGGGCTTCTGCCAGGGCCAGCCAGCCGTCAACGTCATTCGGGCTGAGCCGGGTGACGCATTCCAGGTATTCGTCTGCTTTAGAAAAATTCTTGCATGCGAGGTGGGCTTTTCCCAGGCGGAGGGCATAGGTGGGATTGTCAGGCTCGAGGGCGTAGGCTTTCTCCAGGTGCGAAGCCGCTTGCTTGAAATCTCCACAGTCTTCGCTCAGATCAGCCGCGAGTAAGTGCCATCCGGCTTCGTTGGGCCAGATCTGGAGGGCATTTTGAAGAGCCTCAAAAGCGATTGATTCCTCGTGAGCTTCGCTGGCGAGAACGGCCATGCAGGCCTGGTGGAGTGGATGATTGGGCTGGAAACCTACCAGAGTCCGCGCGCAGAAAAAGCCTTCCGCGGGATTGGTCTCTTTAAGGGCCAAAGCCTGCTGGAGGAGAACCTCGACGCTCTCCGGGTAGAGGCGGGCGACCTCACCCGCAGCTTGAAGATCCCCGACCTGGCGACAGACAGTGATCAGTGCCGCAGAATCTTCCGGATTAGCAGGCAGCTCGCTGAGCAGCCTGGCGCACTGCTGGTTGGGATGAAACGCAGCCTGGCCGCGTTTGTGCCAGCGGGCAACTTCCAGCGAATTACTCAATCGATTGGCTGCCATAATCTCATGCTCGAAGGTCTGGTAAGCGGAATCGCTCAGCTTATCCTCACCTGGAGCGTGGAGCAGAACGTGCAGGTCGCGGCAGGTACGCTCTGTTTCTGCACAACGCGCCATGGCCCGAGCCAGGCAGAGATGTGTCCGCGGCTCCATAGGCGCATTACGGACCGCCTGGTCGAACAAAGCAATCGATCCATCCCATTGGAAGAGGGAAAATCCGGCTTCGGCGATCGTAAGGGTTGGATAGGAGTCGAAGCACTCAGGCCTGGTTTGGTTGAGGGAGGGGCGGTCAACAAAGGTATCCGGATAGAACGGATAGGATGCGGAAATATCAGTTCCATCTTTCTTCCCGTTAAGCAGACCAATGGCAAGCTCCAGAACCTGCTCGCCGCCGCTCAAATCGCCTTTCAGCCCACAAATTCGGGCCTTGACTGCCAGAACACGGGGATCTTTGGGCGACCATTCACAGGCTTTTTCGATATTTGTCTCGGCTGCGCCCAGATCTCCCATCTCCAGATCCAGTTCAGCCTCCATTACCAGGAGCCGGGTGGCGAATGGTCGATCGACCTCGGGGATCGATCGTAATTCTTCCGGATGAGTCCAGGTTTGAAGCATCTTCCGCATCACATCGTACTCGAGCAGAACAAAGGCAATCTCGGCGGCGTTTACCACACCTTCGAGGAAGGCGGGTTTCAGACTCAGAGCCTGTTCGGCATGGGTCAGCGCGGCGGGAAGCTCGCCAAGCGAGCGGTACAGCCTGGAAAGCTGGAGGTGGATCGATGCTGGATCAGATCGAATGGGTTTGAAAGCGGGGGTAGAGACCCTGGGCAGAGCAAGGTCATTCTGCTGAGCTAGTTCGTCTCCAGACGGATCCAGCGAGGAATCTGCATTTTCCCCTACTTGTAAAGCCTGATCCAGGCAGGCCAGGGCAGCCCGTTCGCGTCCAAGATGGATGAGCGCTTCAGCCTGGAAACAATAATACGCGGGCTGGGCAGCATCCAGGTTTATGGCTTCCTGGATACTGTTCAAAGCTGTTTCAGTATCTCCATACTGGCCCTGAAGCCGAGCCAGGTCGAACCACAAGCTGGCCGTGGGGATGGTTGAAAGCTGAATGGACCTGATGATTGCCTGGCTGGCTTTCGACAGATCTCCCAGAGCGGCCCAGGCATAAGCTGCCTGGCGGTTGATCTGGGGGTCCTGGGGGAGGCTGGCTTCGAGTTGAGCCAGCAATTCCTGGGCTGGAACAGGGTGATTGTTCGCGATCTGGATTTGGATCAGGCCCAGGCACAGCTCGAATGCCAGAGGGTTCAATTCAATGGCCTGCTCCAACACCAGGGTAGCCTCCGAGATGGCGCCCAGGTGGAAAGCCAGACAGGCAAACCAGGCCAGATTATCCTGGTCCTGTGGAGCGGTCTGCAGTGCATTCCGAGCGGCCTGAAGGGCTTCCTGGAACAGATTCGCCGAAAAGCAGGCTTCGGCCAGGGACTGCTGGACGGATAGATCCCCCGGAAGCTCTGCGGCTGCTTCTTGAAGCGCGGCGAGAGCGATATCTTTTTGATCCAGCGCCAAAGCGGTTCTGCCCAGGCCCAGCTTCACGCGGTAGCCCATGGAGGACTCGAGGTCTTTGTGATCGGCAAGCTCCTGGAAAGCCTGCAGTGCGGCTGAATACTTTGCGCAGGATTCGTAATTTTCCGCCAGAAGGACGCGCGCCTCAAGATTTCCGGGATCGAGCTCGAGGGCTTTTTGCAGCGCCGTCTGGGCATTCATTTCATCGCCGAAATCCCTCGATTTTGTTTTTGGATGGGTCAACGACCATTTTTCGCCGGGTCGGGTTTCGGAAACCAGCCGTGCGAAGGTCAGGTAAGGTTCGACCGATGTCGGCTGGGTGTCTAATTTGACCAGCAGCGCGGGGATTGCAGCCTGTTTTTCACCCAGCGCTTCCAGAGTTTTGCTGTGTTCGTAGGCCAGATCGGGGTGAATGGGGTTGTACCCTCGCGCGCGCTCCAATATTTGCTTCGATTCGGAAAGGTGGCCGAGCTCGCGGAGGATTTCTCCCAGGCGGATCGAATACTGGGGCGACCTGGGATCCAGGCTGGCAGCCTTGCGCAGCGCGGGAAGCGCTTCGGTCGGGGAGCCATTGGCAAGGCAGGCCTCTCCTAATACATACTGGATCTCTGCTGATTGGGGAGAGGAGAGCACCGCGGTCCGCAGGGTCTCGAACGCGCGATACGTCTCGCCGCTAGCTTCCAGGGCGCGCGCCAGCGAAAGCCATGGCAGGGCTTTTTCTGGCGAGAGTAAAGTTGCCTGGGTGAAGTGTTCCATGGCAAGATCGTGTTCCCCTTTTTGCTGGAGAGCAAGACCCAGGTAGGCATGAGCCAGTCCATCTTCGGGATTTGTCTCGAGAAGGCCCTTGCAGGTCATTTCTGCCAGACCGCCAAGACCGGTCTGGATGGCACAATTCGCGTATGCGAGCAGATCTGGCTGCGTGGCGGTGGGGGTCAGCTCCAGAATGGTAGCGCGCTCTTTCAGGGCCTGATCCCAGGCGGCGCTGGATTCCAGGATACCCGCAAAAGATTTTCGCAGCCGTGGATTTTGCGGCTGGAGCAGAACTGCAAGCTGTCCGGCCTGGACCGCTCGATCCATGTCTCCACTTTGTTCGTAAGTCCGGCTGAGGATCTCCAGAGTCAGGGGATCAACCGGGCACTCCTTGAGAATTTCCTCGATCTCGGCAGCGCTTTCTTTCGTCAGGCTCAGGTCGAGCAGGGATTTGATCGCCAGCTCCGGGTGAGACCAGCCAGATTTGGGAGCTGCCTTTCTGGCCTGCACAGCCCGCCGGGCGTAATCCTGGGCAGCCAGCCGGTCACCGAGGCGGGAGGATATTGCCGCCCGGGTGATAAGAACGTCTGGATCCTGGGTAAAATCAGGGAGCGCTGCGGCTGCCTGCGGGTACTTGCCCTCTTCGAGACAGGCGACCGCCAGCATCTGGCTGATCTCTGTGGAAGCGGGGGTTAACTCCAGGGCATTTTCCAGGGCGTTAATCTCCTCAGCCGGGTTTCCGGCACGCCGGGCTGCCTCTGCCTTTTCGACCAGCATCCCAGCCTGTAATTTTTTCAGGGCTTCGATGGATTGGCTCAGCAGGGTCTGGGCCTGAGCCGGATTCCCAGAAAGCTGCTGGAACGCGGCTACCTGGCGAAAGGTGAGGATATCCTGGAACACTTTTGCCATTTCATCGCCGCTTTGCAGTGTGGAAATTGGAGGAGATGCAGGTGAATCTCCAGGGGCATCCTGAAATGATTTCGAAACGGGCCGGACTGTTTTGTGTTTGAGGAGTTTTTCGGACAGCCTGGCGGCTAGCTCGGAGCGGCCCAATTTTCGGATCACCTCAAACCAGGCCATCTGCTCAGCCGGTCCCAGATTAGCTACCAGGGGGAAAACCATGGCGGCCTGGTTTTCGACGGTCATAGGGCTGCTCAACACAGCATGTAGGAGGATTTTGATTTCCCCTTCGGAATCGACAGCGGTGGTGGGGGCGAGCGCTTTGAGGAGATCGATCGGGTCTGGCGCCATGGCAAACAGGCAGGCCAGCGGAGTACGCCAGACCTGACATGAGATACCAGGCTCTCCACCTTTTTTTAGCTGGAGCTCATTCGGCAATCCCTGCCAGGTATCGGTCAGGCGTCTGCGCTCACGAAGAGCCAGGGCGAGCAGACCAGCTTCAGCCAGGGTTGCCGGCGGTTTCTGGAGCTGGAGGAGATCCTCATACGCCCGGGCAGCCTGCTGGCGCAACTCCGGCTCCAGCGGGAGGAGCGGAAAGCTGCGCAGGTGTTGTAGCTCAAGGTTTTTCTCCAGCGCAAGCAGTGCAATCGAGGCGGGGTTCCAGAGCTCAAGATGAGAGCCAGCGTACCGGGAAACCACGGAGAAGAACCCGGGCGATTGGAGCGAATCCCAAACCAGAGGATCCTGGCGGAGCGCAGCAACCACATCTGCACAGGCATCCTCAGAAAAGAGTTGTTTAAAAGCGACGAAGAAGGGTTCGGACTGCATATTAGCTCCTGTGAAGAATCCCTTGGCCAGAGCCAGGCTGTATTGGTAATGAGGATTATTAACTTGTGGTACTCAACGGATTTGGGCAACCAATAAATATGCGGCTCCCATCATGACCAAACCAATCATGATCAGAAAAATCCCGATCCCCGCGGTGGTTTTTACTAACTGGTTCGTCGCGTTGATGAGCGCAGAAGCATTTCCCACCAGGCCCGAAATATCATCGGCAATACCTTTTTGAGCCAGCTTGGTGGTTTGTTCAGCCAGAGTGTGAACATCGTGGCCAGCGGCGCGAACCACCAGCAGGATAATGCCGGAAATCACACAGATCAGGCCGATCAGAAACAGGCCGGTTGCCATAGTCAGGAAAAAATCGTTGACGCTGAGCGGGAACATATCAATGCCTCCTGAATTGGGATTCAGGAGGCATTGGGTGCAATTTCTGTGCCAGGATAGGTTTAACCCGGTCAGACCTGGAGTCTGGCTACATCGGCAGGAAGGTGGGAGACATCAATCATGCAGTCGTCACAGAACAAAGTGGCGCGCTCGATGGCATTACTCAGCTCGCGGATATTTCCAGGCCAATCATAAGCCAGCAAGGCTTTCATGGCTGGCGGGGAGATATCGGTGATATTTGCGCCCTGGCGCGCATTGTGCAGGCGCAGCAAGAATCCGACCAGCTCGGGAATGTCGCTTTTCCGCTTGCGCAGGGGGGGCAGGTCGAGATCGACTACTTTTAAGCGGTAGTACAGGTCTTCGCGGAAGTGCCCGGCTTTGATCATTTGAACGAGATCGCGGTTTGAGGCAGCGATGATCTGTACGTCGACTTTGATCACATTGGTGCCGCCCACGCGGCGGAAAGAGCGTTCTTCAAGGACACGGAGGAGCTTGGCTTGAATCTCCATCGGCATGGAGGAGATCTCATCCAGGAAGAGGATTCCCGCATCGGCCAGCTCGATCAACCCGGTTTTTCGCCGTTCGGCACCGGTAAATGCGCCGGCTTCGTACCCGAAAAGCTCCGATTCGAGCACGGTGGGCTGGATCGCGGCGCAGTTAATCGCAATAAAAGGCTTACTGGCCCGCGGCCCGGAGCGATGGATGAATTGGGCGAGAACCTCTTTTCCAGTTCCGGTCTCCCCCGTGATCAACACCGACACCGAGGCAGCCGCGGCGCGCTGGGCCTGGTTGATCATGCTGCGCATCTCAGGGCTGGTGCCAATCACAAAATTACCCTTCTGAAGCTGGGCGCTGCGTAGATGGTCCAGCTCCTTGCGCATTGCAACGACTTCGCTGGCCCGCTGGACTGAGGCCTCTAGTTGGGATAACTGGATGGGCTTTTGGAGAAAATCATGGGCTCCGTTTTTCATCGCATCCACTGCCATATCGATATCCCCGAACGCAGTAATAAGGATAATGGGCGGACGAAGGGGCAGGTGGCGGGTTTCATACAGCAAATTCGGGCCATACCCATCCGGAAGCTGCACGTCCAGCAAGATGATGTCCGCGTTCCCTTTCTGGATGCAGGTGCGGGCTTCTTCCAATGTCGCCGCACCGACGACCTCGTACCCTTTGGATGTCAGGAAATCTCCCACAATGTGGCGTGCGTTTTCTTCGTCGTCAACAACCAGAACTGTAGATGTCATTGCTCACTGTCTCCATTGTAAGCCGGTAAAGATACGTGAAAGATTGTCCCTCCCGGGAAGCTCGTCACGTTGATGCTACCTTTATGCGCGGTTAAAATGCTCTTGGTAATCGCCAGACCCAGGCCGGTGCCCTGCGGGTTGGTGGTGACAAAAGGCTCGAAGATTCGCGCGCGGATTTCATCGGGGATGCCAGGCCCGGTATCAGACACGCTGATTTCGAGCTGAGGATTATCCGGGGACTGGTTGTCGGTAGTCACTTTGACCGAGAGGGTGCCGCCGGTCTCGCTCATTGCCTGGACGGCGTTGCTGATCAGGTTGGTGAAAACCTGCTCCAGGGCGTAGGGCTCCGCGTTGACCAGCGGGCAGTTGGGCTCGGGATGAAAATAAGGTTTGACGTTAACCCGCGCCAGGCGCGGATTCCAGCGGTCCAGCAGTCTCTTGAGCAACTCGCAAACGTCGGTTGGGAAAAATTTATATTCTTTGGGCCGCGAAAAAGAGAGGACCGATTCCATCAGGTGGGTCAGGCGAGTGCAGTCGTGCAGCATCCGGGTCAAATATTCCTGGTTGGGGTCGTCCTCCGGCAGCTTCATCGATATCAACTGGAGGCCAGTGCTGATGTTGTTGATTGGATTGCGGACTTCATGGGCGAAAATCGCGGTGATATTTCCCAACAAAGCGCGCTGTTCCAACTGCTGGGTGCGCAGCCGGATTTGCTCGTTTTCACTGACGTCTTTGAACAGCACTGCGATCCCAATCACTGTATCCCCATCCAGGATCGGAATTGTCCGGATGAGAGCAAAGAATGTTTGGCCAGTCCGGCGGTGCAGGTTGATATTGCCCAGGTCGTGGGTAGGGATGTTCTGCTGAGCATTCTGCAAGGCCGCGGAAAGGGCATCGGAGCCAATCATGATGTTCTCGATGTTATTCCCCTGCACCTCGGAGTTGGGGTAGCCCAGAAGCAGCTCGGCGGTTGGGTTCATATCCAGGATAGTCAATTGCGGATCGACCAGGATCACGCCTTCGCTGGTATTCTCAACCAATGCTTCCTGAGAGACAAGCGACAGGCGATATTTTTCCAGGCCGCTTTTCAGGTTGTTCACCAGAATAAAGTGATCCATGGCGGAGGACAATTGAGCGGCGAAGATATCCATGAGGGTCATCAACTGGTACGTCGGGGCGGACTGGGTCTCCGCGGCAACCAGGAGTCCGACCAATGCTCCGTCGCTTCCCAGGGGAACCGTGGCGAGGAAATTTAAATTCGCAACTCTGGCGGTGCGGTGCAAGTCTGAAGATACTCTTTTTCCGGGAAGCCAGAGAGTTGGGTTTTGCAGTCGATGGAGGTTCTGCGATGGGAGTATCGCGGGAAAAACCGGTTCAGGGGTTTGTTCAAGCGCAGCGATCTTTTGGAGCTGGGGAAAGGTGCTGTTCGCCCAATAAACACACAGCAGGTCAACGTCAAGCAGCTTTTGACCGATCTTCATTGCCTCAGTCAAACAGGATTGGATATCCGGCTGGTTGGTGAGGCCTGCCAGTTCGCTCATGCATCTGAGGAGCTGTTCCTGGCGCCCCTGATCAGCCAGGTTCTGGCGATATATAGCCAGGGGGGTGAGGCAAATCAAGAACCATTGATTATTGTTATCCAGTGAAACAATCCGCGCCATCACCTGCAGGGAGTCGCGGTTCCGGCGAGTCAGGTTGGCCTCGCGCTCATCTCCCGCGATCAGGGGCTGGCGAACCAGGCTGGGAAGCAGGTCGGAAAAAGGGGTATTCAGGGTTTCTGCCAGGGTAAAGGCGGTCAATTTTAATAACTGGCTATTCGCGCTCAGAAGCTGCCCGCGGGTTTGATCAACCAGAACGGCTGGTTCTTCCAATAGATTGAGGAGGATATTGAATTCCGTAAAGCCTGGTGAGCGACCTCGCCAGGCTGAAGGGAAGGAATAGCGGGAGATGAAGGTACTATTCATGCAACGACTGTGGAACGATTGTGACGCAGGTGGGCAGGTAAAATCCCTTCCATCGCACGGTACTTCGCCACGGTGCGTCTGGCAACGACATAACCCTGTTTCGCCAGCAGGCTGGCCAGCTCGGTATCACTGAGCGGGCTGCTTTCGGCTTCAATGATCGTGCGCAGAGCGGTGCGTACGTTGAGGCTGCGGTCAAAGAACATCGACATCGGGACAATCCTCCCATTGGGCAACTGGACCGCTTTATTCGAGACGGCGCGTGAGATGGTCGATTCGTGGACTTCCAGCTCCCCGGCAATCTGGGCCCGGGTGAGGGGCTTGAGATCCGCTTCACCATGCAGGATGAAATCTTGCTGCAGAATGACCAGGCGCTGCATCAGCCGCTGCATGGTGTGGTTGCGCTGCTGGATGCACTTGACAAATAAGGAGGCGCGTTCGAGGTCAGATTTCCACGCCCCGATTTTTTCCTCGGATGCCTGGCGGATCGATTGGCGGAACAGGGGGTTAATTCGCAACGTCCCTGCCAGGGGCATGATGATCTCCACGACCAGGCGGTTATCCGAGGACTCATTGAGGTGGGTGATGAGGATATCGGGATGGTGGTACACCTGGGTTGCGGCAGCCGCGGGTTGGCGCTGGTCTCCCCAATGCGAGCGGCCGGGGAAGGGATTGAGATTCTCGCTGATGAACCGGGCGATTTCCTGAGCCTGGCGAACCGAGATTTTCAAGCTTCGCGCCAGGTCAACGTACTGGTGCCGGCTGAGCAGGTCCATGCTGGTGCGGATGGCCTGCTCGGCCAGTGGAGGAACCGGCCGGGTCTCTGCCAGGATCTCAAGCTGGACCAGCAAGGCTTCCTGGGGGGAGGATGAGCCTACCCCGATCGGATCTGCGCGCTGGATCAGGCGAATGATCGCTTCCACTCCGGAGGGCAGGACGTGATGAAACCGGGCTACTTCCATCACTGTGATGGTGAGGAAGCCATCTTCGTCCAGGTGGGTCAGCAAATAGGCTGCGATGCGCCGGTCGGCGGGATCCAGCTCGGTGGCAACCTGGCGAAGGACGTAGGTGGGGAGGTCCTCGGTTGTGGTGGAATAATTATCTTCTGGAAAATCTTCTTTTGAAATCCCGCTGCCAGTGTAGAAATCTTCACGGGGCGAGACGAACACGATCGGCTCATCCACGGTGGTCCCTTGCGGCCGGCTGCAAATGGGGCAGTTGCCCCGCGGGGGGAGCAGCCGGGAACAGGTGGGGCAGCGCCGTTCTTCAACCAGCTCCAGGGCCGGGTTCGAGGCAAGCTCGGATTCGATGGTTTGATGCAGTTCCTCAGCGGTGAGGCTGAGCAGCGTCATCGTTTGGGCGAGATGGGCTGTGGTAAGCGGACGGAGGATTTGATAATGTGTCTGTAGCATGGTGAGCCCCGGTGATATGATAAGTATATTCCGATGTGGCTTTCGTTGCAAGATGTATGCCACACAATTTTGCCTACTAACAGGAAGTACAATTATCCGGTGGTAAAATGTGTGGATCGAATCCGGCGTGTGCTGGCGGGAGTCCGGTATGGCTGTGCTAACGATCATTGGCGGGGGTCTCGCGGGAAGCGAAGCGGCCTGGCAGGCTGCGATTCGCGGCCTTGACGTGTTGTTATATGAGATGCGCCCCCTGCACTCGACGGGAGCGCATACCACCGGGGATCTCGCCGAGCTGGTCTGCTCCAACTCGCTTGGCTCAAACCTTTCCGACCGGCCATCTGGGCTGCTCAAGGAAGAGCTACGCCGGATGGGTTCTTTACTCCTGGCCTGCGCCGAGGAGACGGCACTACCCGCCGGGGGAGCCCTGGCGGTCGACCGCGAAGCATTTTCTCAAAGGGTCACCGAACGGATCATCGGCCACCCCCGGATTCGATTGATTCGTGAAGCTTATCATCAAATCCCCGAAGGGCTGGCCGTGATCGCTTCCGGCCCGCTGACCTCTCATGAATTGTCCGAAAGCATCGCAGCTCTGACTCAGGAAGAACATCTTTTTTTCTATGACGCCATCTCACCGATTGTGTCGGCAGATTCGATTGACATGAGCGTTGCTTACCGCGCTTCACGGTACCGACACGAAGAACCGGATGGCGATTACATCAACTGCCCATTTGAGCAGGAGGAATACGAGCGGTTCGTTCAGGAGCTGCTCCGCGCCGAGCGGATCCGATTGCGCGAATTTGAGGATGAGATTTTAAGCGGCGTTCGTGCCGGGCCGCAGGAGTTTTTCGAGGGCTGCCTGCCGGTTGAGGTGATCGCGCAGCGCGGCGAGTGCACTCTGGCGTATGGCCCGATGCGGCCGGTCGGCCTGACAGACCCGCGATCGGGAAAACGCCCTTACGCGGTGGTGCAGTTGCGCCAGGATAACCTGGCCGGCACCCTATATAACCTGGTTGGATTTCAAACCAATCTGACCTACCCGGAGCAAAAACGGGTATTCCGGATGATCCCGGGGCTGGAAAAAGCAGAGTTCGTGCGCTATGGCCAGATGCACCGAAATACCTTTATCGCATCGCCGGCTCTGCTCCGCCCGACGCTGCAATTCAAGGGGCGGGATGATCTTTTTTTCGCGGGACAGATCACGGGTGTAGAGGGCTATATGGGGAATGTGGCGACAGGCTTGCTGGCAGGCTGGAACGCAGCCCGGCTTCTGAACTGCCTCGAGCCGGTGACGCTTCCACTAACAACCATGCTGGGTGCATTGTGCCACTATATCACCCACACTGAGAGCAAATCCTTCCAGCCGATGAAGGCGAATTTTGGGATTTTACCCGCGCTGACCGACCATGGCAAAGTAGATAAGCGCCAGAGAGCGGCCGCTTATTCACAGCGCGCGCTGAGGGATCTGGAAGTGTTTCTTTCTTCCATTGTAGATATTGAGGAAGGATATCATTCGATGTGAAACAAAAATTAAACCGGGCCTGGCTGGCGCTTATCACTGGCGTGATTCTCGTGGGGGCTGGAATTGCTGTCTGGTATGGACTGGTTCGATCAACCTCAACCCCCAGGAACATCAGCTTTAACGGCGAGCGCGCGTTTCAAAACCTTGCCTTCCAGATGTCGCTGGGCCCGCGGATTGTCGGGACTGAGGGGCATGCCAGGGTTGTGAGCTGGATCGAGCAACAGATGACTGCCGCGGACTGGCAGGTTGGGGCTCCAGAGCTTCAATGGATGGGGCACCCCGTTCAAAACATAATCGCCAGGCGCGGGACGGGAAAACCGTGGATCGTCATTGGCGCCCATTACGACACGAGAATGTGGGCGGACCAGGAAAAGAATGAAGCCAAACAAAAGGATCCTGTCCCCGGGGCCAATGACGGGGCATCTGGAGTGGCGGTTCTACTCGAACTGGGCAGAGTGCTACCCAAAGATCTTCCCAAAACCGTCTGGCTGGTTTTTTTCGACGCCGAGGACAACGGCGACATCCCTGGATATGACTGGATCATGGGCTCACGAGCTTTCGTGGCCAGCCTGACCGAGAAGCCGGACGCGGCGGTGATCGTGGATATGATCGGAGACAAAGATCTGAACATCTTTATGGAGCGCAATTCGAACGCGGACCTTAACCGGCAGGTCTGGGATCAGGCGAATTCACTGGGTTTCGCGGATAACTTTATCCCACAGTACAGGTGGTCCATGGAGGATGACCACACCCCCTTTTTGCAGGCGGGTGTTCCCGCGGTGGATATTATCGATTTTAACTATCCCGCCTGGCATACGACGAAGGACACGATCGATCAGGTCTCGGCAAGAAGCCTGCAGATCGTCGGCGAGACCTTAAGAAGCTGGCTGACCAGTTTTTGAGCAGTTGGCAAAAAAGGAATCCTATCGTAAACTAATAGGGTATCCATGCATATTCTCGACCTGCTCCACAGCATCCGCCCGATATGGATCAACCGCACCGTCCAGGTTCTGGTACGGGGTGCTGGTGTACGCGATGATTTTCGCGGCCAGCTCGAGCGGTTTTTTGATTTGCTGGAGAAGGTCGTCGAGACCGGCGACAAGAGCTGCATGGATCCAATCCTTTCAGATTGGTCTGCTTCTTTAACTCAAAGCGACCTGGAGGGAAACCGGATCCAGATCGTCCGCCTGGTCGGGCAGATTTTCAACAATACGTATAAGATTTGCATGGAGACATTGCCGCTGGATGAAGCGGCCGAGCTCATGGGAGAATTAACCCCCTGCTTTTCTTATGCTTTTGAAAAGGCTGCTCAGTTCGAAATGCAGGCGCGAATCGCCTTTATCTCCAACCGCCTGAACCAGATCCAGCAGTCTCTCGAACGGCTCGACCGGAGCAAATCCGATTTCATCGCCATCGCGGCTCACGAGCTGCGCACTCCACTGACTCTGGTCGATGGCTACGCTTCCATGATGAGGGAAATGGTGGTCCAGAACGGGTCAGGCGAAGACAGCTCGGAAATCATGCTGTTGAACGGGATCAATAACGGGACCCGGCGGTTGCGGACGATCATTGACGACATGATCGATGTTTCACTGATCGATAATAATCTGCTCAACTTAAATTTCCAACCCGTATGGACCAACCGGCTGCTCAGCATTTTGAAGCTGGAACTGGAATCCTACATATCCGAGCGGCGCCAGATGTTAGAGATCCGCGATTTCCCGGGAAGCGGAGAGATGACCTTCGGCGACCCGGAGCGGCTGCTGCAGGTCTTTCGCAACGTGCTGTTGAACGCCATCAAATATACACCCGATGAAGGGAGAATTCGGGTAGATGGCCGTAAGCTCCCCGGTTTCCTGGAGGTCATCGTTACAGATACCGGGATCGGCATCGACAACGAAGACCAGCAGATTATTTTTGAAAAATTTGGACGCCTGGGAAATTCAGCTCTTCATTCGAGCGGGAAAACCAAGTTTAAAGGCGGCGGGCCAGGGTTAGGCCTGCACATAGCCAAGGGGATCATTGAATCGCATGGCGGCGCGATCTGGGTGGAAAGCCCAGGATATGACGAGCAACGATGTCCCGGGTCCATTTTCCACATCCTGCTGCCGATGCGCCAGTCGCCGCCAGATGATAAAACCGCCAAATTGTTCGAGCCTTTAACCCATCAAAAAGCCAATGGATGACCGGGGTACGTTTTCATGACAAATATGCAAATCAAGCCTGCTGACCGGATTGCACCGTTTAAGCCCTATTTTTTTGCGACCTTAAATCAAAAAATCAGCCAGCTTAAAACCAACGGGGTAGACGTGATCCGCATCGATATGGGATCTCCGGATCTACCACCGACCGACGAGATTATCGAGGAAATGATCGCTGCAGCTCGCCGGCCGGATATGCATGGGTATTCACCGATGGGGGGCACCTTGGAGTTCCGCAAAGCAGCCACGCTGTATTATCTACGGCGATTTGGGGTTGAGCTGGATCCTCAAACAGAAGTGCTGGGGCTGCTTGGTTCTAAAGAAGGGGTCTTTCACCTGGGGCAGGTGCTGTTGAACCCTGGCGACCTGGCGTTGGTTCCCGATCCAGGCTACCCGGTATATCGCGCCAGTTGTGAGATCGCCGGCGCGGAAGTCTTTACCATGCCGCTGCTGGAGAAAAACGGCTTCCTGCTGGATCTCGCTGCGATCCCGACTGATGTCGCGGACCGGGCAAAGTTGATGTGGTTGAACTATCCCAACAATCCGACCGGCGCAGTAGCATCGATCGCGTTCTTTCAGGATGTGATCGCCTTTGCCAGGGAACACTCGATCTTCGTGGCCCACGACAATCCTTATGCGGATGTCTGTTTCGATGGGTATGTGGCGCCAAGCCTGCTCGAGGTGCCCGGAGCGCGTGAGATCTGCGTGGAATTCAACTCATTATCGAAAACCTTTAACATGGCCGGGTGGCGGGTGGGGATGGCGGTGGGTAACTCCCAGATCCTGGGATACCTGCATACCTATAAAAGCCAGTTGGATTCATCCACCTTCACGCCGTTGCTCACAGCGGGGGCCAAAGCTTTGACCGGTGACCAGGAGTGGATCCAGGAACGCAACCAGATCTACCTGGAACGGCGCGACATCGTGGTCAGTGCACTGAAAAAAGCGGGGCTGCGGGTCACGACCCCGCCTGCCGCGATTTACGTTTGGGCCAGGATCCCATCTGGGGAAGAGAGCACGGCTTTTTGTACTCGCCTACTGGAGGAAACCGGCGTCAGCGTGACTCCAGGAACCGTGTATGGGGAATACGGCGAGGGATATTTGCGGATTTCCCTGGGAACAGAAACCAGCCGGATGAAGGAAGCCATGCGCCGGTTGGTGGATTGGATGAAAGGTAGAAACGCATCATTTGAATGGCAAAAAAGTTAGCTGAACTTACGATCGCTCCCAAAGAGCGGGCTTTCCTGGTAGGCGTTGAGCTGTACAGCGAGAAGAGTTTGCTGACGTTAGAGGATTCGCTCGAAGAGCTAGCCTTACTGGCCGATACAGCGGGATTGGATGTGGTCGGCGAGGCCACCCAGCGGATGGATCATCCCAGCCCGGATACGTATATTGGGTCCGGAAAGCTGGAGGAGGTTCGGGCCCTGGTCGAGGAACTTCTGGCGCAGATAGTGGTCTTCGATAACGAGCTTTCCCCCCGCCACCTGCGCGAGCTCGAAGAAAAGTTCGGAGAAAAAGTCCGGGTGATTGACCGGACGGCGCTGATCCTGGATATTTTTGCGCAGCACGCCCACACACGAGAGGGCGCCCTGCAGGTCGAGCTGGCCCAGTATGAATACCGCTTGCCGCGCCTCACACGGGCCTGGACACACCTGGCCCGCCAGACAGGCGGTGGTGCGGGGAGAACGGGCAGCACCGGCGGGGTGGGCCTGCGTGGACCTGGCGAGACCCAGCTCGAAGTTGACCGGCGGGACATTCGCAGGAGAATCTCACATATCAAAGCAGAGTTGGAAAAAGTTCGCGCCCACCGCATGCGCTACCGGTCGCAGCGGAAACGTTCGCACATTCCCACGATAGCACTGGTAGGATACACCAATGCAGGAAAATCCACGCTGCTCAACCAGCTCGCCAAGACCAACATCTATGCGGCCAACCAGCTTTTCGCGACCCTGGACCCAACCACGCGCAGAGTGGAGCTGCCTGGCGAGCATTGGGGCTTGTTTACCGATACGGTGGGTTTCATTCAAAAACTGCCCACCCAACTGGTCGCTGCCTTTCGAGCCACCCTGGAAGAAATCGCCGAAGCGGATCTCCTGATCCACGTGGTCGACGTGACACATCCTAATGCAGTTGCTCAAGCCAAAGCGGTATACGCCACCCTGGAAGAGATCGAGGCAAACCACATCCCGATCATCACCGCGCTGAACAAGATCGACCGCCTGGCTGATCCGGCCGGAGCAAGGGAAACGCTGGATGTATATCCCAACTCAGTGGCGATTTCGGCGCTCACAGGAGAGGGCGTCGCGGATCTTCTCAACCTGGTCATGGTGGAATTGTACGAAGAATTCGTGCCAGTCTCGGTGCGCCTGCCTTACACCCAGGGCCAGTTGATCTCGCTCTTTCACGATCAAGGCCAGGTAGATCACGTTGCTCATGAACGAGGCGGTGTGGTAATGGAGGGAAACCTGCCTGGACGGCTGATCGCCCGTTTTCAACCCTTCATCCAGAAAGACCGGCGCGACTTGCTTGGGAGTTAACCTATGCAGGCAAAAATTTCAACACTCTTAGACCGAATGTCGGAGTTTATTGCGACGCGGAAAGGGCTGCTGCCTCTGGTGGGGATCGGTTTCATCCTGCTCAACCTGGTTTTTCAGATTTTTCCGGTGGGGTGGCTGACCTCGAGCAACTTCTTTCTTCACCTGGGCGTTATCCTGGCGATCCTGGGTCTTATGTTTGCCTGGGCCTTATAAAGCTTTAAACGAAAACGAGCCGGCGCCATCATCCGGCTCGTTTGAGGTTCTACCCAAATCGAGACCTTACTTCTTCTTTTCTTTTTCGATGTGGATGACTTCACGTCCCTGATAATAACCGCAGTTCGGGCAAACTGTGTGTGCAAGGCGCATTTCACCGCAATTACTGCACTGGACCAGATTGACGGCCTGGATGGCATCGTGGGCGCGGCGACGGTCCCGGCGACCTTTCGATAGTTTGCGCTTTGGAAGAGGAACCATTTTACACTCCTGTTGTCGTTCCTGAGATCGCAGAAAAATCCAGATCATTCCAGACTTTCACAAGGCGGGCAACATTATACCGGATACTCAGGACCCCGTCAACCCTTTTACAACTATTAAGGTTTCTCTTTGATAGTGATTTTGCCAATCAACTGGTCAATTTTCAGCTCGCTCCAATGGCCGGATGACCTGGCCTCAGGCGAGAACAGGTAATCGCCATCGCGGAGATACCCTTCGGGATAGCTGGCGTTATTCAAGCCAGATGAAAGCTGGAGGCGAAGCGGCGCCTTTCGAGGAACGATCAATGTGGTCTGGCCGATGACTCCGGCGAGATCTCCGCTGACATCCCGCGCAGTGGGAAGCGTCACGCTGGTACTTCCGATCACGTTGTCGACCGACAGGGATTGGACGTTGGCGCCGGTCAGGTCGACCTTGAGGTTGCCCCCCACCATATTCACGGTCAGATTGGTGCTCAATTCAGGAAGGATCGCAAGATCCCAGCTTTCATATATACCAGATCCAGAACCAGGGAAGACGGTGATCCCGTCATCCTTGATTGAGTAGCTGGCGGCGCCATTTGTAACGCTGTATGTGATGAGGATGGTCTCTGACCTGCCATGGTTAATCGTCCCCAGGAGGGTGGAGCTTGAGCCTGTCCCTGGATGCAGATTGAGATTTGCTGAAATCGCGGATACTTTCAGGTTGAGTTGCTTTGCGCCCTGGATAGGCTGCTCTATCTTCTGGGTTTGGACAAATTGACCTGTCGAGCTGATCCGGCTGAACCAGAGGATACCGGCAATCATAACCGCCAAAATCGCCAGCCCGATCAGGGCCCGCCAGACTGCACCGAGCTGACCGCGGCTGAGGAGCACGTCCAACCCCCAGACGACGATCAGAAGCGGCCAGTAGCGAATCGCGATAACCCAGATGTCCAGGGGGATGTAGCCCAGCGTGCTGAGCAGAAATACGATACCTACTCCGATAAGAAAG
>Ga0335070_10001799_pt1 | contig 24887 bp, 20 predicted proteins | sample Lox_Sample_13_FD_206722 | JGI IMG/M metagenome (GOLD analysis project Ga0335070, IMG submission 206722) | Soil microbial communities from Loxahatchee National Wildlife Refuge, Florida, United States - Lox_Sample_1.3 | ecosystem: Environmental > Terrestrial > Soil > Wetlands | place: USA...
GACCTTCCACCACTTTCGGTGGAGCTTTCGCCAGGAACTGCTCGTTCGATAACTGGCGTCCGCCGTTGGCGATTTCCTTTTCGATCTTTTCCAGATCCTTGCTCAGACGTTCACGCTCGGCGGCCACGTCGATTTTCTTTTCGTAGACTACGCGGAGATCGAAGCGAGGAGTACTGCGTACTCCAGAGAGGTTGGTCAGAATTTTGGGAACGAATTCCAGGTTCTCCACGGCCGCCAATCGCTCAATCGCCTCTCTGTTGTTGTTGATCAATTGCTGGACCGACGACTCCTGAGGAAGAATCTCCAATGGGACTCGCACCCTTGGCTCTACCTTTAGTTCAGCTCTTATGTTGCGCACGTGAATGATCAAGTCCTGAAGGATCAGCATGTCCGTCTCAGCACTGACATCAAAGCCCAACGCCGCGAAGTTGGGATATTTAGCCAGCGCGATAGACTTCAGCGGCGGCTCACCGAGATACATCGCCTGCCAAATGTCCTCGGTAATGAACGGCATAAACGGATGTAGCAGCCGGAGTGATCCCTCAAAGAGGGTCACGAGATTCTCGCAAGCGATCTGCGCAACGGACAGGTCCGATCCTTGTTCGAAATTTAGTCTTGGCTTGATTAGTTCAAGGTACCAATCGCAAAGATCACCCCAGAAGAAATCGTAGATCCTATTTGCGGCTTGATCAAAGCGATACGCTTCTAGGGATTCGTGCACTTCTTTTGTCGCCCTGTTGAACCGAGAAAATATCCAACGATCTTCGAGTGGAATTGTTGGAAAATCCTTCATTTTCAGACAGGGGCTGCCTAATTCCGGCAGCCTCCACTTTGGATGCACACTCTTGATCCGGTCGACATTCATGAACATGAATCTGGCGGCGTTCCAGATTTTGTTGGCGAAGGCGCGGTAGCCTTCGGTCCGGCTCTCGTTGAAAGCGATGTCGGTTCCCGGCGCGGCCATAGCCGCTAGAGTGAAACGCGTCGCATCAGTGCCAAAGCGATCGATGATTTCGAGCGGATCGATGACGTTGCCCTTCGTCTTCGACATCTTCTGCCGCTCGGCGTCGCGGACGAGCGCATGAATGTATACGTTGCGGAACGGAACGCTGTCATCGTTCTTCGCGCCGTCGCCGCTGGCCGCCTTGATTGCCGGGTCCTGCTGATGCCCGGCCATGAAGTGGCAGCCGAACATAATCATGCGCGCGACCCAGAAGAACAGAATCTCGTATGCGGTAATCAGCAGAGTCGTCGGATAAAATACTTCGGCATCGCGCGATTTTTCCGGCCAGCCCAGCGTAGTGAATGGCAGCAGTCCGGACGAGAACCACGTGTCAAGAACGTCGGTGTCCTGTTCGAGCTTCGCGCCGTTGCATTTGGGGCATGTGGTGGGCGTTTCCCGGGCGACGATGACCTCATCGCAACCTTCACCCGCGCAATGCCACACAGGAATGCGGTGTCCCCACCAGAGCTGCCGCGAGATCGTCCAGTCGTGGATGTTGTGCATCCAGTTCAGATAGATCTGCTTGTAATTTTCCGGGACAATCGTGATCTCGCCCGACTCGACCGCGGCAATGGCTTTTTTCGCCAGCGGCTCGATCTTCACGAACCACTGCTCACTAAGGCGTGGCTCGACAACAGTGCCGCAGCGGTCGCACTTGCCCAAAGGAACTGTGTAGGCCTTTTCACCTACCAGAAGACCTTGGTCTTTCAAGTCATTCAGCACTGCCTCTCGGGCCTCGTATCGATCGAGTCCCCGATATGGTCCCGCGTTCTCGTTCATCTTCGCGTGCAGGTCCATGATGTCGATCTGCGGAAGGTTGTGCCGTTTGCCAGCTTCGAAGTCGTTTGGATCATGTGCTGGCGTGATTTTCACCGCGCCCGTCCCGAACTCGGGTTTCGCGATCTCGTCGAGGATGATCGGAATCTCCCGCTTCATCAGCGGCAGCAAAACGCGCTTGCCATGCAAGTGCGTATAGCGCTCGTCGGCAGCATTCACGGCCACAGCCGTGTCCCCAAGCATCGTCTCCGGCCGCGTAGTAGCGACGGTGATGTATTCGACCGGGTCGCTCCCGATCACCGGATAGCGAATCTCCCAAAGCTTGCCGGGCACCTCTTCGTGCTTGACCTCAAGATCGGAAATGGCTGTCTCGCATCGCGGGCACCAGTTCACGATGTACTTGCCGCGATAAATCAGCCCTTCTTCGTAGAGGCGCACGAAGACCTCTCGAACGGCGCGAGAGAGGTTCTCGTCCATCGTGAAATATTCGCGGCCCCAGTCGACGGACGCGCCCAGCCGCTTCATCTGGTCGAGGATCGCGCCACCATATTCGCGCTTCCACTCCCAAACCCGCTCCACAAATTTTTCGCGGCCCATGTCGCGGCGCTTCTTGCCTTCTTTGGCGAGCTGCCGCTCGACCATCATCTGCGTGGCAATGCCCGCATGGTCGGTCCCCGGCAGCCAAAGGGTGATGAAACCGCGCATGCGATGCCAGCGCACGAGGATATCCATCTGCGTCTGGTTGAGCATGTGCCCCATGTGTAGGCGGCCGGTGACGTTGGGCGGCGGCAGAAGGAGCGTGAAGACGGGACGAGTCTCGCCCGGCGCAGGCGTCTCGACGTGGAAAAGCTTCTCGGTGATCCAGTAGTCGGCCCAGCGCTTTTCGATGGCACCAGGTTCGTACGCTTTTGGCAGTTCGTGCGGCATTCGTTGGCCCTGATTTCCGGACACACCCGCCTCGGCCGGGCCGCCGCGGAAGCGGGCACGGCACCTTCGCAGAGTGCGGCGGAAACTATTGATCTTAAATGGCGATGAAAACGCGGGTCAAACTCGATGGAACCTCGAAACTGCAGCCTGCTACCCCGCCACTCGGACGCTTCCGTGACAAAAATCTGTTACGAAAACAGAACATTGCCAGTCTGTCATTACCTTAGCCGTAAAGAGCCATTTACTGGAGACTTACCCTCTCCTATGCTGACCATAATCCTCTCGAATACCACCCATGCGGTGAGGAATCGCGTTATGGCAAAACGGCAACCCGGCTCGGAACGATGCATGTTGTCGTATGACCTCAGCAACGACCTGCGCGTCATCATGAAAAGATGCGCCCTGCTCGAGCAGAGGATCTTCGATCTTGAATCGATCAAGCATTTGAATTTCATCCGAGCGGCTGCCGAACACATGACGCAGACTATCGCCGCCGGGCCGTGCGGTCACGCCGAGGATCGCATCAAAGTTGGATAACTTCGCTGTTCTCTAGCATTCCTTGGAGCTACCTTTCTGCTCCCTCAAGCGTTTGCTGTCTGTCAGTCCGATCCGGCAATTGGAAGTGAGTCAATATGCCCTGCCACTACGTCATCGATAAAGTACGGCGCCTTGTGATCAGCACCGGCAGCGGTGTTGTGACGTTCGACGAACTGATGGAGCATCAGGAGAAGTTGCACAACGATCCCGATTTCAATCCGAAGTTCAATCAGTTGATCGATGCGACCACCGTTTCTGCCGTGGACCTGACGCGATCCGCCGCGGAGGAATTAACCCAGCGCAACATATTCTCTTCCACCTCGAGGCGTGCTCTCGTGGCAACCAAGCCCGCGATCTTTGGCATGGGGCGATTGCTCATGACATACCTCGAAATGTCGGACACTCCCTCGGAAACTCACGTGTTTTATACGCTTGCTCCAGCGCTGAAATGGCTTGGTGTGGACGCCTCGGCGATCCCCGCAAAAAGGGCGGCGAAACGCTGCTCGCAATAACCCACCGCGAATCTGCTACTTCCCGTTCTTTGGGACACGGGCGCCATCTTGATGCTCGTTCCAGACTATTCTTGATCTGTCCATGAACCGCATCACCTCGCAATACGACGCCATCGTTCTGGGCGCTGGCGCGGCTGGACTCATGTGCGCCATCGAAGCCGGCAAACGAGGGCGTCGCACTGTCGTTCTAGAGCGCTCAGAGCGCATCGGCAAGAAGATCCTGATTTCCGGCGGAGGGCGCTGCAATTTCACCAATCGGCACACCGCGCCCGAAAATTTCATCTCGAAGAATCCTCATTTCGCAAAGTCCGCGCTGGCCCGCTACCGCCCGGAGGCATTTGTCAGCCTCGTGGAACAGCACGGAATCCCATATCACGAGAAGAAGCTCGGGCAACTGTTCTGCGATCGCTCGGCGAACGACATCGTCGCCATGCTCGAAGAGGAATGCCGCCGCGCCGGGGTCGAGATTCGCACCAGCACGAAGATTGTTGGCGTGAACCAAATTCGGGCGTCGGATCCAAGCCCGCATGACGGTTTTATCATTCGCACTGCGAACGAATCGTTTTCCTCTTCACGGCTCGTCGTAGCGACCGGAGGACTGTCTGTCCCAAAAGTCGGTGCCACATCTTTCGGCTACGACTTGGCGCGCCAGTTCGGACTGAAGATTGTTCCAACCCGCGCCGCGCTCGTTCCACTGGTATTCGGAGAGGCAGACCGGAAGCGGTGGTGCGGCCTCGCGGGCGTCTCAACCGAGGTGATCGCCACGTCCGCCAAGCAAGCTTTCCGCGAAAAAATGCTCTTTACCCATCGCGGCCTAAGCGGGCCCGCGATTCTGCAAATCTCGTCCTACTGGGACGAGCCATCAATCTCACTCGACTTGGCTCCCGATCTCAATCTCAACGCGCTCCTCCGGGAACGCGGACGTCTCGACCAAAACAATTGGAAATCACTGCTGCGCGAAATCCTGCCGCGTCGCTTTGCGGATCGCTGGCTGGATATCTATCCGCTCTCCTCCACCTCCGATCGTGCATTCGCGGAGGCCGAGCGCGAGCTGCATTCCTGGGAAATCACGCCAGCAACAACGGAAGGTTACGGTAAAGCGGAAGTCACGACGGGTGGCGTCGATACCGCTGAGCTGTCATCGACCACGATGGAAGCTCGAAAAGTGCCGGGACTCTTTTTTGTCGGAGAAGTCGTCGATGTAACCGGCCAGCTCGGCGGGTTCAACTTTCAGTGGGCATGGGCGTCGGGATTCTGCGCAGGGCAGGCGCTCTAAAGGACCAGTTCAAGCTTGGGAAATCGACTCGCGAGTCCCCTGGATCGAGCCCAGGATCCAGGCAGATAAGCACGAAAAGGGATTTTTATCCCGGTAAATCGCCGTCGATCCGCAGAAGAAAATTTTGCGCTACAGTTCCGCGCCTTCCTGCATAAAAGGCATGCGCGCCAGAATTTCGGAGGCCCGTTCCAGCTTCTTGAGGTCTTCCGAAGTGAAGTCAGCGCCACAGAGTTTCGCGTCCAGTCCTTTGCGCGAAACTTGTATCACCCCCAGCACCGCCCCTTTGTCGATCGCAACCGGCACCGACATGATCTTCTGAATCGGCATCTGGTCCATGCCCTGCTCATCCTCATTCTTTGAGAGCTTCACCGCCTCGAACAGGCTCGCATGGCGCACCCTCATGAAGGCATTCGACAGCAACGGCGTGCGCGTGGCCGCGGTGCGCGCGGCTACTGCCGAACCGGTCAAAGGTAAGACTCCAGCAGAGCGCAGTTCGACCGGGAAAATGAAGCGCAAGCTCCCCTTCTCTAAACGCAGGAGAGCGATCTCACTTCGTTGTACGGAAAGAATGTGGGCCAGTTTAAAACAGACGGCATCTGATTTAGGCGACTGGGAGATCATGCTCTCCAGTTCGGCCATCTCCGACTTGGCGGTTTTGGTCGCAGCCTGACTGCCAGTGTTTGCCATAAAGTAGCTTTTTGAACCTTATTTGTATGAATTCGATCTTCTTTATGGTGCGAGTACGGGCGTGCATTCGACAAGTTACTACGGTACTGGCTGTATCTGCGACTCTTGGGGAACAGCCCGCCCTTTGATCCGCTTCCGTTGTTCCAGAGCTGGCGTCGTTTATGCGACAGATCTGAGACAAGCGCGGAGGTTGTCACAACTCATCGCTACGACCAGAAGTTTATGCACCGCAGAAGTTTTTTCCATAGCGATTCCACACAATTTCACAGCGGAAGGTTATATATTGGAAATATAAGCTCATTGTAAATTTGCAGCAGACCTAAATAAGTATTGTTGCTTTTTTACGCCAACCTTTAATGAATGTATCCGTAAGGAGTATCAGATGGCCCGCAAATCCGATGGAATTTCCACCCCCCGCAAGAAGAAAAGTTCCACAACCGTTCAGCCGACAACACCGTCCACTCCAGAACAGGTAACGGCTGAGATCCAGGCGTCCGAGGTTCGTCCTGAAGCGCGTGCTGAAGTTCGCAGCAATGTAACACCGATTAACGTCGCACCCGTAAAGGCGGCCGCCAAGAAGCCGCAATCCCCGAGCATGGACTCCGCAAATCTAGATGAAGAAATTCGCCGTCGCGCCTATGAGCTGTTCCTGGAGCGGAATGGCGCAGCCGGAGATCCGAATGCGGACTGGCTGGTTGCAGAGCGGGAAGTGCGTGCGCGCTACGCCGGTAAGGATTCTGCATTGGCGGCGAGTCAGGGCCGGAACTAGTGCTGTGGCCGTATGAAGATGTCTGTTGTCAGAGTGTGCGACTTTTTGGTGGTGTCATCCTGAGCGGAGCATAAAGTTCGCCAAGCGAGCTTCATGCGGAGTCGAAAGGTCTGCTCCGAGCGCAGGCGAGGGGACCCCTGCATGCTCCACTCTTTCGCCATCCGTTCAAGATGCTAGAAAGCTGAACTGACGTCCCGCGGAGCCTCTAACGGCTTCCACCAGGCCGAATAAGGCCCGGTGTGTGATCGGGTGTAGGACACTCCCAATCGGCCTAGTTCCACCAGGATTTGGACCACTGCTTCTCGGGCAGCCTTTTCGGCCGCCGCGCTCAATCCTGCGTTCACCTCGTACTGTTCGCCGGTGATACCGATCAGCAGAATTTCCTGTGGCCCTTCTCCTGCCATTTCTGCGATCAGGATGGATTCGGAGAGCGCCGGCGAGTGCGGGTCCATGCGCACCGGTGCCGGGCCATGCCGCAGGATTTCTTCTTTCCTGTAGAGCGTTACTGTTCCCGGAGGAGCGTCGTTCTTCACCGAATCGACCAGGATCAGCACATCAATGCCAGAGAGGTGTGCGACGAGATCGAGGCCAGGCGTGCCCAAGTCGGCCACAGTCACGCCCTCTTCAAAACGATAGCTGCTCTCCAGCATGCCGGCGACGTAGGGTCCGACCCCATCGTCGCCAAGCAACACACTCCCAATCCCGCCAATCGTGATTCTCTTCTTCACCCTTTGCCTTCCAACCGGTTTTCTACAGTACCTTCACGCGCGCAATCTGCTTGCCTGAAGGATCGAAGGTGTGACACGCACACGCCATGCACGGATCGAACGAGTGCACGGTGCGCAGCACTTCGAGGGGCTCCTCAGGCCGCGCCAGCGGCGTACGCAACAGCGACGCTTCGTAGGGTCCGTGCGCGCCTTTTTCATCGCGTGGGCTCGCGTTCCATGTCGATGGCACCACTGCCTGATAGTTCTTGATCTTCCCGCCCTTGATCACGATCCAGTGCGAAAGCGTGCCGCGCGGAGCTTCGTGCGTTCCTACGCCCTCAACTTCGCCAGACGGGAATACGGGCTGGTTATGCACGCTCAGGTCGCCCTTCGCGATGTTATCGACCAGCAGTTGCCAGTGCTTATCCGCAAGTTCGGCCAGCATCGCGGCGCGAATCGCACGAGCGGCGTGGCGGCCGAGCGTCGAATGCAACAACGACGGTGATGCGTTCACTCTTGCAATCGCTGAAACCTGGCTGAGCGCGTAGTCTGCATATTTCTTCGTGAGCGGATGGCCCTGCGCATAGCCAACCAGCACCTGGGCCAGCGGTCCAACCTGCATCGGCTGGCCGTTGAAACGCGGCGACTTCACCCATGAGTACTTCTTCTCTCCATCCCAATCGGTGAACTGCGGCTCAGTCTCGCCCTGCCACGGGTGCAGCGGCTTCTCGCCCTGATAATAGGCATGGGTTACATCTTCGGTCACGCCTTCGCGGAACGCGGTATCGGATGCCGTCTTGAACGGCTTCACCCCGCCGACATTTCCACCCATGATCACGCCGCCGGGCAGATCATAGGCTCCAGCAACGCTATCGAGCGGCAGATCCGGCACCGCCAGATAATTTGTCACGCCGCTGCCAATCTTGAACCACTCCGGGTACATCGCTGCCACCGCGCAAACGTCGATGACATACACTTCGCGGATAAACTGCGCCACCTCGGCGAGCAGCAGCCGGATGGTTTCGAGCTTATCCATCGTCAGCGCGCTCGTGCCGTCAAGGTCGATCGCATTCGCCACGCCGCCGACTTGAAGGTTCTGGATGTGCGGCGTCTTCGAGCCCAACATGGCGACAACCTGCAACGCCTTGCGCTGATACTCCAGCGCTTGCACATAGTGCGTGAACGCGAGCAGGTTGACCTCGGGCGACAGCCGCATCGCCGGATGTCCCCAGTACCCATTCTGGAAAATGCCGAGCTGTCCGCTCGCCGCCACAGCCTTCACCTTGTCCTGTGCGGCCTTCAGTTCATTGCGCGAATTCCGCGTCCACGGCGAAAGCGTCTCCGCCAGCTTCGACGCCGCCACCGGATCGGCCTTCGGAATTTGCAGAATGTCGACCCAGTCGAGCGCCGACAACTGATAGAAGTGCACGATGTGATCGTGCAGGGCGTGCGCAATCAAAATCAGATTGCGGATGTATTGAGCGTTCGCAGGTACAGGCAGCTTGAGCGCGTCTTCCACGGCGCGCACGCTCGCCATCGCGTGCACGGTCGTGCACACGCCGCAGAAACGCTGCGTGAACATCCACGCATCGCGCGGATCGCGCCCGCGCAGAATCGTCTCGATCCCGCGCCACATGGTGCACGATGCCCAGGCGTTGCTGACGGCGTAGTTTTCGACCTCCACGTCAATGCGGAGGTGGCCTTCAATTCGTGTGATCGGATCAATCGTGATTCGTGTCGACATAGTGCCTGCTATGAGTGGGAATTGTCCTGCGAAATCTGTTCGTCTTCACCGAAAAAGCCGTACTTGAAATATCCCGTCCAGCGGATGTACGGCCGCCGGAACCGGAAATAACTCGCCATGTCGTGCCACAGATAGAGCGGACCAGGCAGGATGGCGAGCCGCTTCACCGCAATCAAAAATCCCGCCACGCCCATCGCGATAAAGCCCAGCGAAACCAGAATTTCGATCGTCGCCGGAAAGTACAGCGCCTGCGGATTCGGCCGGAACGCCAGCGTAGTCGGGCTGAAGCGGTAAATCATCCCGCCGATCGAACTGACGACATACCCGAGAAACATCTTGCCCTTGTCATGCGCGCGCAGCGACTGCTGCAATAAAACTCCGCCGCCGATGATCGCAATCATTTCGATCCAGAAAACTCCGGCAAACCGGTCGAAACGAAACGCGGTGCCGAGTTGTTCGCGGAACGAAATATCGATCAACCGCAACGCCGCCCACCCGTAGATCAACCAGCAGGTAATGCGCGCCGCCTCATCCAGAACATCCATGTCCATCGCCCGTTTCCACACCAGGCAGCAAAGCATGGTGGTTCCGGCGACACAGCCAAACGACATAAAGCACGCCGCCCACACATAAAGCAGGGGGAGGAACGGAGTCTGCCACAGTGGATGGACACGCTCTCCAGCCAGCAGCATCAGCGCCCCGAGCGATGACTGGTGCATTCCCGGTAGCAGATACGCCATTGCGATGATGTAGGGGAAGACAGAGTGCAAATGCTTCTCCATCTTTTCGACGCCCGGCCGCAAGCGCGAGTCGAAGTACCAGAGCCGTTCGAGCACCGGCGGAATATTTTCGACCGCCAGCGGGATCATCGCGTAAATCGACATGCAGATCGCGACTTCGGCCAAAGGCGAATGCATGTTCCACTTCCACGGAAAGACAATCCAGTAGAAGTTCCACGGACGCCCCGCGTCGATACCGAGAAGAAGCAGTCCGCAGGCATACGCCAGAAAGCTCGTCAGCAGTGCCATGCGCATAAGCTGGTGTAGCTTCTTGCGGCGAAACACCCAGGCCGCGATTCCAATCGCGAAAGCTCCCGAGCCGAGTGCCGTAAGCACCATCACGTTGAAGGTCTTCCAGATTCCCCAGCCGAACGCGTCGGTCATGCCGCTGACTGGACCCAAGCCAGCCAGTTCGCGATATCCCGTCAGTACGAGCGCGACCAGTGTTAGCGCCACCAACACAAGGAAAGAGCTCGTCACCACCGGTACGCCAAACACCGGGACCGCGCGCTGCCAGCGTTCTTCGGGGCGCGTCCGCGTTTCCGCTGCCAGCAGAACGTCGAATTTATTGCTCGTTAATGCGCTCATAGCTGCGCCCTCAAACCGGTTTCTTTTTCGTGATCGTGCGCTTCCTGCACATGGCCCTTCACGCTCTTGCGGATGACCTGCACCAGCCCTGCATACAACAGCGCAGGCAGCGCGAAGTATTGATAGAACCGCCGCTGCCAGCGCAGCGTCTTCGCCGGTACCGACTCAGGTCCAATCTCGGGCAGCCCGAGATCCTCGAACGGCACGCGCGCCAGATACAGCGACTGCGTTCCGCCGTTATCCGTCTCACCGTAGACCTTGTTCTCGTAATACCGTCCCGGATTTTCCTTGATGCGCCGCTTGGCTTCGCTGAGCAACACCGTGCGCGGCCCATAAATCACCGCCCCGGTCGGGCATACCGTCGTGCATCCCGGCTTCAATCCCTGCTCCAGCCGATGGCTGCACAGTTCGCACTTCGTAACCCGCGGGTTGTAGCCTATCCACTGGAATCGCGGCACGTGATATGGACAGGTGATCGTGCAATACCGGCAGCCGATGCACTTGTCCGCCGTCCACGAAACGATCCCAGTCTCCGGATCTTTGGCCAGTGCCTGGAACGGGCAACCCGCCGCGCACGCAGGATCGAGGCAGTGCATGCACTGCCGTTTCACGTAAGAGGAGGGCGTTCCGTCAGTCGGCTTGTACAGCTTGATGATGTTGCGCGTGACGTCATTCAAATCGTCCGGCGCCTGATGCAAGCCGTCCAAACGCGTATCGGGCGGGGTGTCGTTGGCCTCCGCGCACGCGGCCACGCAAGCCTTGCAGCCGATGCAGATGGTCGCGTCATAAAGCAATCCCACCGCCGTGCTCGGAATCCGGATGACCTCTCCCTCTTCCCGCACCGCGTGCGTACCGATCGTGACCGCCACCGCGCCACTAGCGCCCGTCTTGGCGATCTTTGTGATCACTTCCCGACGAGTGATATCCACGTTAGACCTCTTTCTTCGCCTTGGCGGCGGCCGCTTCCTTGTCGGCCAGTTCGCGATCCGCCGCGATCCGCTCGACTCCTGCCTCTTCACTGCTCTTGAAACGTTGCGATGCCACCCATGACGCGCTTCCGACGGCACCGGCGATCGCACCGACCAGCACCGCCGCGCCCGTCTTGATTTTTCCCGCTCCGCTGTAAATCGGCGGATAAGTGTCGGGCGGCGTCGCCAGGTGAATTGGTACTGTCTCGACCGTGGCCATCTTCCAGACCACGTTCTTCTCCGTGCATCCGAGGCAGGGAATACCGAGCCCGATCGGCCAGCAGTTCGGCGTCTCGTTAAACGGCCGCGTCGAGCAAGATGCATGCGTGATTGGTCCCTTGCACCCCATCTTGTAGAGGCACCATCCTTTGCGATGTCCCTCATCTCCGAAGGCGGCTGCAAAGCGGCCCGCATCGAAGTGCGCACGCCGCGGACAGTTCTCGTGGATTACTCGGTCATACGCAAACACCGGGCGGTGCAAATCGTCGAGTTGCGGCAACTTGCCCATGGTCACGTACTCGAGCACGACCGCGAGCAGGTTGTACGGATTGGGAGGGCACCCCGGCAGATTGACGATCGGCTTGCCCGATACCACGCTGTCGACGCCCATCGCGCCCGTCGGGTTCGGATCCGCTGATCCAACTCCACCCCATGACGCGCACGAACCAATCGCAATCACCGCCGCCGCCTTCGACGCCGCTTCTTTCACCACCTGTACCGCCGGCCGGCTCGCCAGCTGCATATACACGCCGTCATCGCGCGTCGGAATCGAGCCTTCCACCACCAGCACGTACTTGCCGGCGTTCTCCTCCATCGCCTTCTTCAGCGCATCCTCGGCCTGCTTGCCCGAGGCGGCCATGAGCGTCTCGTGATAATCGAGAGAAATCACGTCAAGGATGAGCGACGCCGCGTCCGGCGCCGATGTGCGCAGCAGTGTTTCCGTGCACCCCGTGCAGTCCTGGAAGTGCAGCCAGATGACGGAGGGCCGACGCGCTTTGCCCACTCTTGCTGCAACCTCCGCGGCCGACGCCGCCTTGGTCAGCGTCATTCCTACCGGGGCAGTGGCCATCAAAACTGAGCACAATTGCAAGAAGCTGCGGCGTGACACGCCCGCAGCTTCCAGATGGGACTGGATCGTATGGTCCGGCTTATGAGAGCTCGCCATGATTGCGGAACTCCTTTGAATTTTGGTTGGGCTGAAAGCAGGTGCGCTGCCGGGGTCAGCTCAAGCGCCACGTGACGGGAGCCTTGCAGCGCGATGACATCATGGGTCAAGCGGACGGAGCGCAATATGAGCGAAATCACGGTTGCGCGTGCGAATCGACCACTTTTTAAGTGAGCTGGATCACAAGGTTGGTGTTTGCGACCGGACTCTTTGGGCCTCTGGGAGCGCCCAAAATCAGACTTCTCGGGGATTTGGCCTCTTCGCCCGGGCTGCCAAAACTACTGCTGGACCGCCTGAATCGCCTGCGGACGAACTTGCTCTTTCTGCATCTCCGCGATATCCCAGCCGCCGCCCAGCGCCTTCACCAGGTAGACAGACGTCACCATCTGTTGCCCATGGAGTTGCGTCGCCAGCCGCTCATTGGTCAGCAGCGTGGACTGTGCCGTAATGACGTCGAGATAGGTGGTCACGCCGCCAACATATCGGTTGTTTGCAATGTCGAGCGCTCGCCGCGCGTCATCGACTGCCACCTGCTGCGTCTTCAACGTCTGATCGAGGTACGAAAGTCCTGTCAGCCCATCTTCCACCTGCTGAAATGCCTCCAAAACCGACTCGCGATAGCTCGCTACGGACTGGTCGTAAGCCGCCCGCGCCGCCTCCAGGTTGGCCCGGTTTCGCCCGCCATTGAAGATAGGCTGCAAGATATCGCCGCCCAGCGCCCAAAATGCGCTGGGTGCGTTGACCAATGTGGCAATGTCGCGACTCTGCCAGCCCCCGCTCCCGCTCAAAGTGATGTGCGGATAAAACGCGGTCATCGCCAAGCCAACCTGCGCATTCTGCACAGCCATCTGCCGTTCGTTCGTCGCAATGTCCGGCCGCCGCTCCAGAATCTCCGACGGCACTCCCGCAGGAACCGGCGGAGGCGTCGCGGTGAACGGCGCCTCGGCCAAACTGAACGTAGATGGCGGCTTGCCCGCCAGTACCGCAATCGCATGTTCGTACTGCGCTCGCTGTTGCAAAACGAGTTGCAGCTGCGCGGCGGTTGAATCGAGTAGCGTTTTCTGCTGTGCCACTTCCAGCCCCGAGGCCACACCGCCCTCGTGGCGCCGGTTTACCAGGTCCAGCCCCTTCTGCTGAATCTCAACCGACTCGCGCACCACGCCAGCCTCGCGGTCGAGTTCGCGCAGGTTGAAGTAGTCAGCGGCCAGTTCTGCGGTCAACACCAGCCGAACATTTCCCAGATCCGCAGCGCTCGATTGCAGCGAGGCATTCGCCGCTTCCAGATTCCGCCGCACTCGGCCAAAGAGATCAACTTCATAACTAACATCGAAGGGAACAATAAAACTGTTTTGCGAAGTGGCCCTGATCTGCCCGGGAGATGCGCCGCTCAAAGGTCGATTTCCCGACAGCCGTTGCCTCTGTCCGCTGGGGTCGGCGTTGACGGTTGGAAAAAATCCAGCCGACGCCACTCGTGCGAGTGCACGCGCCTGCGACAGCCGGTCCTGCGCGGCTCTTAGATTCTGATTCGCTTGCAGCAGATCCTGCTCGAGGCCATTCAGCGGCGCGTCCTGGTAAAGTTCCCACCAGCTTCCCTTCGGAATTGCGTCCTTCGGCGTCGCCGGCTGCCACGGTCCCTCGCCTTTCCAAGTTCCCGGCACGTCGGCCGCCGCGCGCTGATACCGCGGTCCAACCGTGCAGCCAGACAAAAGCGCGGCAATTGCCAGGGTACAAGCGAATCCAAATCCCCTCACGACTGCTTGGCTCCCTGCGCCGGCTGGCCCTGACTCTGAGGACCCTGCCCCGGCGACTTCTGCGGCGGCTGGGCAACATGCACCTGCTGCCCGGCCTCCAGCGAATCCGACGGATTGACGACAATTCGATCGCTCGGCTGCACTCCGCCAAGAATTTCCAGAGTCTGCCCAAAATCGCGCCCGATCGCAATCGAGCGCAATTCCACTTTATTGTCGCTTCCCACCACCGCGACCTGTGGCCCTTCTGCCCGGAAGAGCATCGCATTCACCGGAATGGTGATGCGCTGCACAGTGTTTCCCACCTCAAAGTGCACTTGCCCATAGGATCCCGGCAGCAGCCTGCCGTCCTTGTTCGGCACATCGACTTCCGTATTCAGCGTCCGTGTCGCCATGTCAATCGCGTCTGCGGTTCGCACCACCGTTCCTACAAACTTTTGGCCCGGGTATTCCTGCAATGTGACGGCCGCCTTCGTGCCGACCTTCATAGTCGGCGCATACGCCTGAGGAACCTGCACGTAAACGCGCAGCGGATCCACGCGTGCTATATCGAACATCTCGCGCCCGTTCGCCTGCGCTCCGGAATTAATCAGAGCTCCCGGATCGACGTTGCGCCGCGTCAGCACACCCGAAAACGGCGCGTAAACATTCTTGAACGACTCCATCTCTTCCAGCCGCCGCACGTTCGCATCCGCCGCCGCAAGATTCGCCTTTGCTTGCTCATAGCCGCTTGTCTGCTGATCCGCTTCCTGTTGCGACACCGAATCGCTTTTGCGCAAATTCTCCCAGCGCTCGGCTGAAATCTTCGCCAATCCTAATGCTGCCTTGATCTGCTCCCGCCCTGCCTTTGCCTGCGAAAGCTCCTGGTCCACCTCCGGCGTGTCGATTGACGCCAGCAAATCTCCCTTTTCGACCTTGCTTCCGATGTCCTTGTACCAGCGCAGCAGATATCCGTTGGTGCGTGCGAAAATCGGCGACTCGATATATGCCTGCAGATTTCCCGGCAACACCAGTTCGTTATCGCCCTTCTCGGCGGTTGGCTGAACCACCGCCACCGTCGGGATCGCGTCCGCGTCCGTCTCCTTCGCAAGCGCATCGGTCTCACTCTTCCGCGTCAGAAAAGTGACCACCCCTGCGCCCAGCAGCGCGAGCAGCACGATGCCGATGATGATCTTTGCGCGGCCGGCCGGAGCCGGCGGAAGATCGGGCGGTCGCTGAATCTCCGCGTGCTGCCGGTGCGGTTTTTCTTCCACGTCGCTTGGATGCCCAATCTCAGGCAGCTGTTCAACAGACATAATCACTTTCTCCCCAAATGCTATCTTTCCCGGGCCTGCAACCGTGCCTGGCGTCGGCCATGAATAATGGCGAATACGCTCGGTACAAAGAACAGAGTCGCGACCGTAGCGAACAACAGCCCACCAATGACCGCCCGTCCCAAGGGCGCATTCTGCTCGCCGCCTTCGCCGAACCCGAGCGCCATCGGGAACATGCCGATAATCATCGCCAGCGCCGTCATCAGCACGGGGCGAATACGCGTGTACCCGGCTTCAATCGCCGCCTGCAGCGCGGGCACGCCCATATCCATCCGGTCGCGCGCAAATGACACCATCAAAATCGAGTTCGCCGTCGCCACCCCCATGCACATCACCGCTCCCGTCAGCGACGGCACGCTCAGCGTCGTGCGGGTGATCAGCAGGAACCAGCAAATCCCCGCCAGCGCTCCCGGCAGCGCCGTAATAATAATGAACGGATCGAGCCAAGACTGGAAGTTCACCACGATAAGAAGATAGACGAGCACGATGGCGCCTAGTAAGCCGAATCCCAAGCCAATAAACGACGAGCGCATCGTCTCCACCTGACCGCGCACCACCATCGTCGTTCCGCGTGGCAGATGTTCCTGGAACGGCTTCAGCGCTTTCATGATGTCTGACGATACGCCGCCCAAATCCCGGCCCTGCACGCTCGCATAAACGTCGATCACAGGCTGTACGTTGTAGTGGTTCACCACGGCAGGTCTCGCGGTTGGAGTGAGCCGCGTCAGGTTTCCCAGCACCTGCTCGCCCGCCGACCCCACGCGGTTGACCGGCGTGTTCATCAGGTCCTGCAGCGATGTCATGTGATATTGCGGCGTCTGCACGGCAATCGAATAACTCACGCCGTTTTTCGGATTGAGCCAGAAATTCGGCGACGTCTGGAAGCTGCCGCTTAGTGTAATCAGGACGCTCTGCGCCACGTTTTGCGCGGTCAGGCCGACCTGATTGATGCGCGTCCGGTCCATATCCAGAAAAAGCGTTGGCAGGTTCATCAACTGCTGCACGTGCACATCCGCTGCTCCCGGAATCGTCTTCAGCCGGTTCGCAATCCTCTGCCCGATGTCATGATTGGTCTGCAGGTCCGCGCCAATGATCTGAATGTCGATGGGCGCCGGCGCGCCGAAGTTCAAAATCTGCGACACGATATCGGCGGGCTGGAAGAAGAACTCCACTCCCGGAAACCGCTGCGGTAACTCCCTCCGCAACCTGCGAACGTATCCCGCCGTCGGATGATGATGCTCCGGGTCAAGCGCGATCAGTATCTCCGCATCGGACGTCCCAATCACGCCGGAATTGCTGTATGAAAGATTGATGCCCGAGTACGGAACTCCAATGTTATCCAGCACCGTCTGCAATTCGTTCTTCGGAATCTGCTCGCGCAGCACGGCTTCGACCTGGTCACAGAGCCGTGCCGTCTCTTCCACACGCAGGCCCGGGTGCGCTCGGAAGTGCAGGCGAATCAGCCCCGCATCCACAGAAGGAAAAAAGTCCTGGCCCAGGAAGAACACCAGACACATCGAGAGGGCGCAAAAAGCGACAAAGCAGACAGAAAACAGCCCTCGATGTTCGAGCGTCGTCTCCAACAACTGCTGGTAACCTGCGCGGAACGTGTCGAATCCGCGCTCGAACCCGCGCTGAAATCTCCCGATGAAAGTCTTGGGCTCCGCCGCCCGGTGCTCATGCCCGCGCATGATGTACATCACCATCGTCGGAATCAGCGTTCGCGAGAGCAGGTACGAAGCCAGCATGGCGAATGAAACCGCTTCCGCCAGCGGCACAAACAGGAACCGCGCCACGCCCGTCAAAAAGAACATCGGCACAAACACGATGCAGATGCACAGCGTCGAAACGAAAGCCGGCACCGCAATCTGCGACGCGCCATCCAGAATCGCCTGCTTCATCTCCTTGCCCATGGCAAGGTTCCGCTCGATATTTTCGATCTCGACCGTCGCGTCGTCCACCAATATGCCGACGGCAAGCGCCAGACCTCCGAGCGTCATGATGTTGATCGTCTCGCCCAACGCGCTCAACAGAATGACGGACACAAAAATTGATAGCGGAATCGAGATCGCAATAATGACGGTCGGCCGCCAGTCGCCGAGGAAGAGCAAAATCATGGCCGCGGTCAGGCAGGCTGCCGTCAGACCCTCGCGCAACACGCCGTTGATGGAAGCCCGCACAAACAGCGACTGGTCAAACAGCGCGCGAATCGTCATTTCCGGCGGCAACTGCTCCTCCGCCTTCGGCACGAGCTCCTTGATTGCGTTCACCACCGTCAGCGTCGAGCCGCCCAGCTTGTACATCGACATCAGCACGCCGCGTATTCCGTCCTGGCGCACGATGTTCGTCTGCGTCGCAAAACCGTCGCGGATATGCGCCACATCGCGCATGTACAGCGTCGAGCCGTTCAACGTCTTCACCGGCATGTCGTTCAACCCTGCGATGGTTGCCGGAGTGCCGTTCATCTCGACGTCGTATTCGGTCGGCCCCAGCTTCACAGTTCCCGCGGGCAGAATCAGATTCTGCGCGGACACCGCGTTCACGATATCTGCCGGAGTCAAGCCATAGGCCTGAAGTTTGGCCAGATCCAAGTCGACCTGCACCTGCCGCGGCTTGCCTCCATACGGATACGGTGTGCCCGCGCCTTGCACCGTGGTCAACTGCGTACGCAGGAAATTCTGGCCAAGGTCGAACAGTTGTTGCTCAGGCAAGGTCTTGCTGCTTAAACCAAGTTGCACCACAGGCGTTGTTGACGCCGTGTACTGCTCGACCAAAGGCGGCGTAGTTCCAGGAGGCAGTCCGCGCAGCACGGTCTGGCACATGCCCGTCACCTGCGACATCGCCATCGAAATGTTGACGCCCGGCCGGAAGAAAATCTTGATCACTGCCTTGCCATTCAGCGACGTCGATTCCTGATGTTCAATGTCGTTGACCGTCACCGTGAAACCGCGTTCCGAATTGCTCACAATCCGGTTCGCCATCTCCGAAGCGTCCATGCCGTCGAAGTTCCAGATCACGGCGATGACGGGAATATTGATGTCGGGGAAAATGTCGACGGGAGTGCGCAGAATCGTGATCGGCGTCAGGATGATAATCAACAACGCCATCACCACGAACGTATAGGGGCGCCGGAGCGCTAACGCGACTATCCACATATCTCGTACTACTTCTTCGGAAGAAACTTACCCTGCTATGAACTTCGACCAGACCGGCGGTCCGACGAACCGCAGAAAACCCTCGCGCACAATTGCTTTACTCGGCGATCTCTGCTGCAGTTCTCAGCGAACTCAGCGTTTAGAAGCTTTTTGCCAGGACCGCACAAATCCGCGAGCACCTCCGTGCTCCTCCGTGGTCAAAGGTTTTACGCCTGCGGTTCAACTGCTCTAGGGGCTGTCCACCCACACTCCAATAATGATGATAGATTCAAAACTATACGTTTCGGATTTAAATTATAATGAATCTCCGCTATGCCACAAAGTTACGTCCGCGCGGTTGCTCCCGATAAGACTGGCGGCAAGCGTGCGCCAGGAAGGCCGCGCAGCGAGCACTCCCGGCAGGCTATCCTGCGCAGCACTTTGAAGCTGCTCAGCCGGCAGGGAGGATTTTACGATCTTAGCATCGAGGCGGTCGCCGAAGATGCGGGCGTCAGCAAAGCCACCGTATACCGGTGGTGGCCCACCAAAGCGGCTCTGGTAGTAGATGCCTTCTCCGCCGGTGCCGACGAGGAACTGCGCTTCCAGGACACCGGTACACTTCACCGCGACATCAGCCAGCAGATGCACCGCGTCGTCCGCATCTTTCGCTCTCCGCGTGGCAAGGTCCTATCCGCGCTTCTAGCCGGAGGCCAATCCGATCCCGAACTGCTCGAAGCCTTCCGTGACCGCTTTCTCTGGCCGCGCCGCCGCGAAGCCTACAAGACACTGCAGCGCGGCATCGACCGTGGCGAAATCGCGCCCGATACCGATCTCGATCTCCTGCTCGACTCCCTCTACGGCCCGATCTACATGCGTTTCCTGATTCGCCACACGGAGCTGTCCAACGACTTTGCCGATCGCCTCTGCAGCCTGATCCTGCGAAGCTGCGCCATCAAGCCCTGACAATTCGTTGCACGGCCTCATTTCACGTGCCGCGGCGAAGCCTTATCCAACACGGCCAACAGCCGAGCCGAAGCCGCTGGTGCCTTCACCTTGCCCCCGCGCACAATGCTGCGTGCGCTCAACTCGCGCCTGTAGAGCGTCTTGTTCGCGCCATCGTCCGACCGCATCGTCGAACCCTCCAGCGACACACCAGCAAACAACCCCTGCGCGCGGGAATACGACAGAATCTCCGCTTTCATGACTACATCGGTTTCCGCCGAAGTGTCGCGTCCAACAGGTCCTGCTGCAGCGGACGCATCAGCGCCCAGCTTTACCTTGCTCGAGAGCACCGACTTCGCGCCCGACTCGTTCATGACCAGCAGTACAAAGTCAGTAGCCTGCGCGCCAATCTGGAACCCGAAGCTTCCACCTTCCAGAGCGAACATCGCTGGCGCGCTCCAATGTCCCGAGAAGTCCGCGCCGCGGCGGCAGGTGATCAAGCCGCGGCCGTAACTTCCGCCAACGATAAATGCAGCCTTCTTCACCGACGGATAGACGATTACGCACTCCGCGCGGTTCAAGAGGTCCCGCGGAATTCCTTTCTCCGGCATTCCCAGGATTTCCTTCATCACGTCAGCCGACTCGCGAATGCGGTCATCGACTTTCTCTTGCTTGTCTTCCGAGAGCAGAGGCAGAGCACAAGCCAGCATCATCCCAACAAGCAATGCGTTCTTTGCGATCCCACGTGTCATAAATCCTCCGTTAGAAGCCGAACACTAGCACGCAGCTGTGGGATTAGCAAACCCGCAAGCGCCACAAGCCTTTCACCTCTGACCTCTGCCCTCTAACCTCTGACCTGGCCTTGCCATCCCTCGCGTTGTCGGACTACCATCTTCCTAATTCATCGCGTTGGGGTCTTTTCATCATTCGTCCAGCAACTATCCAGCAAGCCAAGGAGGATCTATGGCCACCGCAGTTTCCCCGACTGGGATCGACGCTCGCGTCGCGGAATTCATCGAGAAGCCGCGCAAGATGTTCATCGACGGCAAGTGGGTCGATGCGATTTCCGGCAAGACTTTCCCAACCTACAATCCAGCCACAGGCGAAGTGCTCGCCAACGTCGCCGAAGGCGATAAAGCCGACATCGACGCCGCCGTAAAAGCCGCGCGCCGCGCCTTCGATTCCGGTCCGTGGCGTCGCATGACCTCTTCCGATCGCGGCAAGCTGGTCTGGAAGCTTGCCGACCTGATCGAAGAACACCTCGAAGAGTTCGCCACGCTTGAAACACTCGACAACGGCAAGCCGCTGACCGTCTCGCGCGCTGCCGACGTCCCGCTCGCCGTCGACATGTTCCGCTACATGGCCGGATGGGCGACCAAGCTCGAAGGCACGACGATTCCGATCTCTGTTCCTTACACACCGGGCGCGATCTATCACGCATATACGCTGCGCGAACCGGTCGGAGTTGTCGGCCAGATCATTCCATGGAACTTCCCGCTGCTGATGGCTGCGTGGAAGCTCGGTCCAGCGCTCGCCGCTGGCTGCTGCGTCGTGCTCAAGCCGGCAGAGCAGACTCCGCTCTCCGCGCTGCTTCTGGGCGAGATGATCCAGCAGGCTGGATTCCCTGAAGGCGTGGTCAACATCGTTCCTGGCTATGGCGAAACCGCCGGCGCAGCACTTGCCGCGCACGATCTCGTCGACAAGGTCGCATTCACGGGCTCGACCGAAGTCGGCAAGCTCATCGTTCACGCGGCTGCTGGCAACCTGAAGAAGGTCTCGCTCGAACTCGGCGGCAAGAGTCCCAACGTAGTCTTCAAAGACTCCGACCTGAAGGAAGCAATCTCTGGGGCGGCAAGCGCGATCTTCTTCAATCACGGACAGTGTTGCTGCGCGGGTTCGCGACTGTATGTGGAGCGCGCTGTCTACGACGAAGTGGTCGAAGGCGTCGCGAAGAAGGCGCAGAAGATCAAGGTGGGATCTGGTCTCGATGCGAGCACGCAAATGGGACCGCTGGTTTCCGAAGAGCAGCTCAAGCGCGTTTGCGGATACCTCGATGCGGGCGAGAAAGAAGGCGCGAAGGCGGTTGCTGGCGGCAAGAAGATCGGGGACAAAGGTTACTTCGTCGAGCCGACTGTGCTCACCAACACCAAAGAGAACATGAAGGTGGTGCAGGAAGAGATCTTTGGTCCGGTGGTGGCAACGATTCCGTTCGAAGACGCGGACGAACTCGTCTCGCGCGCGAACGACTCGATCTATGGCCTCGCAGCAGGAGTCTGGACGAAAGACATCTCCAAAGCGCATCGTGTTGGCGCAGCCTTGCGCGCAGGAACTGTCTGGATCAACTGCTACAACATCTTCGACGCGGCGCTTCCCTTCGGAGGCTACAAGCAATCCGGTTGGGGACGCGAGATGGGCAAAGATGTTCTGGAGCTCTACACGCAGACGAAAGCGGTTTGCGCGCGGATTTAAAAAAGTAAGCGCCGCCGACCCGGCGGCAGTGGCGGCGGGCGCCTCGTCCGCCGCTTTTTTGTCGCATCGCATGGCGATGCAGAGTTTTACGGAATGTGCATGATTTCGACCCCACCCCACTTCTCCCGTAAATACTCGGCGACGAGCCGCCGGTGACAATGCTCGGGAGTCTCCTCGCTGCACAGCAGGCAGTCCCCATCCAGCAACTTCCGTCCCGCTCCCTCTTCGATCCGCCGCTCGCGCATCAGCTCTAAAAATCTGCGTTCGTAGAGATCCCAGTTGCCTTTTTGTTTCTTGAACGCGTCCAGCATCTCCTGGGTTGGCGCCAGTTCGGGAAAGTGCTCGTACGGGATTCCGCAGATCGCCCGCAAAAAATATCGCAGGTCGTCTTTCTTGGCGAAGCCCGCCAGCTGCGAAACATTATTCAGGCGTACGTCTGCCAGGCGCTTCACGCCCGCATCCGCAATCCGCCCGAAAAAAACCTCCGCCGATTTTTTTGTGAACCCGATCGTAAACAGCTTCATCCGGCCACGCCTCGCATCGCCGAGGAATCGTCCTGCTCCGGCACGTAAGCGATGCGCGCCTCCTGCCGTGTGTATGCTTCCTCGATCAATTCCTCGGGCGAGAGAAACAAATGCGTCTCCGCCATGTTGAGCAACTGCCTCAGCCGTTGCAGCGTTTCGCCGTGGCTTTCGACCGCGCCATCCGCCAGGATGTGCCGCACTTCCAGACCCTGCGCCGCCAGGTGCCGGCTGACCAGAATCGTCCGGTGGCATTCCAGCGGCTCTTTTTCCGCGCACATTAACGCCAGCCGGTAGCGCTCCATTCCTTCGCGCACCCGCTCCAGGCCGCGTTGAAAGATCTCCGTCTTGGCCAGCAGATCGTAGCGCACCCGACCCTCGCGATAGCACGCGGGATCTTCGCTGCGCGCGCCCAATTCCCGCCCCAGGTAAACGTACGCGATGCCCCGAGCCCGCAACGACCGCTCGATCTCTTCCCGGTTGAAGTGCGGATTCATCCGGCTATACGGCTGCGAGCGCACGTCCCCGACCGCCGTAATGGCGTGCCGCTGCAGCAAGTCGACGAACTCAGCCACCGTGTGCGAAGAATGTCCGATGGTGTAGAGAGCCGGCATGAAGTTCTCTCGTGTCTCGTGCAACTCTGTAGGCCTGCCCTTGTCTGTTCCCGCTACCGTCCCGCAGTTGCGGCCTTCTCTTTCCCAATCACAGCAGCAATCAGCTTATGGCATCGTTTATCGATCTCGTACGGCCGCGTCAGGCTCAGGCAAAGATACACGTTTTCCAGCGGGTAATCTCCCTCGTCCTGCGCATCGAACATCTCCCGAATCCCCGGGTCGGTCACGCTGAAATTGTAGTATTTCTCGCGATAGAAAAACCGCCCCCGATAGGCTCGCCCCTCGCGAAACCGACTGCTGAGCGCTTCAATCGTGAAGTTCTCCATCTCGATAAGCAACAGCGAACTGTTCAGGCCCGCGGCCTCATCCGCCGACATGCAATCGTTATGGCCGTCGCGGGTGCGGCCGGAACAAATCCATATGGAGTCAGGCCGCTCGACGAATTTCGCCAGTTCGTCCGTAGCGAGTCGGCCCACCTTCTTCCATCCGCCCGCGGGAGAGATCACATGATTCTCCGTCTGCGGAGGCTCACCTCTCTCCGCGATCAGCGGCACCTCCATCACATCCAGCAACTTCGGGCGCGTATGGTCCGGATAGGAATACTCGATCGACGCCAGCTCTCCCTTCGGCCTTGCGCTCACCGGACGAATCCACCCGCCCGCCGACCCATCTGCTTTAATCTCTCGTCCCGCAATGCAACGCCCCATCGGCGCCTTATACGAATTCGCAAGACAGAGAATCTTCCTGGTGTATGGCATGCCGCGCCCGGACGCGCGCTTACATTCTTCCCTCTTTCATCGCGCGCGCGAGTAGTCTACTTCCGTTTGCCAAGCCGCGCATGTAGCGACGCAGAGGAGGGGTTTTGTTCCCGGACAGCCGGCCGATGCCGTACGCCGACCTTTGTCTCAGACTGCGTGGCGCCTTCGTCGACGCGCTTCAGGCTCTGCGGCACAGGCCTGGATTGAGCCGGGTGGAAGTTTCTCGTTGCGTGGTTCCGCAAGCTTCTGTTTTATCCCTTCTATTTCTTCTTCGGGCGGGTCATTCGGATTGCCGGTGATTTCGCGTACTACTTTTTTGAGGCGGTGATATTCCTCTTCCTCGGGAAGGGAGCCGTGGGGATCGTTGAGATGGCGTCCCATGAAGATGAGATACTCGAGGTTTTTTTCGACCTCCTGTTCGTCGGGATCGTCTCTTCTGTTCTTGTACTTCGATTTGGTCACGGGCTTTTCGCTGACCGCCGGGGTGGCTGGCGGAGCCGGTTCCGGGACTGGCGCAGGTTCCGGCTCAGGTTCGGGCATCATCTCTTCGCATTTCTGGGCGTCGACGGCGAGGCGCGCCGGATGCGGCTTTTCGGCCTGGAACATTTTCAGGTTCATGAGCGCGAGCTGCATGGAATAGAGAAGCAGGCTGGCGGTCTTGTACTCGATTTTTTTCTGAATGAGGAGCGAGGCGACCTGGCGGATGGCGATCTGGATGGAGTGCGCGTCTTCGAAGAGAGGAAGATCCTCTTCGATGGCGCAGTAGGGAGCTTCGGAATAATAGTGAATGGCGGTGGAACGTCCCTGGAGATGGTAGTAGCAGTAGCGGGTGGCGCCGACGGCGGGCGATCCGCACTGGACGCCGGCGGTGTTGAAGTGACGACAGCGTGGTACTTGCTTGGATGATGGCATGTATGAGTCCTTTCTTGAAGCTTTCAGCCGTCAGCCA
>Ga0335070_10001800_pt1 | contig 24872 bp, 19 predicted proteins | sample Lox_Sample_13_FD_206722 | JGI IMG/M metagenome (GOLD analysis project Ga0335070, IMG submission 206722) | Soil microbial communities from Loxahatchee National Wildlife Refuge, Florida, United States - Lox_Sample_1.3 | ecosystem: Environmental > Terrestrial > Soil > Wetlands | place: USA...
TGGACGAGGCATAAACGTCGGTACCTATCACGGTCACTGCCGAATCCTCGTAAAGAGCGATCGCCCCAGCACCAATAGCGCCCCCGCCAATAACTAGGACGATAGGATTAGGTGATGTGGATTTGACCAGATGCAGGAGTTCGGCGCACTTCGTGCGGGCTACTTTGTTGCTGCCCATAGCTGCATTACGCAGACGTGTCCGGAAACTGCGCCCGCTATCGTCGCGAGGCAATACTGAGCCGCTGCCATCTAAATAAGCACTGCGCTCAAAAATACTATTGTCAAAATCTATTAATACTGGTTGGCCTCCAGCAAGAGGAAATCCTTTCAGGGAGTAAATGCAAGTGCTGTTCGTGCAGCGCGGCAAACCTGTTAACTCCAAAGCCGAGGCGCATCTTGGACAGCGTATGAGCTTTGCCAATAATGAATTGTCTAGCACAGCTCTGTTCTCCTCCCCTAACGTGGAGTCAATGGAGGTTCTATGACATCAATCGACCACCGGAGACGTCAAGTTACTAACATTCTTGCTGTCTAACAAGCCTGCGACTGGACTTAGCCTTCCTTAGGTGAGTCGCCTGCATTCACCGCCGCTCCGAGGTCTCAAAATCTGTGCGCACTCCCGCTGGATTCCCGGCACCCTCCCAGGGGCTTAGAATCAAGGGAGTGTCAGTGTATCATGTGATTTTCAATATGGCGGGGGGGGACAAGGAGCAGCATCTCGCTGGACCGTACGTCTGAGTGCGCGGATTGTTGATATTTGCCGTGAGTCTTGACCAAGCTGTGATTCAGAATTAGATCCACCACCGGAAGGCGAACCACGTTGGATCGGATGAGGCTGTAGCGCTGACCTGCCACTGTTAGGGGTCCTAACAATGGCGGTGCTGCGGTAGTGCCCCCGCATGAGTCGCCGTTGACGGACCAAAGCTACAAAACCCGATTCTGAGGGATATGCTTATTGGAGGGCTATTATAGGCTATATTGGTCGGGGCAGTGGGTGCCGCGTGCCAAGATGCGAGCTTGTGGAGGTGCAATGGCTCATAGCCTGGGCTCATCTCGGAGCCAATGATCGTGGCGCTTGGGTTGAAATCTGGAGAGCAGATTCGGAGTCGGATATGGCCCCATTCAGTGTTCTCCGGCGGCGAGTGCATGACGAGGGAACTGGCTGTACCGTTCCGGGCAGAGTGTGCCGCTCCGTCACTTCCCGAGGAGTTTCCGCCGCCGGCGGGATGCGCTGATCACATCCCTGTGATGAAGACCCAGTGTCCTTCTGCCCTACCAGAAGAGGCGGGTGTACGCAAGATATTCTTCCTCAGCTCCATATGTCACAATGTATTGACGAGTTCACTAACCTTAATGCTACGCTGGGCATGGGAAGAATGATGCGTACTTGTATGGCCAGACCGACTTGGCAGATTTCTAACGGGTTGCCGGGCGAATCTTGGTAGGCGGCCAGTTATATTGGTTCGAATCCTCACCAATGGAATGCGAGTTTGCGGAATGAAACGAGTGCTGCTTACCGGTTGCGCGGGATTCATTGGATTCCACGTCGGCAAACGGCTACTGGCGTCGGGGTATGAGGTCCTGGGAATTGATAATCTTAATCCCTTTTACAATGGCGGACTAAAGGAGGCCCGCTTGGCGATGCTGCACGGCAGGCCCGGTTTCCAGTTTATTCGGGCCGATATTACGGACCTTAAGGTGATGGACGAGATTTCGCTTCAGCAGGAATTCGGACCCATCGTTCATCTGGCCGCGCAGGCTGGGGTACGATATTCGCTTGAGAACCCTCATCTGTATGTCCAGAGCAACCTTGTTGGATTTGTGAACCTGATTGAGGTTGCTCGTAAGAAACAAACGCCTCACTTCGTCTATGCGTCCTCCAGTTCGGTATATGGTGCGAACCGCAAAATACCTTTTGCCGAAATTGACAATGTCGACCATCCCGTTAGCCTCTACGCTGCCACCAAGAAGAGCGCCGAGTTAATCGCTCATGCTTATGCACATCTCTATGGCCTGCCGACAACAGGTCTCCGGTTTTTTACAGTTTATGGACCTTGGGGAAGGCCGGATATGGCCGTATTCAAGTTCTGCAAGGCGATCTATGAAGGTGCTTCTATAGATATTTATAACTACGGCAAGATGCAACGTGATTTCACATATATTGACGACATCGTTGAAGGGATTGTCCGCATTATAGAGAAGATACCTGATTCCACTGGACATAACGGGGCAGTAACCAATAACTCTTTAGCTAGATATAAGATCTACAATATCGGTAACAACCAACCCGTGGAACTCGGCAGGCTAGTCGGCATCTTAGAGTCAGTTATTGGCAAGAAAGCTATAATTAGATGGCTTCCTCTGCAGCCCGGCGATGTGCCAACAACTTACGCAGATATCGATAGACTATCCAGCTGTATTGGGTATCGCCCCAAGACTCCGTTAGATGTTGGCGTTGCGCGCTTTGTAGAATGGTATCGCGAATACTACAAGGTGTGACTCGAATGCGGATCGGACCGGCGATGTCCACAAGTAGCGATTGTGCTCCGACGTCGGCGCGGAGCTCATGGCTTGAGGCCCACACTCATGAGGCGTCCTAAACTTCTTTTTCTGGTTACCGAGGATTCTTATTTTTGGTCTCATCGCGTGCCAGTCGCCCGGGCAGCCCTTCGCGACGGTTACGAAGTCGTCGTCGCGACTCATGTTCGCGATTACGGCGATAGGATCCGTGATGAGGGTTTCCGTGTGATTCCCATGCGGCTTAGCCGAGAAACGCAATCCCCGTTCCAGGAAGTGCGCGCGTTGCTGGAGGTGCGAAAAGTGTACAGGACTGAGCAACCAGACCTTTGTCACCAAGTTGCGCTGAAACCGATTCTCTATGGCTCAATCGCGCTGCTCGGTCAGAAAAGGTTACGTGTGGTTAATGCCTTCGCGGGCTTGGGATACTTGGTAGCGTCGTCCTCGTGGAAAGCGAGGCTGTTGCGTATTCCTATTTGGAATGCTTTTAAGTTCCTCCTGAATCGTCCAAATGTCCATCTTTTGTTCCAGAATCAAGAAGACCAGAACTTCATACTCACAAAGGTCAAGGCCTCTCCCGAAAGGGTCTCGTTGATTCGAGGATCCGGCGTTGACATCCAACGTTTCCAGCCACTACCTGAACCGGTGGGAACTCCGGTGGTGCTTCTCGCGTCCCGCATGCTATGGATGAAGGGGATCGAAGAGTTTGTGGAAGCTGCGAAATTACTGCGCGGCAAGGGGATTCATGCGCGGTTCGTTCTTGCCGGAGACACTGACCCTAAAAGCCTATCGTGCATCACTCGGCAAGAGCTCCTGGATTGGCAGGCTTCTGGTGCCGTGGAATGGTGGGGTCACCAACCGGACATAGAGCACACATTCAAGCAGGCAAACATCGTTTGCCTGCCCTCGCGTGGGGGTGAAGGTGTGCCCAAAGCTCTGCTGGATGCTGCCGCTTGCGGGCGCGCATTAGTGGCAACTGATGTGCCGGGGTGCCGTGATGTTGTTCGTCACGGTATAAGCGGTCTACTAGTTCCGCCGCGGAATGCCTCCGCTCTCGCACAGGCCATTGAACAACTGCTCAAGAATCCCGGGATGCGTCGGGAAATGGCCAGTCGTGCGAGGACAATTGTTGTGGGCGAGTTTTCGGACAGGGTGGTGATGCAGCAGACACTGGCGCTCTATCACAGATTGTTGAATTCCAAAAAGCCTTAATGAGGAATGCACAATGTAGTGAAAATTGGGTGGATTGTCATCCCGCCAGTTCCACTTGGTACAGAAGATTGGTCAGGTCACGGGCGAAAGGAGATCGAACGATGATGCAGTAGCCTAGACCATTTTTACTAATTCTGTGATGCATATCCACAGTGGCGGAACCAAGCGACCGCGTTGTCGGCGGTGATGGTTTTGAGCGCTTCCGTGATGGCTTGGTCCAGGGCTTCCGCGGTGCGGGCTTTGACCGCCCGCAGGTATTGCTTGAGCTTGAACCAGGCCTTCTCAATCGGGTTCAGGTCCGGGGAGTAGGGCGGCAGATACAGCAACTCCGCACCCTGAGCTTCTACCCACGGGCGGATGCCACTGACTTTGTGCGCCGATCGATTGTCCAGAACCACCACATCGCCAGGCCGCAGGCGGGGAGCCAGCAGCTGCTCGACATAGGCGGGAAAGACTTCGCCGTCGGTGGGCGAGGCGATGGTCATGACCGCCTCCAGACCGCGCAGGCTTAAAGCCCCGAGCGTGGTCAGCACCTGCCAGTGCCCCTGCGGAGTGGTCTCGATGATGCGCTCGCCCTTGCCCGCCAGGCCCCAGGCCCGGGTCATCTGCGTGGTCACGCCGCTTTCGTCCAGGAAAATCAGCTTCTCCGGCGCGATGGTGGCGAGCTTCTCCAGAAACGCTTGCCGCCGCTGCCGGTTGGCTTCCGTGTCCCGCTCTTGCGCGTGGAGTGACTTTTTTTGAGTCGCAGTCCCATCTTGCGCAGCACCGTCCACAGCGCCGGCACGCTCACCGCCAGCTGCTTCTGCTCCCCCAACTTGTCCTGCAACTCCACCAGCGTCAGGTCCGGATGTTGCGCCAGCCAGCTGCGCAGCCGCTCACGGATCGGCTCGCTGAACTTGGGTTTGCGACCGGGATGATGTGGGATGCGTTCCATCGTTCCCGTCCGCCGCAGCTGACGACGGATCTTCTGCACATAGCTCAGACTGACCCGGAAGCGCTGCGCCAGCTCCGCCTCCGTGCCTTCTGCCCGCGCATAGGCTTGCAGAATCCTGCATCGTAGGTCGTCGGAATAAGCTCTTGCCATCCAGGGCTTGTCGGGAGATCTCGCTACCTCCAACCTAGCACCACTCTCGTCATCACACTATTAACTAATTTGGTCTAAAGAGTTGCGTCGCATCTTCTCGCCCTTCGATCAAGGCGAAACCGTTTCCCCTGCCTTCGTCAAGCTTCATTCTCATTGTCGAGGCCATCAGTTAGCTTTTACGTACCCCGGCTGAGCCGGCGATCTCTGCGATTCCAGCCAGCCTTGAAGCATGAGAAGACACCAAACATTGTCAGTGAGGTCGTTTCTCCCCGCAAGAAAACCAGCCCACTGTGTCCGCACAGCGCCACTGCTAACCAGCCCGTCGTGGGAGAAGTGTATTGGGTCGAGCACGGATTCCGCCCAGTCGCGCAGGGGACCTCGAAGCCAATCGGCCAGTGGTACAGCGAAGCCCATCTTGGGATGGTCGGTAATTGATGCTGGGATGTACCGACTCATAACTCTTCGGACGACCCACTTCCCTACTCCGTCTCGAATCTTGAAACGCAGTGGAAGTCTCCAAGCGAACTCAACGACATCCGGATCAAGAAATGGACTCCGCACCTCAAGGCTGACCGCCATGCTTGCTCTGTCCACTTTTACTAGTATGTCGTCGTGCATGTAGAAGCGCGCGTCGGCCAGCATCATGGATTCTGCCGGGCGCTGATCGCTCAACCAGGGTTCAGCGCCGGCTGGAATGCTCCCATCCTGGCTGCCGTGACCCACAATCGCGGAAGACTCCTCGAAGTTGGAGATCAGGCGCAGATAAAGATCCTGCGGATCGCTCGCCTGCAAGGCAAGCGAGATCTTGTGCATCTTGTCGGAGAGGTAAGCCAAGCGAAGGTGTGATGGAACTGCAGGTCCGGCTCTCTGTACCAAGTCCTCCCACCTCCGGGGAGCAACAAGACCAATGGCTTTCGCTGCCCAGCGACGCGGGGCTGCGGGAATGTTGGCTAGCGCAGGCCACATGGCCGCAGCCAGGACGTGCCGGTTGTAGCCCCCGAACATCTCGTCGCCGCCATCTCCGGAAAGCACAACCTTGACGTACCGTTTCGCCAGGCGGGAGACCAACAGCGTTGGGATTTGGGAAGCGTCGGCAAATGGCTCATCGTAGGTCCCAGGCATCTCGGGTATGACGCTCATGGCTTCCGGTGCGGTCAACTCCCACTCCGTGTGATCGGTTCCCAAATGCTGGGCCACCGCGCGAGCGTACTTCGACTCATCGTAGTGGGAAGAGCTCATACCGATGGAGAAAGTATGAATCGGGATTGAGCTCTGCGCCTGTGCCAGCGCAGTGACGGTCGACGAGTCCACCCCGCCAGAGAGGAATAGCCCCACTGGAACATCGGAAGCGAGCAGGCGTCGGCGCACGGCCGACCTGAGGCAGCGATCCAACCCCTCCGCGGCCTCCTCATCACTGCCTACGAAAGGCGAGCTCAGGCTGGCACGAACCACGTCCTCGAGCGACCAATAGACATGCGGACCTTGATCACGCCCGAGCAAAGAGATTCGTAACCATGAGGCAGCCGGCAACTTCTTGACTCCGCAGTAGACCGACCGTGGCGAGGGGATACAGTTGAATCGCAGATACGAGGCGATCGCATCGTGGTCAATCTGACGTCGAAAACTGGGGTGAGGGTAAAATGCCTTCAATTCAGAAGCAAACAACACAGCGCTGCCAAAACGGCCGTAGTAAAGCGGCTTCTTGCCGAATCGATCGCGCACCAACCAGAGTGACCGCTCCTCGCGGTCCCAGATCGCCATCGCGAACATCCCTATCAACCTCGGCAGGGAATGTTCCACACCCCAACGATCAAATGCCGCCGCAACGATCTCCGTGTCCGAGTGGCCGCGTAAGCTGACATCTGTTCCCCACGCTGTCTTCAGTTCTTCCAGGATCTCGAGATAGTTGTAAACCTCCCCATTGAAAACAACGACGAAACGTCCGGAGCCGGAAACCATAGGTTGACTTCCGGCCGGCGAGAGATCAATGATCGAGAGCCGACGATGCCCTAGTGCGATTCCGCTGTCAGGATCAACCCACGTGCCCTGATCATCAGGGCCGCGGTGCGCCACACGATCGGCCATGGCTCCGACCAGCTCGTGCATGTTGGCAGCGCAGCGCCGGTTGTCCTGATCAATGTAGCCAACGATTCCACACATTAGAACCCCTCTGGTTTATATGCATTGTAAATTGTTTTGCGCCTGGCGCGACTGCTCGGTTCAATGAGAATCGTTTTGGCGTGGAAACCTTGCGTCAAAGAATAGCTCCGTTCACCTGCGTCGCACCTTTGCAGTCAAATTAATGGGGCAGATGTTCCGATGCGATCAGTCACTCCAGCGCGGTGCCCCACTCCTGCAGATACTTTTGTCGGTAGCTATCTTCGGTTTCGCTGATCATCTCAATTCCTCCGGATGGCCAATGTCTCGAGCTATGAAAACAGACGACGACCCTCAGCGAGAGGACGGCTGGGTGAACGAGTTGACCGCCCACCGTGTCCCTCTCCGCAGCACTTGTCGCGCTGAGATGATCGTCGCCCGGCCAACACACTTCACACGAATGGGCGGTTGATCCGGCTCATTATCTCTTGGCTGTTGGAGCCTCGTCCGCCATGAAGTCCAACATGACTTCTATCACGGCATCAATGATGGAACATAGGGAGTTAAGCGCGGACACTCTGCATCGACCCGAGGTAGGCACCAGGTAGTCCCCCGCGATTATGTACGACAGAAGCAGCACAACAAGCACACTCTGCCTCTGGCGCCAACCGGACGCCGACGTCGGCGTTGCGGCAGCCACGCCGGTCCGCCGCTCTGTCACGATGTAAATCTACCGCCTCTACCAGGGGACACCTTACAACCAAGTGCCAGGGTAATAAGTCATCGTCGTTCCGTTCGCTGGAACGCTAATCACCGCCAGGCCGTGATTCGCCGTACGAATTGGCAAACCGCTAGTTCCGGCCACTGCGTTGACCGAATACTCAATGGTCATGAAATCGGTGTTGGGGCTGGTGAGATCCCATGAATACGGCACTTTAACTGTACACTTCACAGTGCCCCCATTGTTTGTTGCAGTGACTTGATTGGTGTCGTAGAAAAACAACCCCGAGGCGTCGGAGGTCGAGATCGTAAGCCCGCAAGAATAGACCTCATTGCCCGGAAATGCCTGACGTAAGCTGACAGTGAGGTTGATGACGATCGTGCCTGTCGTCGGTGTGACAGTAGCTTCGTCCGCACTGGTAGGCACTTGCGGCATTGGCTTAAAGCTACCAGTACGCGGGTCAAGATATCCTGGGATACCTGGGACTAACGGACGATTTACGTTTTGACCCAATGATGCAATCGAGAGTCCGAACAAACAAAGGCCGACAAGAATACTCTTTGTGTAGTTCAAGATTTTCTCCTGTTTAAACCGGAATCTGCCTCGAGACCTCAACAACGGTCGCAATTATAATCCCACAACCCTAGTTACCGTCACCATGAAAAATTCCCATCCGGTTCGCCCGCACAGCGCAAGATTCCGGCCCGGCAGGGGCGATATCGCGCCGTCTGCCATCCAGTTTTGGGCCCATCACTAAACTTCCGACTTTCTGTTGGTTCGAGAGATGGATTATCCCGCACTTCGTTTTCTACAACGACTGCTGCTCCGTCGTGAGTTGCCGCCCGGTCAGCGGCCAGGGCCGCCCTCGAGTTGGCGCCTCCCCCACTCTGAGTATGCATTTTAGGTTGTACGTTAGCGTCGCCAGGCTGATTTCCGTCTAGGCTCCGCGACGCCGCCTAGCAGAACGCGAACATGCCCAAACATGCGGTACCTCAACTCCGCAATGACACGCTCCGCCCAAATCGCAGCAGCCACGTCGCCTCTGCCCGCCGCTGCATGGGTTCGAGCGCGCCCACATGGTCGTGCTGCCTCACGATCCGACGCGCCGCCGCGGTGCAGCGCGCCCGCAAGGGACACGCCCAGTGAACCGCCACTTCGCCCCCGTGCACTACTTGCCGCCGCGCAGGCTGCACCTGCTGTTGCCGCAGTGCCTTGCTGTCCGAACACACCGCAGCATGTCGCTCACCTCGTCGTAGGAAAACATATTGCGGTCGAACGGTGTTCCATCGTCTTGGTTGTTGACCCAGCAATTGGCGGGGACACGCGGCTCGATTCGATGCGCCTCACACTTCGCCGCCTGCTCTCCATTCGACTAGCTCGCATCCGTCACCACCTACAACATCGCGAACTCGCCCACCGCCTCCTTCGCCCCTTCCGATACTTTGGCGAAGTACTTTATGAGCAGCAGCGGACGGGAGACCGTTCCGACTTCCAACGCCAACATATGTATAACCGAAGCGAGCGATTTCGTGGGGATTATAAAGGTTACGTCCATCGAAAACCAAAGTAGACCGCATTATTTCTTTGCACGCAGGGGACCAGAGCAATTCGGCGAACTGTGGATTGTCGTTGAGAATGCATAGTGCCGCGGCTCCTCTAAGTGCGTCAATCCCGTCGCTAGCTAGTTCCAGATTAGGGACGTTAGCCATCAACGGCATGGGATCGTCATAGGCACACACGTCCGCTCCAGCCGACAACAGCGCGTTGACAACCGATAGAGCTGGAGACTCGCGAAGGTCACCAGTCCCCCCCTTATAGCTCAGGCCCCATACTGCAATCCGCTTATCTTTAAGTGTCCCGAGTATTGTCTTCACAGTTTGTACAAACTTGCTTGGTCGCTCGCGATTTACGGTTCGCACTCCATCCAACAGACCCGTAGGGACATCGTTCAAGCGAAGTTCGTGGATTAATGTATCCAGATCCTTCGGGAGACACCCCCCTCCCCAGCCTATGCCGGGCCTCAGGAATTGTGCCCCAATGCGTTTGTCTGCCCCGACGGCGTTCAGTACATCGGTTGCATCAGCGCCGACCTGCTCGCAAAGGTCTGCGATCATATTTGCAAACGAGATTTTCGAGGCTAGGAACGCGTTGGATGCTAGCTTGACCAACTCGGCAGATTCCCAGCTCATCACTGCGACCTGAAAATGGTCGGAGTTACTCGAATACAGGTCGATCAAAGCCTGGGGACTGTGGTGCGTCTCTGGGTCTACTCCTATGACTATGCGATCTGGGTTCTTGAAATCAGCTATGCCTGAACCTTCTCTAAGAAATTCCGGGTTGTCGATGACCGCAAATCGCGACGAGTCGACTCCGGCCGCCAAAACGCGGTCCCGAAGTCTCCGGCAGGTACCCACGGGGACAGTGCTCTTGACAACGAGAGTCAGGTTCCGCTGGGAAGTACCCTGAGCCAATAGATCGGCGATTTGCTGCACCGCCGTCTCCAGCTGCGAAACATCTAGGAGTCCATCACGCCGTGCCGGCGTGCCGACGCAAAGAAACACGATGGAACAGCCACCGACGTCGCCCAATTTGGACGATACGGTGAGCAGGCTGTCCCGATAACGGCGTAGGCCCTCATTCACCCCGGGTTCATTCACGGGCGAGAGGTTTTGCACGTCGAGCATTCTATGTCGATCTGCGTCATTTTCGATCAGAACAACACTGTGACCGAGATCACACAAGCATATCGCTTGAACCATGCCGACGTATCCGGCGCCAACAACGGCCATGTGCATCGTTAGTCCCCAGTCCCCCTCTGCAGAGATTCGTCCTTTGGCCCAGCAATTTAGGGTTATGTATGTTCCGTGATGGGGGATACAGCCTTTATGTCACACTTTCGTGTCACTGTCCAGCCCAACGTGGATACGACCACACCGATCTCTTGGGGGAGCTTCGATAAGGAATCTCTGAACAGATCTTGCTTTTGAGGCAATATAACACAGACTTGTCGATTCATGTCGGCAGATTCAGTTCTTGCGCTCTGCTCGGTCGTTGGCAATTGCGCGAACTGCAGAAAAGGGGTACCACCCTTACTTCCTCTACACCGTTGCCGGGCGCAGCAGCTTCTTGCGAGCCATAAACAGGTTCACCAGCGCGCAGGCGGCAAACAGGCGGCTGGCGTGCTCCTGCCGTCCTCGGTAGCGCTCCTTCACGAAGCCAAATTGCAGCTTCAGAACTTGGAACACAGGTTCGACCTTGCTGCGCACTCGCGACTTCGTCCGGTTCTTCATTCGCTCCACTTCGTCGATGCGATCTTTGTACCGATAGCGCCGCCGGGTGCAGTCCAGCGCTCGCGGAGCACACTGCTGGATGACCTCGCTTTGCCCGCGATACGCTTGGTCGCCCCATACCCGCGTCTCCTCGCCGTGCAGCAACTCCGGCAACACTTTCGCATCGGCCACGGTGGCCGCGGTCACCGCCGCCGAATGGATGAGCTTCGTCCTGCTGTCCACCACCACATGCGCCTTCATCCCGAAGTACCACTGCTTGCCCTTCTTCGTCTGATGCATCTCCGGGTCGCGCTTCTCCTCCCGGTTCTTGGTCGAGCTGGGCGCATGGATGATAGTCGCATCCACGATGGTACCGGTCGTGATGCGCACCCCCCGGCCCTGCAAATACAGGTTCACCGTCTGCAGAAGCTCTCCGCCCAGGCCGTGCTCTTCCAGCAAGTGACGGAACTTGCACACCGTGGTCTCGTCCGGCACTGGCTCCCGCCCCAGATCGATGCCCACAAATTGCCGCATCACCACCGAGTCCTACAGCGCCTCTTCCACCCCCGGATCCGACCGGTTGAAGCACTGCTGCAGAAAATAAATCCGTACCATCGGCTCCACCCCGCCGGCGGCCGCCCATTGCCCGCCTTGGGATAGTGCGGAACGATCAGCGCACACAACCCCCGCCACGGCACGACCTGCTTCATCTCTTCCAGAAACAATGCGCGCTTGGTCTTCTTCGTGCACCGCTCAAATCCCGTCATCATCGCCAGTGTCCTCTGCTTCATGCCAGCGTGACCTTAACCTGTACCCGCTGTGGAAAGAGAGAACTTAGCCTGCATTATTCGTGAATGTGCCGCGAGCGGCGGTTGGCGCCGCGAGGTAGCGGTGAAGATGCTTGTGGCTTCGTGATTTTGGTTGTATTGCGGCTGCGGCGAGCTAGGATGTCTGCGAAATGGTTTCGTCAGGATCCATCGGGTTGGTCATCGGGCTGAGGTCTTGGAGGTGACTCCGTTACTTCAAAGCGTAGAAGATAGTGGTTTGGCCACGAGCAGAAGAAGACTCCGGGACAACTTCGCGTCTCGTTCAGCGCCGTTCCTCCTATCATCGGATTGATTTAGCTGGTTATTCCCGCTCATAGCGACCCAGGCTGCCTCGCCGCAGCGAGCGGCGCTTCATCAGGAAGAAGAAGACTGGCACCAGGATCAGAACGTGGATGGTCGATGTAATCATCCCACCCACGATAGGGGCGGCAATCGGCTTCATAACGTCCGAACCGATGCCGGTCTCCCACAGAATCGGTCCGAGACTGAGAATCACAGCGGTTACCGTCATCAGCTTGGGGCGTAATCGCTGCACCGCGCCATCAATCGCTGCCTGCTCTATGTCTTCATCGGTTAACGTCGTGCCAGCGGCCATCCGGTGCTGCAATGCCTCATGCAGGTAGATCACCATGACGACGCCGGTTTCCACTGCAATGCCAAACAAAGCGATATATCCCACCCAGACCGCAACGCTAAAGTTATAGCCCAGTATCCATTGAAGAATCAGCCCTCCGGACATGGCATAGAGAGTCGGGAAGATTAGCACCGCGGCTTCAGCCGCCGAGTTGAAGATCATGTACAGCAGAAGAAAGATGATAAAGAACACGAAGGGAAGGATGATTTTCAGCCGTTCCTTCGCGCGCAGCTCGAATTCATATTCCCCTGCCCAGCGATAAGTGTAACCGGCAGGCAGAGCCAGCTTGCTGCGCAGAAGCTTGTCCGCCTGGTTCACAAAACCACCGAAGTCCTTAGTCTTCAAGTCGAGATAAACGTAGCCGGTAAGCGAACCATTTTCATCGCGAATCATGGCCGGTCCGCGCGTGAAGAAGACGCGGGCGACTTCGCTGATGGGGACCTGTGCGCCAGAGGGCGTGCCGATCAGAATGCGATTCACAGCTTCGGGATCATCGCGAAAGTCCCGCTCATAGCGCACGTTGACCGGAAAACGTTCCCGTCCCTCGACGTTCTGGGCAATATCGGCACCGCCGATCGCAGACCTGATCACGCGTTGCACGTCGGCTACGGTGAGCCCGTAGCGCGCGGCCTCGGGCCGGTTCACATCGACATTCACGTAGAAGCCTTGCGACACGTGCTCGGCAAAGATGGAGTTTGTCTCCGACATAGTGGACAAGATCTGCTGGATGTGCGCTCCGATGGCTTGGATCCCGTTCAAGTTCGGCCCCTGAATCTTGAGCCCCACCGGAGTCTTGATGCCGGTCAGTTCCATATCAAGCCGGCTGGCCACCGGCATGGTCCAGGTGTTCGTCAGTCCCGGAAATTGCAGTTTTTCATCCATCTCCTGAATGAGCTTTTCGTAGGTCATGCCTGCTCGCCATTGCGCGCGCGGCTTCAACATGATAGTTGTGTCGTACATGTCGAGCGGGGCGTTGTCGGTGGCGCTGTCGGACCGGCCAACCGTGCCAAAGACGGTGGAAACCTCGGGGAAAGAACGGATGATGCGGTCTTGCTCCTGCATCAGTGCCGTCGCCTGCGTGATGGAGATTCCCGGCAGCGCGCTGGGCATGTACAGCGACGAACCTTCATACAACGGCGGCATGAATTGGCTGCCCAGTTTGAAATACAAGGGTATCGTGACCGCCAGGAACAGCAGGTTAATCGCGATCAACACCTTCCAGTGACGCAAACACCAGCGCAACACCGGAAGGTAAATGGCCTGGGTCGCCCGCGCTGCGGGATTTTCGGATTCAGGGCGCAAGTGCCCGCGAATGAACAGCGGCATTAGTACCGGCACCAGGGTGATCGAAAGCAGAGACGAGAACAACAGGGCCATGGTTTTTGTCCAGGCGAGCGGCCGGAACATGCGCCCTTCCTGCGCCTCCAACAGAAACACGGGTAGGAAAGAGACCAGGATGATGATCAGCGAATAGAAAAGCGCAGGACCAACCTGCTTGGCCGCGCCGAGCAAGATGCGCCTGCGCTTCTCTTCGGTGAGTTGCTCACCCGGCGCCAATCCACTGCGTTCCGCCAGATGTTTGTAACCGTTTTCGACCATCACAATGGCCGCGTCAATCAGCACTCCTATCGCGAGCGCCAGTCCGCCGAGCGACATCACATTCGAGCTCACGCCCAGGTAATACATGGGGATGAACGCGGCCAGGACAGCGATGGGCAGGGTAATGATGGGCACCAGTGCCGAACGGAAGTGAAACAAAAATGTGATGGTTACGAAGCTGACGATGATGGCTTCCTCGATCAGGTCGTGCTTCAGCGTCTTGATCGATTCGTCGATCAGCCAGGAGCGGTCGTAGCCGGAGACAATCTCCACGCCGGGCGGAAGTGATGGTGCTATCTCCTGCAGCTTTGCCTTCACGCCCTTGATGACGTCCAACGCGTTCATGTCGTAACGCATGACAACAATTCCCCCGACGGTTTCGCCCTCGCCTTGCCAGTCTGCCGCGCCACGGCGCACGTCGGGCCCGAACGCCACGGTGCCCAGGTCGCGAACCAACACCGGCGTTCCGTTTATGGTGGCTACCGGGACGTTCTCTAAGTCCGAGAGCGACCGCAGATAGCCAAGGCCGCGCACCATGTATTCGGCCCCGCTCATCTCGATCACGTTTCCGCCGACTTCATTCGTGCTCTCCCGCACACGATCAATGACAGTGGAGACCGGGATACCGTAGGAAAACAGCTTGTTGGGATCGAGCTTGACCTGATACTGCCTGACTAAGCCGCCGATAGTGGCAACTTCAGCCACGCCGGGAACGGTCTCCAGTTGATAGCGCAGATACCAGTCCTGTAGGGCCCGCAGGTCGGCGAGACTCCTGGAGTGACTGCGATCGATGACGGCATACTCATAGACCCAGCCGGCGCCTGTCGCATCTGGTCCGATGGCGGGATGTACGTCCTCCGGCAGCCGACCCGCGATCTGCTGCAGGTACTCAGTCACACGCGAGCGGGCCCAGTAGAGGTCTGTACCATCTTCAAACACGACAAAAACGTAGGAATCGCCAAACATCGTTTGCGCGCGAACGGCCTTGACATGCGGCGCCGCCAGCAAAGTTGTGACGATGGGATAGGTGACCTGGTCTTCGATGACATCAGGCGGCTCGCCCGGCCATTCCGTGTGGATCACAACCTGCACATCGCTGATATCGGGAAGAGCGTCCAGGGGAACGCGGTGCAGGCACCACACGCCCGCCACCACGAGGAACACCACCCCGGTCAGCACCAGAAAAGGGTTTCGCGTACACCATTCAATGATGCGGGAGATCATGACATGCCTCCCGTGGCGTTGACGGTGACTTGCCTGGAAGCAAGTGTGTGCCCGTTGCTCAGGGCAACGATGGTCACCTGATAGGAGCCGCCGCTGGGCAGCTCGAGCGAACCCTCGTAGCTGCCGTCACCTTTGCCGGCAAGCGTCACGACTTCCTTGATAGCCGCCATGCTCATTGCCGGCATGGCCGGCATGTAGAAAGTTACGGTCACTTGCGCTGCAGTAATCGGTTTGCCGTCAGCGTTGGCCAGCTTCACCCGCAACGTGTTGCTTCCTCTGTGCGGCGGCGTGGGCTCGGTGCTGAACTCAAGGGCAACTTGTTCAGCCGGGTGGTTCATCGCCGCGGCCGCTCCCGCTCCAGGCGGAGGAGGCGCAAACGACCCCATCGCCGCCTGAAGCTGTGCCTCTGAATCCACCAGGAAGTTCGCGGAACTGACGATCCGTTCACCGGCCTGCAGTCCCTTTAGGACGATCACGTGATCATCGAGACGGGGACCAACCTCGATTTCGCGAGGTTCCAGATAGCCGCCGCCATGATCAATAAACGCAATGTCTCGCGTGCCGGTCTGGAGTACGCCTGATGCGGGTATTACCAGCTGACGGCCAAGCGGAACGGCGATGCTGACGTTGACGAACATGCCCGGCTTCAGCACCAGTCCGGGATTCTCGAAGACGAATCGCACTCGCACCGTACGAGTGGCCGGGTCAACCTGCGGCAGGATCTGATCGATCCTTCCCCGAAAATTCCGCCCTGGGTATGCATCCACCGTCACCGTGGCCGGAGTGCCCGGCCTTAACTGGCCGACGTCGGTTTGGTACACGTTTGCGTAAACCCACACGCTGGAAAGATTGGCGATGGTGTAAAGCTTTGTCTCCGGTTGCGCGAACTGATTGGGAAGCGCGTTGAATTCGGTGATGTATCCCGATGCAGGCGAGTTGATCGTAATGTCGTGCTCCACTGCGCCAGTTTGCTCCAATCGCGCGATCTCGCTTGCCGGTACGCCGAATTGACGCAGCCGGTCAATGGCGGCTTGCAGCAACCAGCTGCTCTCCTTGGCTCCAGCCCCATGGACATCTTTCGCGAAGGTCTCCTGGTTCTGCTTCGCCAGCACGTATTCCTGTTCGGTGCTGACCAGCTCCGGGCTGTAGATCGTGAACATGGGCTGGCCCTGGCGCACATGCTGATAGGTAGCGTTGACGAAGGCCTTCTGAATCCAGCCGGGAAAGCGCGTTTGCACGTAGGCGCGCTTCCGCTCGTCAACGTCCACGTTGCCGGGCACTCGCAGTTCGTTGCTGACTGTCTGCATTTCGGCGACCGCGATGGTTACTCCGATGGCCTGTAGCCGCTGCGGCGACAACTGCAGAGGGGTGAGCGCTGGCGCAGTTGAATTTGCCGAGGGAACTGCAGCGGGCACGGTCGGCTCTGCGACCGCCGGGCCTTTGGCCGCAGTAATGCTGGATTGCTCAGGGGCGACACTATGGCGCTCCCGTACGACATAGGTCAACGCACCGGCAAGGACCACGCAGGCAATGACGGCAATCGCAAAGGCATATTTGTAGGCACGTTCGCTCATTGCGCCACCTCCGGCGTGGCGGGCTGCACGGTCCTGCTGATCGGCGCGCCAACGGCTAGTTCCAACTCGGCGAATCGCGTTTCGAAGTCGGCAAGCGCCTGGAAGTAGGCAAGGTCAATGTCAACCACCGCCGACTGGCTGTCGAGTAGGTTGAGGAAGTCAGTGCGGTCGTTTTCGTAAGCAATGACAGTCGAACGCAGCGTGGCCTCGGCCTGGGGCTGCAAGGCGCCTTCATAGACATCTGCCAGCCTCTTGGCCGCTCGCGCCTGCGCCAGCGCCTCCTGGATCTGACCGAACGCGGCATTGCGCATGGCAGCCAGCTCAGCATCCTGTTCGCTGAGCTTCGCCTTGGCTTCAGCCATCTCAGCGTCGTGCTTGCGATGATTCAGCCAGGGCAGGTTGATTGAGCCTTCTACCATGTAGCGGTTGCGCATGTCGGTGCCATCCGGCATGAGCATGTAGCCCGCCGAAAGCGTGAAGTCCGGCGTGAAGGCTTTGGAAGCCAGCGATTCTTCCTGCGCACTTTTCTCTATGGCGGCTTGCGCCTGCGCCAGATCGGGCCGTGACGCGAGGGCCAATTTCTCCAGCGCTTCTGTTTCCGGCAAATGAGCCGGAAAGTCATAGTCTCCACGAACGTTGATGGGCGTCGCCGGGTCGCGTCCCAGGAGCGTGTTCAGCCGGGCGCGAGCCACGTCGGCGTCCTGCTCGAAATGAATTAGGTGCTCTGCCAGGCGGGTGAGCGCGACCTGGGCCTTGAGGATGTCCTGCTGTGGCACTTTGCCGACCGTGTATTTGATCCGGGCCGCTTCGATGGCCTGGCGTGCTATGGCAACGTGCTCGTCGTGAATGCGCAACTCGTCTTGCGTACGCAGCAGATCGTAGAACGCCTTGTGCACGCGAACTCGCACTTCGAGCCTGGTGTTCTCGAGCGCCGCCTTGGCTTCGGTCACATCCGTTTGAGCGATGCCGGTGCGCAGCCCGCGCTTCCCACGCCAAGGGAACGTCTGGCCCACCATGAACATGTTTTGGGCAGTGTTGTAGTTCCAGGGCTGGCTTAGCGGTATGCCCCAACCTTGATACTTCAGGAAGGGATCGTCGAGCGCACTAGCCGCGGGCACACGGGCTTCCATTACAACCAATTGCCGCGCTGCAACCCGGATCTCGGGATTGCCGACCAGCGCCATCTTCTCGATTTCCTCTAGCGTGAGGGCCGGCCCGGATGCGACTGAATCTCGGTGCTGCGTCAGCAAGGCATCTGCAGTCGAAAACGGACCCTCACCTGCAGCGCTTGGAACGCACAAGCACACTAAAAACACTGCGTACACAGATTTCATAATCCTCTCCGTCAGTAGAAAGACACTTCGGGCTCACGCCCAAAACAAACTGGGAGACGGAGAGCTGCCTAGATTCTCAAGACAGTCGTGTCCGGTAGGAATTCGGCTGGCGGACGATGGCGAGTATCACTATTGAACCGATCGGAAGACAGAGGCAATCCGGCTGCGGGAAGAATCGCAACTACTTGCAATTCCGGGCCAGACTGCTGGTTGTCTGTCACAACCATGGGGTTCCCGGATCGAATGTCCGTCTTGCAGCAGGAATGTGATTGCGGCATAGGCGTTGAGCCACACATCCCTGCCATGTGCTTGCAGCATTCGCGTTCTAGGGCCGTCATTGCCTCGTTTGGAATCACACAGGCTAAGAGTGGCGCGACGGTCCAATAGAGAGCCAAGAAAGCGATGATGATGGCCGCAGTACGCCGCATGCCGAGAGTGTAGGCCAGCCATGTACTGAGCGCAAGTGATCCCTATTACAGCATGGCGTGACCTTCGCAACTGCCGACCTGCAACTACGTCCCGTTCGACAAGGACCAAGTCTTCACGAGGCCTTGCGACCAACCACAATGGCGTATCCCAGGTCCTCGCTACGGAAGACCCGCTCGGCTGCCACTATCCTCCCCAGCGACCAAACGCCCCAGCGCCTGACAATCCTCAGGAAAAGTCTGAGCTGGCCTAGAACTCCTAACTGTTTCCTCACATCCCTAGCCATCATGGCAAACGTTTCTGACAGACCTTTCGCTTGCACCTCCTGTAGGCCCGCCTGTTCAAACAAATGCATCCAGCCCACCAGCGTCTCCGGGTGCTCATTTTCCAGCTCGGCCAGCTTTGACTTGAGAGGTTCTGGCGCGCGTTCCTTCCAATAGAGATCGCTGATGCCAACATAACCTCCGCGCTTGGTGACTCGCGCCATCTCTGCGATAGCCTTCGGTTTATCTAGAACGCATGTGGTGCACTCCGAAATTACGGCATCGAAAGTCTCAACATCGAACGGCAGATCACGGGCATCTCCCTGCGTAAACTCAACCGACAACCCACGTTCCGCGGCCTTCCGCTTCGCGGTCTCTACCATGACCCCCGAATGGTCGATACCAGTGACTTTGCAGCCGAACACTTCCGCGAGGAAACAGGCGCTTTCTCCTGTTCCGGACGCAACGTCGAGTAGCCGCTGTCCGGAGCCGATGTGACACATCTCCGCCAACTCTCCGGTGCTCTCCAAGCCACCCGGATGAAAAACTGCTAAGCCCAGATCTCCGCTCTCTACGATCGCCTCCAGCGAGGCTCGTCCGTGACTCCGTTTACCGACCATAACGCGACAACTCCTGGGTCGCCGCCAAACGGGAAGGTAGCCCCAAACCGGCTTCGGGGTCATCAGCCTCTAACTGAACGACCATACTGACCCCGGCCTGGGAGACCGCAAGTATGGCACGTCGAAAGACATCCGAGCGCATTAAGGCTACAACAACACTTCGCCTGCCCGATTTGGAGCAGTCGAAGAACGCCGATCTTCACTCGCTCGCATCGACCAGTTCGCAAGAGTCATACGGTCATGCCATCAACGAGTTCATCGGCTGGTATTATTCGGAACCGCGATTGTCTTTCAATCGAACTGTCGTCTTCGGCTGCCGGTTCTTTCTCGAGCAGAAGAACCTCGCACCGTCCACGATCAACGTGCGCTTGGCCTCCGTGAGGCGGCTCGCTTATGAGGCCTCCGACACTGGGCTTCTGAGCCCTGAACTGAGTGCGGGAATCCGCCGCGTCAAAGGGGCAAAGCCACTCGGCGTTCGAATTGGCAATTGGTTGACCGTCGAGCAGTCCAGGACCTTGCTGGGCGGATCACCATCAGACAGCCTTCGAAGCAAACGTGATCGGGCGATATTGGCGTTGCTCCTTGGATGCGGGCTACGACGAGCCGAACTAGTTGGACTCAGAATTTAAGACCTCCGGGTTCGCGAGGAACACTGGGTAATCGCCGATCTGATTGGCCAAGGAGAACACATCCGTACAGTTGCGGTTCCAGTGTGGGCGAAACGCGCCGTCGACGAGTGGACCGCGGCGGCTGCCATCAACGGTGGCGCGATCTTCCGGCGAGTAAGTCGGCTGGGTAGAATCCGGAGCGAGGGAATTACGCCCAAGGCGATCTGGCACGTCGTGAAAGCGGCCGCGAAGCGTGCCGGCATCAGGGACCTTGCTCCCCGTGACTTGCGCCGCACCTGTGCACGACTATGCCATTTGGCGGGCGGAGAACTGGAACAGATTCAGTTTCTGCTTGGACACGCCTCGGTTCAGACAGCGGAACGTTACCTCGGCTGCAAGCAGAAACTCAGCCAAGCAGTGAACGACAAACGCGAACTAGAACTGGAAGGCCCATAACCTGGTGGCGGCCCACAAACTGACTTCGGGGGAACTTCGCGTCTTGCTGGTCGAAGAGCATCGATGCTATCCACTGTTTGCCTTCGCCTTACTTGAACGGTGCCTGGACTCGTGAGGAATCTGGGTCCTGAGGGTTCTCGCAGGGCATCACCGTTCCTCTGCTCGTGGGAATCCGATTTCGCGGCAACTGAGCTTTGTGATACGGTCAACTCCCTGTTGGACTGCCGGGCATTGCATCTGGAACAGAAAATCGAACCGGAAGACGCGCCTTCGCTGTGACTCGCTAAGCGAGTCCCTGGACCTTACGCACCGCATCGGAAAATCGGTGACCAAGCTAGAGGTTTTTGTCACTCGAAAGTTGGGCACTATAACCAGGAAGCTACACTTGCAGCACATCCCCTTCACGCGCGACCATCTGGTACAGCACAGGATTGACGAAGAATCCGATGAAGAGACGGGAGATCAACCCCGCTACAATCACGATGGCGAAGGGTTTCTGGGTGTCGGAGCCGATGCCGGTGGCGAGTGCGGCCGGAAGCAGACCGAGACAGGCAACCAGTGCCGTCATCATAATCGGGCGGAGCCGCAGCAGCGATGCCTCGCGAGTTGCCGTGCGGATGTCCATGCCTTCCTGGCGAAGTTTGTTGATATAGGAAACCAGAATCACCGCGGTTTCTACCGAGACTCCCAACAGTGCCAGCAGACCCAACACGGACGAAACGCTGAACGGAGTGTGCGTCAGCTTCAGCGCGATGAGCGCACCCACGGGTTCGGTGATGATGACGCCGAGCGCAATCGTGACCGGGAACTTGAAGTTTCCATAGAGCGCAAACATGATCATGAAGATGATAACGACCGCGATTGGCCCGATCACCGAGAGCTGTGCTTTTGCTTCCAGAAGCAGGCTATAGTCACCGCCCCACGTCAGCTTGTAGCCCTGAGGCAGGGTGACGGCTTGATCGACCGCTTTTTTACCGTCGTGTACGGCGCGCTCCAGGTCGCGTCCTTCGATGCTGTATTGCACGCCGATATAGCGGGAGTTGTTTTCGCGATAAATAAGCGAAGCGCCGTTGCCCACGCGAATGTTGGCGAGCTGGCCGAGCGGAATCTGCTTGCCATCGGGAGTGCCGACCAGGAGCTCGCCGATCTCGTGAGCGCTGCTGCGGAATTGCGGCTGCATGCGGACGACCAGATCAAACAGTTTCTCGCCCTGGATGACCTGGGTCACGGCCTGCCCACCCACGGCCGCCGAGATCACGGCTTCCACGTCGGCAACGTTGATTCCGTAGCGAGCGATCTTGTCGCGGTCCACATCGATCAGCAGACTCGGCTGACCCAGCTCGCGCACGACCGTCAAGTCGGTGAATCCCGGAACCTTGGAAAGCGCGTTTTTGATCTGGATGGCTTTGTCCTGCAGCACTGTCAAATCGTCGCCGTAGATTTTAACGGCCAGCGAACTCTTCAAGCCGGTCAGCGCCTCGTCCACGGCATCTTCCGCGGGCTGGGTGTAGTTGAAGATGATTCCGGGGAACGCGCTCAGCTTCTGGTTGATCGACTCGATCAGTTTGGGCTTGGTATTGATGTCGCCGGCCCAGGCCTTGTCCTTGTAAGGCTTCAGACCGACATAAAATTCGCAGTTAAAAAAGCCGGTGGGGTCAGTGCCATCGTCCGGGCGTCCCAGCTCCGAGCCAACCACGGTGACTTGCGGGTACGACATGAGAATGGCGCGAATCTGCGGGCCGATGCGGCTCGCTTCTTCGAACGATATGGTGTAAGGCATGGTGGCCCGCACCCACAGTGCGCCCTCGTCGAGGTGCGGCATGAACTCACCACCGATGAAGGGAACCAGCAGCAGGGTTGCGCCGAAGATAAGCAGCGCGATCACCATGGTGAGCGTGGGACGCGCCAGAGCCCAATCCAGTTGGGTCGCGTATTTGCGCTTCATCCACTCGAAGGGGCGGTTGACGTGCTCGCGTACACCGCTCTTGAACCAGTACGAGGCGAGCACGGGAACCAGCGTTAAGGTGAGGATCAACGCGCCGATCAGCGCGAACGACATGGTCTCGGCCATGGGATGGAACAACTTCGCCGACGGTCCGCTGAGCGCGTAGATCGGAAGATAGCCCGCGAGGATCACGGCGACCGAGTAGAAGATCGGGCGGTCGACATCTTTCGCCGCCGCCAGAATGACTTCGTTCAGCTTGTAGGTCTGTCCTTCGCGCAGCGAGAGCTCGCGGTAAATGTTTTCCACCATGACGACGGTGCCGTCGATGATGATGCCAAAATCGATTGCTCCGATGGAGAGCAAGTTGGCGGCGCCATCGTGCGCATGCAAAATGATGAACGCGAACAGAAGCGAGAGCGGGATGGTAAGAGCAACGATCACCGCCGCGCGGAAACTGACCAGGAAGAAAATCAGAACCACCAGTACCAGGACCATGCCGCGGAGCAGGTTATCTTCCACCGTGTCAGTGGTCAGCTTCACCAGGTCGCTGCGATCGTAAAAAGGGTGGATCTTGATATCCGGGGCAGGACACTCCGGTTCAATTCCTCGGTCGTGGCTTCCACGCCCTTAAGGACGTTTTGCGTTTGCTCGCCGCGCAGCATGAGGATCACGCCCTCAACCGCATCGTCGTTCTTTTGGTAGCCGAATTCACCGAGCCGCGGCGCATGGCCGGTCACGACGTCGCCAATGTCCTTGACGCGAATCGGAACGCCGTTGCTGCTGCCGACGACGATGTTGCCAATATCGCTGATGTTGCGTACCAGTCCAATGCCGCGCACGTAATAGAACTGCCCACCCTGAGAGTAGAATCCTCCGCCCGCATTGGAGTTGTTGGCGCTCAATGCGTTCATGACAGCCGGGACGGTTAAGTGGTATCCGTAAATTCTGGCGGGATCGAGCAGCACCTGATACTGCATGGTGGTGCCACCGAATCCCGAGTCATCGGCGACACCCGGGACGGAGCGGTAAGCCCGCTCGATCACCCAGTCCTCAAAGATCTTCAGTTCCTGCGGGCTGCGATCGGGACTTTCGAGCACGTAGCGATAGACCAGCCCGCTGGGACTGAAGAGCGGAGCCATAGTCGGGGTCACTCCCGCGGGCAGCTCGGCTTGTGCGATGCGCTCGAAGACGATCTGTCGCGCAAAGTAGTCGTTGGTACTCTCCGCGAAGGTGAGGCGCACGTCGGACAGCCCGTAGAGCGAGATGGACCGCATCACTTCCATGTGCGGAACGCCATTTATCTCCAATTCGATGGGAAGCGTGACTAGCCGCTCGACTTCTTCCGCAGCGTGGCCGGGCCATTGCGTGATGAGCTCGACTTGCGGAGGCGACAGGTCGGGACAGGCGTCCACCGGCATGCGCCGGACCGAGATGATGCCCGCAATCATCATGAAGCCCGTCAGCATCAACACCAGAAAGCGCTGACGCAACGCCGCTTGTACGATGCGATGGATCATTCAGGTCTGGACAGCATAGTTGTCATCACGGTTTCAAAGTCGAGTTCGATCGCTTCGTTCTAGCGCTGCAGCGAGTTCGCAAACTGCAGGAACAAGCTGCCATCTCCGATGACGCGATCACCGGCGTTCAACCCACTGGTAATTTGCGTTTGTCCTTTCACGCTGTCCCCGATGGTGACGCTGCGCTTGCCAAACTGATTGCCGGATTGTTCAACGTAAACGAATGGCTGGTTCTCACTGTCGCGCAGCACGGCTGAGTCCGGCACGGCGATGGCGTTCTGTATGGTGCCCGCATCCACCGTCGCCACGACGTACATGTCTTTCTTCAACTTCAGGCCGGGATTGCTGGTCTCAATGCGGGCCTGCAACGTGCGCGTGTTGGGATCGAGCGATGCGGCGACGTAAGAAATACGGCCATGGAAGACGTCGGGATAGGCCTCGGTCTGGATCGTGACCGGATCGCCGACGCGCACGAAAGGCAAGTCCTTTTGATAGACGTTGACCAGCACCCAGACGGTGCTGGTATCGGAGAGCATGAAGCACTGGGTCACGCCGGTCTGCAGAAGCTGTCCCACCGCGACGTCTTGCTCCACCACTTCGCCGCTGATCGGCGCTTTCACCAGCGCCTCAAAGGAAGGCGGCGCTTTCACCAGCGCATCTGGATTGGCGATTCCCATCACCTTCAACGCGGCTTCTGCTGCCGCCAAGTCGCCTTGCGCTTGCGTCTGAGCAGATTCGGCTTGTTCGAGATTCTGTTCGGCAATGGCGTGATGCTGATACAAGTCCTGCGCCCGGGAATAAGCCTTCTGCGCCAGCGCGTAGGCATCCTTGGCCTTCAGATAATTGGTGCGCAGTTGGGAATAGTCGGGACTAGAGCGTGTTTCATAAACAGTGCCTCAGCGTAATCCAGAAGCAAGCCAGGTAGAAGAAGGCGCGATAGGTGGA